>Ga0209824_10000536_pt1 | contig 23381 bp, 27 predicted proteins | sample VDWuncwatermetaG_FD_184124 | JGI IMG/M metagenome (GOLD analysis project Ga0209824, IMG submission 184124) | Wastewater microbial communities from Netherlands to study Microbial Dark Matter (Phase II) - VDW unchlorinated drinking water (SPAdes)... ...
GAGGAGCGGCCGGACGCCTTCATCGTGAAGATCCCCAAAGGCGAAGTCGCGCTGATCAAGCGAGAGACCCAGACCGAAGTCAAGCTGTGGAAGGAGAAAAAGATCCTCTGGGAGGACCAGGGGGATTACCTGGTGATCTCGTTGCCCAAGGAGCGGATTGCGCCTCCTCCAGAGACAGCCGCCGAAGGAACACCCGGCTACGCGCCGGCCGCCAGTTTAGCAGAAGGCTTGACTGCGACAGGGACAAAAGGCCAGGCCTCAGGCATGCTGACCGGTCACGTGACGGGTCGCGCGTTGCAGCACGGTCGTCCGCTGGCAGGCTGTCGGGTGAAGCTGTCGGCGATCCAGGGGCCGGCGACTGAGCTGACCCGGCTCCTTGGCGGCAAATCCACTCCTCCAGGTTCTGGACCGAAGGTGGTCGAGGCCACCACCGACACAAACGGCGTCTATCTGTTCGAGGACATCCCGATCGGCGACTACGACGTTTCGTGGCTTCTCCCAGGCGCCACGCATTGGGTGGGGTGGCTCTCTGAGAAGCCGGACGTCACGGTTCGAGCGGGAGAAATCACGCAGCAAGGCGACATTGATCTTTGATGACGCGCGCACTCCCTGAGCCCCATCAGCGACGGTCAGCAATTCCCCAGGGCCAACCTGTTCTGGCAGGTGGACACCCCCGCCCCACGCTTCCCCGGGGGGCGGGGCCTTGGGGGTTCATTGGTGCAGAGAGGTGAGATGATGCACAAGCGAGAGACGTTCTGTGTGACGTTGCTGGTCATGATCGGTGTTGCTGTTGAAGCCAACGCCGGGACGATCACAGGGAAGGTGACCGCCTCTGGCGTCAAGGACGCTCGCAATGTCGTGGTCTATATCGACCGGATTGCAGGCAAGGAGTTTCCGGCGCCTCCCGAGCCCGCGGTGATGCAGCAAGTCAACAAGGAGTTCCTCCCGCACGTCCTAGCGATCCTGAAAGGCGGCAGCGTGCGCTTCTCGAACAACGACGGCATCCTCCATAACGTACATCTCTACCGGGGGCGCCGGTCGCTGTTCAACCTAGCGACCCCGGCTGGCGCCAAACCGATCACCAAGACCTTCCAGGAACCCGGCGAGATAGCGGTGTTGTGCGACATCCATCCCGAGATGGCCGCGTACCTCATTGTGCTTGAGACGCCCTATGCAGCCGTCACGGCTGAAGACGGGCGCTACAAGCTTACCGACGTCCCTCCAGGAAGCCACACCCTGAAGACCTGGCACGAGAAGCTCAAGCCGGTTTCACAGACCGTGTCCCTCCAAGGCGAGCAAACCGTGACGGTTGATCTTGAATTGAAGTAGCTGCGAGGGAGCTCATGCGCGCAGCGCTCACGCGAGCCCGGCCTGCCGCGCTACGCTTGGCGCAGGCAGCAGTGAATAGTCTTACCTCAATGCGGTTTGCCCGTGGGCTCCTCATCACCATCGGCCTCGCCGCCCTCCTCGGCACTGTCATCCCTCAGCAAGAGGAGCTCTCACAGTCCCGCGCTCGATTTGGACCTGCCGGCTCCCAGGTTGTCACAAGGTTGGGTCTGGCCGATCTCTACCATAGCTGGTACTTCGTCGGCCTCCTCGTGCTGCTTGGGGTGAGCCTTGTGGTGTGCTCCGTCCGGCGCATGGCGGCCAACCTCAAGACGGTTGGATCCATCGTCACGCACATGAGCGTCGTCCTCATCCTTGTTGGCGGAGCCATCAAGCCTCTGGTTGGCCTCGAGGGTGTTGTGGAATTGCGGGAGGGGGATCAGGCGAACCAGCTCAAGGTGACCGAGACGCGCACGAGCGTCCTGCCGTTCACCGTGCTCCTTGAGGACTTCTCCCTTGAGCGCTATGCCGCCAATCCGCAGACGGTGAGCGAGTTTGTCAGCCGCGTCCGCCTCATCGAGGGTGGTCTGAACACGCGGGCTTCAGTACGGGTCAATCACCCCATCACGTATCGCGGCTTTCGCATCTACCAACTGGGCTATAACTCGGACGATCCGACGTGGAGCGCCCTTTTGCTCGTGAAGGATCCGGGTGTTCCGGTCGTCTATAGCGGGTTCGGGATGCTGTTAGTCGGACTCATCACCACGCTCTATCTTGCGCCTCTGAGCGCGAGGTTGCGCACCGGATGACAGCCTTCGGGGTGGTGACCGTCGCCCTCTATCTGTCGGCGCTGATGGCGTACCTCATGGCGTTCGTTCGGAAGCGCCACTCCATCGGGGTCACCGGGTACCGGCTTGTGCTTATCGGCTTGGTTGCCCACACGCTGGCGATCATCCAGCGGTGGCAGGTCGCTGGTCGGCCTCCGGTTGCCAACATGCATGAGTCGATGGTGGTCTTCCCCTGGGCAGTGATTGCGATCGGCGCGCTGCTGGAACGCGGCTATCGGTTAGGGTGTTTTGGTCCTGCGATCGTCTTCCTCGGTTTGGCCCTGTTAGGTAGCAGCCGGCTGTGGCCTGACGCGATCCTCCCTCTGATGCCGGCCCTGAAAAGTCCCTGGCTCTTCTGGCATGTGGCCAGTTGCATGCTGGCCTACGGGGCGTTCGGTGTGGCGTGGGTCGCGGGTGGGTTGTATCTCGCCGTGGCTCGACGTCGACAGGTGGAAGGAAATCGTGCCAGGTTGGAGGCGGTTGACCACATCGGGTACCAAGCGATCGTGTTCGGATTCTTCATGCTGGCCGTCGGCATCGTCACCGGCTCGATCTGGGCGAATCTCGCCTGGGGCAGTTGGTGGAGCTGGGATTCCAAGGAGACCTGGGCGCTTATCACGTGGCTGACCTATGCCATCTATCTGCACCATCGGCTCGCGATGAAGTGGCATCCCGAGAAACTTGCGTGGTTTGCTGTCTGTGCATTTCCCCTCGTGTTGTTCACCTACATCGGCGTCAACTACCTCCTCGTGGGCCTCCACAGCTACGCCAAGTAATCGCCCCAGCTTTCAGGATGAGGCCGGTCATAGTTCTCGCCTTAGCTTGTGCTTAGACTCGTTGGACATCCTGCTTAGGACGCAGTTTCTATGTAGGGAGCGAGGGGGTATCGTTATGCGTGACGGAGCGATTGTCGAAGCCGAAATCAGACACCTCGAGACGCAAATCCAGCGCTTTGAACAACGGCAGCTCGATCCGGAGCTGTTCAAGAAGGTCCGCCTGCAATACGGCATCTACAGCATGCGGCGCGCGCCTACGGCGTACATGGTGCGGGTCCGGGTGCCGCTGGGCATCATCACGCCGGAGCAGCTCGAGGCCCTGGCGACGCTGTGTGAGGAGTTCACCCCGGCACGCGGATGCCACCTGACGACCCGCCAGGACGTCCAGCTCTACGGGGTCGAGCGGCCGCGCGTGGTGACGCTGCTGCGGCGATTAGCCAGTGTCGGGCTGACGAGCCGGGAAGCGAGCGGCAACGTCGTCCGCAACGTAACCCTCTGCCCCTGGGCCGGGGTCGCCCCGGATGAGCCCTTCGACATCACCCCCTACGCCCAAGCGGTCAGCGGCTATCTCCTGCGCAATCCCTTAACACAGATCCTGCCGCGCAAGGTGAAGATCGCGTTCGAAGGCTGCCCAACAGATCATGCGCGTACGGCGATCCACGACATCGGTGTCGCCGCCATGCTCCACGGAGGCCGGCCGGGATTTCGGATCTACGCGGGTGGCGGGTTGGGCCCTGCACCCCGCGCGGCGCAATTGCTGGAGCCATGGACAGAGACCGAGCGATTGTTACCGACGGTTGAGGCCATCCTCCGAGTCTTCGAGCGGTGTGGAGAGCGACGGAACCGTGCGCGTGCCCGTTTGAAGTTCTTGGTCGAGCAATTGGGATGGCGTGAATTCCAGCAACGGGTCTTGGAGGAACGGCAGGTCGTCTGGGCCACACAATCTGGCGTTGCGCTCACCGCGCTCACTGCCTGTCCCACGCCGCAACCGACGCGCAGACCGGTTCCGGTGATCCGTGTGGATGGCGTGATGACGAAGCCGCTTGAGCGGTGGCTGGAGACGAACGTCACCGAACAACGACAACCCGGCTTTGCTTGTGTGACCGCCCGGGTGTCCTGCGGTGACATCACCGCGGCGCAGTTGCGCGGCCTGGCCGCGTTGGCCCGCGAGCACGCCAACGGCGTGCGCCTGACCAACGAGCAAAACGTCATGCTGCGCGGCGTGCGGATCAAAGCCTGCGCCGTGTTCTACGACGCCTTCCAGCGCCTCGGGCTGGCGGAGGTGGGGGCCCGGCGGCTAGTCGATGTCACCCGCTGTCCAGGCGCTGATACGTGCCTTTCGGCCATCACGCATCCGCGCGGCTTGGCGCAAGCCCTGGAGGGGCTGTGTCACAACGGACTCTCCGAATGGGCCGACGCGCCCGTCTCCGTGAAGATCTCCGGCTGCCCGAACTCGTGCGGCCATCACCTCATCGCCGACATCGGGTGTTTCGGCGTCGCGGTCAAGGTCGGCTCGCGGTTTCTGCCATGCTATCAAGTCTTGATCGGCGGCCGCACGGCGGTGGGGCAGGCCACGTTCGGCCAGCGGCTGGCGCGCGTGCCCGCCCAACGAGCCCCGGAGGCGGTCAAGCGGATTGTGACATGCTACTTCGAGCAGCGGCAACCCAAGGAGGGGTTTGCGGCGTTCGTGGATCGTGTTGGGCTGGCCCCCCTGCAAGCCGTCGTCCAGGACCTGACGGATCACACGGACGCCGCCCGCGATCCGAGGCTGTTTGTGGATCTGGGCACGACCGAACCCTTTACGCTTGAGGCCGGCAAAGGCGAGTGCGCAGCGTAACGTGCGTTCCATGACACACGTCATGGAAGGGCCTACAGCAGATGCTGTAGGCTTTGGTATGCAGATGGACACGGCAGCGGTCCGGGAGAAGATCGAACGGCTGAAGGCCATCCGGCAAGCGCTGGGCTGGTCGGAGGAGGTGTGCGCCTATCATCTGGGCGTCACCTACTCCACCCTCAACCGTTGGGAGCGCGGCGAGTCACTGCCGAGGAGCCGCGTGGTGCTCAAAGCGATCGATCAGTTCCTTGTGAAGTATGGGAAGAAACAGTCCGAGAGGAGGTGAACGAGATGTTTGGGAACATCGGCTTTCCAGAATTGCTGGTCATTCTGCTCATCGTGCTGCTGCTCTTCGGCGCGAAGCGATTACCGGAAATTGCACGGGGACTCGGCAAATCACTCCACGAGTTCAAAAAGGGCATCAAAGAGATCGAGACCGACGTCAACGATGTTAAGAAGGTCTGAGTCGTAACGTGACGGCCCCGGTCAATCGGCCGATGACGGTGGCGTTGAGAATGCGCATCAGCATCCTGATGGCGATGGTGGCGATGGGCTCCGGGTGCGCGAAGGAGCCGCCCGCAACGCTCTCGACGGCCAAACCGTCTCCGACCCCACAGCTCGTTGAAATGGGCCGCCAGCTCTACAACAAGCAGTGCGCCGTCTGCCATGGCCCCAAAGGCGCTGGCGACGGCCAGGCAGCCCACCTGCTCTACCCTAAGCCACGCGATTTCACGCAGAATGAGTTCCGACTCGTCTCGACAAACAGCATGCAGGCGACAGACGAGGATTTGTTCCTCACGATCACACGCGGCATGCCCGGTTCCTCGATGCCCTCCTGGGAAATCATGAATCCCGAACAGCGCTGGGCGTTGGTGCATTACGTCCGCCACCTCACGGGTGTGAGCGAACCGATTGATCAGGCTTCAATCATCCCAGTCCCTCCAGAGACGCCGAACACCCCCGAGGGTGTGGCGCGGGGCCGCGAGATCTTTGCGCAGGCCTGCGCGTCCTGCCACGGCCCGCAGGGCCGCGGCGATGGCCAGCAGGCGATGACGGATAATCTCGGCTACCCGATCAAGCCACGCGACTTGACCGCAGGCGTTTTCAAGGGCTCGTCTGAGAGCAGGGAGTTGTATAACCGCATTGTGGCGGGACTGCCCGGAAGTCCGATGCCAAGTTTCGCTGGCGTCTACACCGATGAACAGCTCTGGGATCTGATCCATTACGTGCAGTCATTAGTGCCTCCGGGCGTTGAAGACCGCGTGCGGTTGCATGCGAGAATCATCCGTGCACGCAAGGTCAGAGGCGACATCCCCCTTGATCCGTCTGCAAAACCCTGGGAAACCGTACCGCCCGCCTATGTGGCCGTGACGCCGCTGTGGTGGCGTGATCAGCGCACCGAAGGCATCGAGGTCAAGGCGTTGCACAACGGCAAAGAGCTGGCCTTCCACCTGTCTTGGGATGACCAGACGCTTGATCACTCCACCCTCACGCCGCAATCGTTTTCCGATGGCGTCGCGGTCCAGTTCTCCCTCGAGCCTGATCCGCCGTTCTTCGGCATGGGCGATGCCGAAGGGGCGGTTGCGATCTGGCACTGGAAAGCCTCGTGGCAGGAGGATCTCAAGGCGTGGCGTGATGTGGAGGCAGCGTACCCGTACGCCGTCGTGGACTGGTATCCAGGCCAGCGCGACTATCGCCATGGCGAGCCCTTTGAGGTAAGCCAGGCAAAGACCGCCTCGCAGGATCCGCAGCTCATGGGTGGCTGGGGCGCTGAGAATTCGCTCTCGAACCCCCACCGAACCTCCGCAGCGGAGGAAGCGCTGGCGAAAGGGCTTGGAACCCTGACCTCAAGGCCTCCCGCATTGCAGCGCGTTCAAGCGAAAGGGATGTGGCAAGACGGGCGGTGGCAGGTCGTGCTCCACAGGCCACTGACACCGAACGAGGAAAACGATCTCAAGTTGAAACCAGGGCAAGAGGTGAGCGTGGCGTTTGCTGTCTGGGACGGCCATGCCGCAGACCGGGACGGCCAGAAGAGCGTGTCAATTTGGAACCGGCTTTCGTTGGAGCGCTAACCCTATGTATGTGACACGGCGCCAATTCTTGAAACTCTCAGGGGCTGCTGGGATTGGGTTGTATCTCGCCTCGCGCGAGCTGTCGTTGTGGGCCCTGGAGCCGGTGACCGAAGTTGACAACCCCCTGGCGTATTATCCGTCTCGAGATTGGGAGAAGCTGTATCGGGACCAGTACCGGTATGACAGCACGTTCTCCTGGGTGTGCTCGCCGAACGACACGCACGCCTGCCGGGTGCTCGCGTACGTCCGCAACGGGGTCGTGGTGCGGCTGGGCTCAGAGTACAACTACGAAACGTACGCGGACCTCTATGGCAACAAGGCGACGCCCAACTGGAACCCGCGGCAGTGCGCCAAAGGCTTCACCTTCCACCGATTGATGTACGGTCCCTACCGGCTTAAATATCCGATTATTCGCAAGGGATGGAAGGCGTGGGCGGATGACGGTTTTCCCACCCTCACGCCTGCGCTGAAGTCGAAGTACAAGTTTGATGCCCGCGGGGCCGATGCCTTCGAGCAGATCTCCTGGGAGCAGATCAACAACTACATCGCCCGAGGGCTCATGGCGATCGCCAAGCGCTACAGCGGCGAGGAAGGGAAAACGCTGCTGCGCGCTCAGGGCTATCCGGCCGAGATGATCGAGGCGATGGACGGCGCGGGGACGCGGACTTTGAAGTTCCGCGGCGGCATGGGGTTGCTGGGCGTGTTTGGGAAGTACGGCATGTACCGGCTCGCCAACACGATGGCGCTGTTGGATGTCCACCTGCGCGGTGTCGCGCCGGAGGAGGCGAAGGGCGGGCGGGCCTGGTCGAACTACACCTGGCATGGCGACCAGGCACCGGGGCATCCATGGGTGCACGGGTTGCAGAACGCCGATTGCGATTTCAATGACCTGCGCTTCTCCAAGTTGATCATTCAGGATGGCAAGAACTTGTGTGAGAACAAGATGACGGACTCCCACTGGTTCATCGAATGCATGGAGCGCGGGGGGAAATTGGTGACGATCGCCCCGGAGTACAGCCCGCCCGCCTCCAAATCGGATTACTGGATTCCGATCCGGCCGCAGACCGATGCCGCGCTCTTTCTGGGAATCACCCGCCTGATGGTCGACCGCGGCTGGTATGACCGGGAGTTCCTCCTCAACTTCACCGACTTCCCGCTCTTGGTTCGCACCGACACCCTGCGGCGCCTTCGCGCCCATGACGTGATCCCTGGCTACCAGGGGCAGCTGTCCAAGGATGGCCCAAGCTATAAGATCCAGGGACTCACGGATGGGCAGTACGCGAAGCTGGGCGATTTCGTCGTGTGGGATGAAGTCTCCAGCGCGTCTGCGGCCATCACGCGGGATGACGTGGGTGGACGCCTGGCGAAGAAAGGCATTCGCCCGGCGCTCGAAGGGACGTTTACGATCACTACCGTGGACGGTCAACGCGTTGAGGTGACCACCCTCTTCTCCCTCTACAAGATTCACCTCAAGGACTACGATCTGGAGACGGTGCACGAGATCACCCATGCGCCGAAGGAGCAGATCGAGCAGCTGGCGAAGGACATCGCGACCATCAAGCCGGTCGCCATCCACCAGGGCGAAGGGATCAACCACTACTTTCATGCGACGGAAGCCAACCGCGCCGCCTATCTGCCGCTGATGCTGACCGGGAATATCGGCCAGCGGGGTGGGGGCTGCTACGGATGGGCCGGCAACTACAAAGCCGCCCTGTTTCAGGGCTCGCCGTGGACCGGGCCGGGGTTTAAGGGGTGGGTGGCGGAGGATCCGTTCGAGCCGAATTTGGACCCGAACGCGCATGGAAAGGACATTCACACGCACGCCTACTTCAAGGATGAAGAACCGGCCTACTGGAACCATGGGGATCGTCCGCTCATCGTCGAGACGCCGAAGGCCGGTCGCAAGGTGTTCACCGGCACAACCCACATGCCCACGCCCACGAAGGCGATGCTCTTTACCAACGTCAACCTGATCAACAACGCCAAGCACGTCTATGAGATGCTCAAGAACGTCAATCCCAATGTCGAGATGATCCTTTCGGTCGACATTCAGATGACGGCGTCGATCGAGTATGCCGACATCGCACTGCCCGCGAACAGCTGGTTGGAGTTTGAAGGGTTGGAAGTGACCGCGTCCTGCTCCAATCCATTCCTGCAGATCTGGAAGGGCGGGATTCCGTCGGTGTTCGACAGCCGGGATGATCTCGTGATTCTGGCGCAGATTGCCGACGCGCTGGGGCGGATCATCGGCGATCAACGCTTCCAAAACTATTGGAAGTTTGCCCTGGAAGGCAAGCGCGAGGTGTACATCCAGCGGCTGCTGGATTCCTGCACCACCACCACGGGGTATCGCCTGGACGACATCATGGCGGGCAAGTACGGCCCGCCGGGGGGTGCGCTCATGCTCTTTCGCACCTACCCCAGGATTCCGTTTTGGGAGCAAGTGCATGAGGACCTCCCGTTCTATACCGACCACGGACGGCTCCAGGCGTATGCCGACGTGCCGGAAGCCATCGAATACGGCGAGAACTTCATCGTGCATCGTGAGGGCGCGGAGGCCACCCCGTATCTGCCCAATGTGATTGTCAGCAGCAATCCTTACATCCGTCCCAATGATTATGGGATTCCGCTGACGGCCGAACACTGGGACGAACGGACGATTCGGAACGTCAAGCTGGCATGGCCGGACGTCAAGAAGACCAAGAATTTCCTGTGGGAGCGCGGCTTCCAGTTCTACTGCCTGACGCCCAAGAGCCGCCATCGGGTGCACTCCATGTGGAGCAATGTGGATTGGCACCAGATCTGGGACTCCAACTTCGGCGATCCGTACCGGATGGACAAGCGCGCACCGGGGGTGGGCGAGCACCAAGTCAGCATGAATCCACAGGCGGCGATGGATCTGGGCATCAACGACGGCGACTATGTCTACGTCGATGCCAACCCGGCCGACCGGCCCTATATCGGCGCGAAACCGGATGATCCCTTTTACCGGGTGGCACGGCTGATGTTGCGGGTCAAGTACAACCCGGCCTACCCCTATAACATCGTCATGATGAAGCACGGCACCTACATCGCTACGGAGAAATCGGTCAAGGCGCACGAGACGCGCAAGGACGGCCGGGCCCTCTCCGCCGATACCGGCTACCAGGCGAACTTCCGCTATGGCTCGCAGCAGAGTGTGACGCGCAACTGGCACATGCCGATGCACCAGACCGACTCGCTCTTCCACAAGGCCAAGGTGTTCATGGGCTTTCTCTTCGGCGGTGAGGCGGACAACCACGCCGTCAACACCGTGCCAAAAGAGACGCTGGTGCGCGTGACGAAGGCCGAGGACGGCGGGCTGGGCAGCAAGGGCGTGTGGGCGCCGGCGACGACCGGCTATACCCCGGCGGCCGAGAACGAGACGATGCAGAAGTACCTCGAAGGCCGGTTCGTTGAGGAGAGTAAGCAGTCGTGAACGAGCGCCGCGCTGTCCGCAATCGATGGAGATACCTGTGTACAGGGCTTACGATCGTTACGCTCCTACTAGGGCTCACTTCGTTGAGCTGGGCGAGGGATGATTTCCAGGTGTGGGATACTGTCGAGCTCAGCAAGCGGCTCGGTCCACAGTGGGAGGTGTTTTTCCTTCCGGAGCTCCGGCTGCGCGATGATGCGGGCGAGCTCTTTTACCACGAGTACCGCCAGGGGGTGCGCTACAAGCCCTCCAAACACTGGCAAGTCGGGCTCAATTACCTGTTCGTTCGCAACGCGTCCTCCGGCAAACCGCTCGAGGAACATACCGGCGAGCTCGACCTCACGCCGAAAACGACGTTGGGCCCCGTTGAGATCTCTCTGCGAGGGCGGCTGGCACTGCGGACGATTCAAGGGAGCGCCGGCGAGCAGGAATGGCAGTTTCGAGTGATGCCGAAGCTGGCGTATCCGACCCAGCTCGTCGGTCACAAGCTCATCCCCTACGTCGCCGACGATCTGTTCTACGACTACACCCGCGACGCCTGGAACCAGAACCGGGCGTTCCTCGGTCTTGCCATTCCAACGGGCAAGGCGCTTGGCGCTGAGACGACGGTGGATGTCTACTACATGGTCCAGAGTCAACTCGGCAAACGACACGACTGGACCAGCAACCACATCCTGGGAACGAAGCTGAGCGTCAGATTTTGACGAGATGGGTACGTGAGGCATAACCGCGATGCCATATAAAGAACCGGAACCTGACGATCCGCTTGAGCTTACAGGCGTCGTGCTTGCCGTGCAGGATGAGACCTCGCTGAAGGAGATGGCCGTCTGTTTCGTTGAGGAGTTCCTGCGCGACGGCTGGACCGACGAGCAGTTGCGGGCGATGTTCCGCAACCCCCACTACCGGGGGCCCTACCTAGTCTGGCGGCAGAAGGGCGATGCGTATGTGGACGCGGTCATTCAGGAAGTTCGCCAGATCTGGCATCCCAACGCCGTCGGAGGACCGAGTCATGCCTAAGGTGTTCAACTGGCAGCTGGGCCGGGAGATGTCGTATCCCTACGAGGAGCACCACCCGGAGCGGCAGTTCGCGTTCGTCTTCAACCTCAACCGCTGCATCGGCTGCCAGACGTGCACCATGGCGTGCAAGTCCACCTGGACCTTCTCCAAGGGGCAGGAGTTCATGTGGTGGAACAACGTCGAGACCAAGCCCTATGGCGGCTACCCGCAGTCCTGGGACACCAAGATCCTGAAGCTGCTGGAAGAGGCTAGCGGGGAGCCGCAGCGCTGGGACAATGGCGTCTATCAGGGCAAGACGATTTTCGAGGCGGCCGAGAAGCACATTGGGCCTGAACCGCAACGCGTGCTGGGCTACCTGCCGACGGACGAGGAATGGCGCTTTCCGAATATCTACGAGGATACGCCGGTCGGCAAGCCCGGCGAGCCGATGACGTTCGATAAAGAAGGGACCGTGCTGCCGGAACACAAGACGTGGTTTTTCTACCTCGCCCGCATCTGCAACCACTGCACCTATCCGGGGTGTCTGGCGGCGTGCCCGCGCAAGGCGATCTACAAGCGCCCTGAGGATGGCATCGTGCTCATCGATCAGAAGCGCTGCCGCGGCTACCGCAAGTGCGTGGAAGCCTGTCCGTACAAGAAAGCGATGTACCGTCCGAGCACGCGGGTCAGCGAGAAATGTATCGGCTGCTATCCGCGCATCGAAGGCAAGGACCCGGAGACCGGCGGGCGGCCGATGGAGACGCGTTGCATGGCGGCCTGCATCGGCCAGATCCGCTTGCAGGGGCTGGTGAAGATGGGCAAGGATGGGAGTTGGGTCGAGGACCGTTACAATCCCATCTACTATCTGGTGAAGGTGGCGAAAGTGGCCCTGCCGCTCTACCCGCAGTTTGGCACCGCCCCCAACGGATTCTACATGCCTCCGCGCTGGGTGCCTCGCGGCTATCTCAAGCAAATGTTCGGACCCGGGGTGGACGAGGCGATCGCGAAGTACCTGGCCCCGGATCGGGAGCTGTTGGCCGTGCTGCAGCTGTTCCGCCGCACCAATCGCATCATCTTCCGCTATGAAATCCAAGAGGGGCCGAAGGTCTACGAGACGACGACCCACGGCAAGCCGTTTGTGATGTACAACGACACGATTATTGGCTACGGCGAGGATGGGAAAGAGCTGGTGCGCACCCAAGTCGAGGAGCCGTTTTACATCCGGCCGGCGACGCATCAGAACTCCATCTAACCAATTCGGAATTCGGAGCGCGGAATGCGGAATGGATCGACACGATGAACGCGATGGCGCAGGGCCGAGCTATTGAGGAGTTGTTGGCGCGGAGTGCGTGCTATCACGGCCTCTCCATGATGTTGCGCCATCCGGGGTCGGACACCGCGACGTGGTTGGCGAGCCAGGAGCATCGCCGGCTGATCGACGTCCTCGAGATGCTGATGAAAGAAGAGGGCGGGGTGCTACGTGATGCCGTTCGGCGTCTGGTCACGCAACTCGATGCGGTGTCCATTTCCGAATGGGTGCAGGAGCATGAGCGGGTCTTTGGACACTCCGTGCAGAGCGCCGCACCACCCTACGAGCTGGAATATGGGGAGGAGTACAGCCACCGGCAACCGCAGGAGCTCGGCGATATCGCGGCGTTTTATCAAGCCTTCGGCCTGCGCGCGTCCTCCGCGTCGCATGAGCGCGTGGATCACATTGTGACGGAATGTGAGTTCATGCAGTTTGTGCTCTACAAGCAGGCATGTGCCCTCGATGAGGGAAGTCAGGAGCGAGTGGAGGTGTGCGAGGCGGCGGTCCGGCAATTCCTTGCCGATCATCTCGGTCACTGGGGTCCGGCCTTCTGCTTACGACTCTCACGGGCGGCGTCACAAGGGATGTTGGGAGCGGTGGCCGAGGCGGCCTTAGCCTGGCTGGTGCAGGATTGTGCGCGCCTGGGAATCCCCGTCGGTTCTCGCGATCTGCCGCTGCGAATTCCCAAAGAACGGGATGAAGTGGGATGCGCGGCGGCCTGCGTGCCCCAAGAGCCAGGACGTGCTGATGGCCCCACCACCTGTACGGTCCTGCCGAAGGCGGGACGGGTCGCTGGCACCAATGAGGTGATGTCATGAGCCAGCGACCGGCCTTTGGCCTGCGTACAGGTGGTGGGGTGGTCGATGTTGAGATCCGGTTTGATCCTACATTGGTCGAAGAGGCGGTCTTCCTTGAGCTAAGGAGTCGAGAAGCCTCCGGTGATTGCCGCATGGTGGAGGCGTTTCATGCCCAGCGCAGCCGCCTGTATGGCGCCGCAGGCGCCGCCGATGAGTGCGAGGCGCAATTTCGGCAGTTGGCCGAGCGCTACTTTCACGAACTGGGATTATCAGAGCTCGTGACGAAGCGGTTCGAGGAGTTTCCCCTGGTGGCCGCGCAGGTTCAGATGGCGACGGTCCAACGCGTCTGGAGCCGCAAGGAAGAGCGCGTTGAGCTCTATGTGCGCCCTGTGCCCTCCGGACGTGCGTCCCTCGAAGCCTCCACCACGCTGCTGCTGGGCCTGCAAGCCGCTCGATATCTGAACCGCGATGAACTGGTGGCGTTCTTGCGGCATGAGTTGATGCACATCTCCGATATGCTTGATTCGGCCTTTGCCTACGAGCCGCATCCAGAGTTCGGCGGTGAGTGCGAAACGGAACAGGACCTCATTCGGGAGCGCTTCCGGCTGCTCTGGAACGTGTGGGTGGCGGGTCGGATGCGACGGAGCGAGTGGCCGCTTCCTGACGCTGAGCGAAGCCGCCGGGGGCTTGATCGGGCTTTTGCCTCGTGGGAGCCAAGGCGGTGCTGCGCGGTATTTCAGGATCTTGGCAGCCGGGAGCGTTGCACGCAACGCGAGTTGTTGGAGTTGGCGAAGGATGAACGCCTCACCCGGATGCTGGGGCAAGGCGGCGTTCGGTGCCCGCTGTGCCATTTTCCGACACGGAAGGGCGTGTGTGATTGGCGTGGCGAATGCGCGGCTGTTGCTGAAGCGATCCAAGCGGATTACGCCTGGTGGGAGCCAACCCAAGGAGCGTGCCAGCAGTGCTTTGATCTGTATCGCTCCAAGCTCACGGTTGCGAGATGACGGGCGTCGCTGGAAATGCGACAAACAGTGACATGGATCGACGGACGTTCCTCACGTCGGCACCTCGGCATCTGCTGGAGGGGCTGCGAGCACTGATGGCCGATCTCAGAGGACTTTCGCCGACTGCCTGCGCCGTGCCCGGAGACTCGACAATCGGCGCGGCAGGCAGGTCTGTCTTAGATGGCCAGGCACGGACGCTTCCTCGAAGGGTCGCGATACTGGATGTTGCGCGGTGTCTCGCATGGGGAGGAGGGAGCTGCCAGGTGTGTTATCTGCGGTGTCCCCTGCGTGACCATGCGATGGTGCTGGAGGATGGCAAGCCGACCGTGGTGGCTTCCGTGTGCGACGGCTGTAGCGTGTGTGTCGAGGTCTGCCACACCGTGAACGATCTGGAAGCGATCGAGATCGCGAGCATATGACGCGCGTCATGGTTCTTTGGGCTGTGATCGCGTAAGGTACGTCGTGACAATTCGGAACGACTCTCCGAGTTCAGCGACCTAAGCCCGTGATCACGGGGATGGTCCCTGAACCCCTGTCCCACACGCAAGGCCGCGTGTCGGACCGGGCCGAGAAGGAAACGACTCGGCCTCCTCGTGCTTGGAAAGGAGAAGACCAGCTGGAGCATCAGGAAGCCAGCTTCTCTTTCCACACGAGGAGCTGGCTTGTTTCGTCACTGAGGGACGGTGCCCGATGCAGGAACAGCGCGTGACGCTCTGGTGCAAGATGTTGGGCAAGCTGGTGGAGGTCTCGCTGATCAGGACCATCCAGGCCCACCACGCCATTCCTGAAGTCCCTGAGGGCTGGCAGGTGGCCGACTGCCTGGACAAGGACGTGAAATGCTATGGGAAGGGCTGCCCGTTTACGACGGATGGGGGCGATTCACCATTCGGTGAGATCAGTGAGCTACCCGAGCTGTCCCCAGAGAGAGTCGATCCCATGGCCGAACCAGGCTTCGAGGGCGAGTGGAGCTAATGGAACCGTTGCGGGACCGGTTTGGCAGAACGATTGAGTACCTGCGCATCTCGGTGACCGACCGGTGCAACCTGCGCTGCCTGTATTGCATGCCGGCCTCAGGATGTGCCTGGAAGCCGCAAGAAGGCATCCTTCGCTATGAGGAAATCGTGACCATCGTGCATCAGATGGCTCGGTTGGGTGTCAGGAAACTACGCATCACCGGTGGCGAGCCGTTAGTGCGCAGGGGTCTGGTGAGCCTGATCGCCCAGCTTGTGCAGTTGCCAGGGATCGAGGAAGTTGCGTTGAGCACCAACGGCATGCTGCTTGAACGCTACGTCGAAGCCCTGAAAGCCGCCGGCCTGTCGAGAGTCAACATCAGCCTGGATACCCTTGATGCCGCCAAGTTTTCGCAAGTCACGCGGCTGGGGAGTCTCGAGACGGTGCTGCGCGGAATCCACGCTGCACAGCGCGTGGGACTCCACCCTGTCAAACTCAACTGCGTCCTCTTGCGTGGGATCAACGACGACGAGGTCGATCGATTTGCCCTGCTGACGATGGCCCAGCCACTGCATGTCCGCTTCATCGAGCTGATGCCGCTGGGCAACCCCGAGTTCTTTCATCCAGACCGGTTCCTTTCCGTGGCAGACGCTAAAGCCCGGTGCGAAGAGTGGGGCGAGCTCATCCCAGTTGATGATCTTGCGAGCAGCGGACCCGCAACGGCCTATCGTTATCGAGACGGGCTTGGGACCATCGGATTCATTGGGGCGCTGACCTGTTCCTTCTGCCATCGGTGCAACCGACTCAGGCTCACTTCTGATGGATGGTTGCGGCCCTGCCTGGATAGCCGCATCGGGGTCAACCTACGGGATCCGCTGCGCCGTGGCGCCTCCTCCGAGGAGCTAGAGGTGCTCATTCGCCAGGCGGTGGACATGAAACCCGAGTCGCATCACATGAACCTGGCGATGCGGCAGGACGAATTCGAGACGATGTGCGCGGTGGGAGGTTGAGGTATGGCTGTGACAACTCAGCGGGGCGTGCGTATGGCGGATGTGAGCACGAAACCTCCCACCGTGCGGACGGCGGTAGCCCGGTGCGAGATAGCCATGAAGCCAAGAACACGGGCTACCCTCAAGGCAGGTAAGCTCCCTAAGGGCGATGCGTGGTCAGCCGCACAGGTGGCGGGGATTATGGCCACGAAGTGGACCGCGGAGCTGATTCCCTTATGTCACCCAATTCCTGTGAGCCATGTCGAGGTTCGCCAGATGCTGAACGGAAAATCATTGGTCATCGAAGCCAAAGTGACTACGACAGCACCGACCGGCCCTGAGATGGAGGCCTTGACTGCAGCCGCGATTGCAGCATTGACAGTCTATGACATGTGCAAAGTGATTGAGCAGGGGATCGAAATCCGTCGGCTCTATTTGGTGAGCAAGTCCGGAGGCAAGAGCGGGACATGGCGACGGCGAGGCAAACCATGAGCGGTCAACTGGCGGTGGGTGTGTTGACCGTCAGCGACACACGCTCGCAGGGTGTGCGAGCGGATACGGCAACACCGCTCATCCGGCGACTGTTGGAAGAGGCTGGGTTCGTCGTCAGCGAGGCGGGGCTGGTGCCGGATGAGCGCGGGCAGATTCAGGAGCGCCTGATCGAGATGGCGGATCGCCTGAAGCTGCCGCTGGTGATCACGACAGGCGGCACGGGGTTTGGCCCTCGGGATGTGACCCCAGAGGCGACGCGGATGGTCATTGAGCGGGAGACGCCCGGCCTTCCGGAAGCCATGCGAGCCGTCACGGCCAAGCAGAATCCGCTCGCGTGGCTTTCACGAGCGACCGCCGGGCTTCGCGGCAGGACGCTCATCGTGAATCTGCCCGGCAGTCCTCAGGGAGCTAACGAGTGCCTGCGGGTCTTATTGCCGCTTCTGCCCCATGCGCTCACGATGGTCGAGGGACAGGACCATGGTCACTGATGCCCACCACGCAAAAACCACTCGGCACTTCGGGCATCTCGCTAAGACCTACGACCAGCGCTGGCAGCGGTACCTCCAGCTAACCTTGAGTCGGGCAGTCGGGGCGCTCCGCATGACTGGCCCCGCCCGGGTGCTGGATGTGGGCTGCGGGACAGGCGAGTTTGAGCAGTTGGCGCATCAGCGTTTTCCCGAGGCTCGCCTGGTCGGCATCGATGTAACGCCGGACATGCTTGCGGTGGCTCGCGGGAAGTTCCAAGACGCCACGTGGGTGACGTTTCTCCTCGCGCAGGCTGAAGACCTGCCCGTCGCATCGGAGAGTTTCGACGCTGTCGTCTCCTGCAGCATGCTCCACCATGTCGAGGAGCCAGAGAGGCTGCTGCGCGAGTGCGTCCGTGTGCTGCGACCGGGCGGCCAGCTCGTCGTGGTGGACTGGTGCCGCGACTTTCTGCATAACCGGTTGAGGCATTACTGGTTGCGACTGGTGAAGCCGAGCTACGTGAAGATGTACCGCGCGAGCGAACTGACCGCTTTACTGAGCCCGATAGGGCTGGTCGTGCGTGAGGCTAGCCGCTTCTTTGTCCCACCGTACTTCGGGATGATGCGGCTGAGTGCGACGAAAGGCTAAGGCGCCGTGCGATGAGTGAGTGGTGGCTGGTTCCGGTGTTTTTCGTCATCGCCCTCCTCTATGCCTCCGTCGGGCATGGCGGAGCGTCCGGCTACTTGGCGGCACTCTCGTTCGTGGCGGTGAAACCTGACGAGATGGCGACGACGGCCTTAACCCTCAACCTGTTTGTCGCGACGGTTGCGCTCATCAGTTTCAAGCGAGCTGGCCATTTCGATGGCGGGCTCGCCTGGCCGTTCATTGCGGCGTCCGTGCCGGCGGCGTTCCTCGGTGGGGTGGTTCCGATGCCAGTTCGCCTCTATCAGGTGCTGCTCGCCATCGCCTTAGGCGTGGCGGCCGTCCGCCTTGCCATGAATCTTCGCGGCCGAGAGGAAGACCATACCGTGAGGCCAACCCTGGCGCTCGCCTTACCTGTTGGTGGAGGGATTGGTTGGCTCTCGGGCGCGGTCGGCGTGGGAGGTGGGATTTTCTTGAGTCCCTTGCTGCTGTTGTTGCGCTGGGCCACGCCCAAGCAGACAGCAGCCGCCTCAGCCGCGTTCATCCTGGTCAACTCGACGGCTGGTCTCGTCGGCCGAGCGGCCAGGTCGGGCCTTGCGTATGGGACGCTCTGGCCGCTGCTTACAGCAGCGCTGATCGGTGGGTTGCTTGGCGCGCACCTGGGCGCGAACCATTTTTCTGGCAAAGCCTTGAAACGGTTGCTGGCGGTGGCGCTGCTCATCGCAGCCGCCAAGCTGCTTATCAGCCATGGAGCTTCGTCATGACGCAGGCTCGCGTTGCCACGCCACGGTTGATCAGCGTCGAAGAGGCCAGGCGCATCGTGCTGGAGCAGGCCACAACGCTTGGCATCGAGCAGGTCAAGTTATCGGCAAGCGTGGGTCGGGTTTTGGCACAGGACCTCATCGCGCAGACCGATCTGCCGCCGTTCGACAACTCGGCCATGGACGGCTATGCCCTCTGGGCAACCGACACGGAACATACCGCGAAAGAACACCCAGTGACATTGCGATTGGCTGGCGAGGTCGCAGCAGGGCAGGTGTGGGAGCGTGCCTTACGTCGCGGCGAGGCGGTCAAGATCATGACAGGAGCGCCGCTGCCTCCTGGAGCCAACAGCGTGGTGATGTTGGAAGAAGCTCGGCTGCGCAGTGGGACGGTGGAGATATTCAATCCCATTGCGCCAGGCAGCCATGTGCGCAAGGCAGGCGAAGACATCAAAGCGGGCGAGATGGCGTTGAAAGCTGGCACACGAGTTGACGTCACGCATCTCGGCCTGCTCGCGGGACTGGGCTATGCCGCGGTCCCAGTGTTTTGCCTGCCCAGCGTCGCAGCGCTCGCCACAGGAAGTGAGCTTGTCGACATTGGTCAGCCGCTTACGCCTGGCAAGATCCGCAACTCGAACAGCCTGGTGTTGGCTGTCCTGCTCCGTCGCCTTGGAATCCAGCCGGTGGACTTAGGCACAGTGGTTGACGACCGCGCGCTCATCCATCACCAGCTTGAGGAAGCGACCAACGCTGACGTGATCCTGATCTCTGGGGGCGTGTCCGTCGGCGAGCATGACCTCGTCAAGCGGGTGCTGCGAGAGTTGGGGATGGAGACACTCTTCTGGCGGGTCAACATGAAGCCAGGAAAGCCGCTTCTGTTTGGGCGCCTGCGCAACCGTATCGTCTTTGGACTGCCAGGCAATCCGATCTCGTGCGTCGTCTGCTTCTTGGAGTTCATTGCGCCGTACTTGAGGAAAGTGATGGGTGACGATGATCCGACCAATGGCCTTGTGCACGCGAAACTCACGCAATCCCTTCGGAAGAAGGAACCAAAAACGCTGCTCTTGACGGCTCAGCTTCGAGAGGAGGCAGGATCACTTGTGGTTACGCCTACCCCGCAGCAGGGCTCCGGGATGCTGAGCAGCCTCGCCCAAGCCAATGCCTTCATCGTGGTACCGGAGGAAGTCATACAGCTTGAGGCGGATGAGCTTGTGGAAGTTCTTCCGCTCGGAGGCGAGCGATGCCTGTAGTCATTGCTGTCCACGGTTCGTCAGGCAGTGGGAAAACAACCCTCATCGAACAGATGATTCCCCGGCTGACAGCGTGCGGGTTGAGGGTTGGCGTCGTCAAACACGCCCATGAGGGGTTTAGCCTGGATCAGCATGGGAAAGACAGCCAGCGATGTTGGGGTGCCGGAGCGCATGCCGTGCTGGTGGCGGCACCCCAGGAACTGTTCGTGCGGCAGCGCTGCACTTGGTCACGCTTAAGCGAGCTGCTAGGCCTGTTGCCTCAGGAACTTGACTGTGTCTTCATCGAAGGCTTTACCCACAGTGTCACAGCGATTGACGTCCCTGTTGCTGTACAGGTTGAGATCGCACAAGAGGGCGTGAGGCTCAATGGACAGGCGGTCCGCGGCGACCGGGCGAGCGCTGCGGTCGAGGAAGCTGTGATGAGTTGTCTCAACCACGATCGCGTGGCTGTGGAATCTCGCGAGGGGCACTATGGCCGTCGCTAGGACCGCTACCGGAATCACGGTGAACGTCCTGCTGTTTGCTCAGCTGAGGGACGGCTTCGGGGCCGATGAGCTGGCGGCTTCGCTTCCAAGCGGGGCTACTGGTGCAGGGTTGCTGCAGTGGTTGTCGCAGCGCAATCCAAAGCTCGCAGGTTTGCTGGAGGTATCGCGCCTGGCTGTCAACTGCGAGTACGTGTCGCTCGACCACCGGCTACAGGATGGCGACGAGGTCGTCGCCATTCCGCCGGTCAGTGGAGGCTAACATGCCGTATGTGACGCGCGATCCGATTGAGATCGCCGAGTGGCACGCGTGCGCCATCGACTCCCGTGACGGCGCCTCGGTCGAATTCGCTGGGATCGTGCGAGGAACAGAGAACGGCATCCCGGTTGCCTCTCTCGACTACGAAGCCTATGAGCCGATGGCCGATTGCCTCATCGCCCAATGTATTGAAGAAGCCAAGACGCGCTGGGCACTCCATCAGGTGTATATCCGCCATCGCGTCGGCCGAGTGGCTGTGGGAGAGGTTGCGGTCCTGATCGGTGTGCAAGCGCCTCACCGGGAGGACGCGTTTGAGGCCTGTCGATTCCTTATCGATGCCATCAAGCGTGATGCGCCGATTTGGAAAATGGCCTATGACGCTCACGAAGATGTTGTGGAAAGATGCGATGTCGACAAAGACCGATGTCACTGAAGTGACCACAATTCCTGCGTCTGAGTCGGTGCAGCCGCAACCGCTCGCAACTGATGAGCGTCCTTCGACTCGTCCTGCCAAACGGCAGGACTCGCTCAGGACAGTCCCGAGCGAAGTCGAGGGACGCAAGTTTCCTGTCGTTGAGCATCTTGATGAGCTGCGGCGGCGGCTGTGGGTGTGCTTGCTGGTCATCAGCGTGGCCTCGACGGCAAGCTTTGGGTTGGCTGGAAAGCTCATGGATTGGTTGAAGCGGCCGGCCGGGGCTTCACTCCCAACCCTGGCGTTCTTTAGTCCGCCCGAGGCCATGCTGGCGTATCTGAAGGTCGCCGTCATTTCGGGCCTGATCCTCTCGACGCCGCTCCTCCTGCATGAGCTCTGGGCCTTTATCAGCCCCGGGTTGACACCTCGAGAGCGGCGCTACGGCCTGGCGTTTGTCTGGTGGGGCACGGTGTTGTTTGGAGCCGGCGTCGCCTTCGCCTATTGGGTCCTCTTGCCCGTGTCGCTGAAGTTCCTCTTGGGCTTTGGCAGCGGGCAGTTAACACCGGTCATTTCAATCAGCCGCTACATCTCCTTTACCACGATGGTGATGATCGCCTGCGGTGGTGTCTTCGAACTCCCGCTGGCGATTGCGTTGTTGACAAAGATCGGCATCGTGACTCCGCAGATGCTTCGGCGCAAGTGGCGTCACGCCGTGGTCATCTTGATGATCGCCGCAGCCATTCTCACACCCACCACGGATGTCGCGACGATGATTCTGATGGTGGCGCCCATGTTGGTGCTCTATGAAACATCAATCTGGGTCGCAAGATGTGCCGTACCACGGAGCCCTCGCGATGGCTAAGGGTCTGACCGGACTCATCTTGGCTGGTGGGCAGAGCTGTCGCATGGGGAAAGAGAAGGCGTTCCTTCCGTGGGGCGATGGGACGCTCATCGAGCAAGTCGTTGAGACGTTGCGGCCGCTGGTGGATGAGCTCATTGTCGCGGTGAAGGATGCACCGCGCTTCCTATCGCTCAACGTCCGCGTGGTCGAAGATCTCGTCCCCGATGCGCACGCGCTCGGAGGGCTCTACACAGGTCTCAAGCTCGCTTCCCACGAGCGGTGCTTCGTCTGCAGCTGTGATGCGCCATTTTTAAATCCAGATATGATCCGCTTCCTTACTGAACAGGTCGATGGATGCGACCTTGTGGTTCCAAAAACCCGGCAGGGACTCCAGCCGCTTCATGCGGTCTACGCAACGTCTGCCCTCCCTGCGATCGAGGATCAGCTCCGGCAGCGCCAGTGGGCGTTGTTCGAATTGGTCGGTCGACTGCGCGCCAAGGTCGTCGAGGCGGAGGAGCTTCGCCGCGTTGATCCTACGGGCTTGGGTTTCTTTAACCTGAATACGCCGGACGAGTATCTCAGGGCGCGCAGGCTTTGGATGCGTGAAGAGGCGAAAACGGTATGGCGAGAGACGGGAGTGAGAGGAGGAATATAGATGCATCACCGACAAGTGGCCGCAGCGATCTGTGTGATCGGCCTGCTGGGAGTCCAGCAGTCCCATGCGGCAGCTGAGGGAGGGAGTCCCGGTGGTACGGCAACGGTCCATGGGCAAATCCGATTTGTTGGAACGCCGCCTGCCCGCACGCCAGTCAAGATGAGTGCCGACCCCACGTGCCAACAGCAGCACCCTGAGCCAGTCCTGTCGGAGGAGGTGATCGTCAACGATAACGGGACGCTGCGCAACGTCTTCGTGTACGTCAAAGAGGGACTCAGTGGATCGTTTTCCGCACCCACCACACCGGTCGTGCTCGATCAGGCCGGGTGTCGATATCAGCCGCATGTCGTTGGCCTTCAGATCAACCAGCCGCTGGAGATCCGCAACAGTGACGCCACCTTGCACAACGTGAATGCAAAGCCGAATGCCAACAAACCATTCAACGTCGCCCAACCGGTACAGGGGATGAAGACGGTGAAGAAGTTCGAACAGTCAGACGTCATGGTGGGATTCAAGTGCAACGTCCACCCCTGGATGCGGGCCTACGTCGGCGTTGTGGAGCACCCATTTTTCTCCGTCTCCGATGAGGAGGGAACATTCGCCATCTCGGGCCTGCCTGCTGGAACGTACACAATCGAAGCGTGGCATGAAGTCTACGGGACCCAGTCTCAGACGGTCAACGTGACGGAGGGGCAGACAACCTCTAGCACATTTTCGTTTGCCGCGAATTGATTCAGCGACATGTCACGCGACTGTCCATGATCTCTGTCATGGCATTCCTCCCTGC
>Ga0209824_10000537_pt1 | contig 23350 bp, 26 predicted proteins | sample VDWuncwatermetaG_FD_184124 | JGI IMG/M metagenome (GOLD analysis project Ga0209824, IMG submission 184124) | Wastewater microbial communities from Netherlands to study Microbial Dark Matter (Phase II) - VDW unchlorinated drinking water (SPAdes)... ...
AACGCCAGATCATTAGATCGCACTCTAGGGTGCTATGGAAATTGCTGGTTTAGTCACTCACGGTCTGACCTGTCTCGCCATCACTTCATGATTGCCTGTGCAACCGGTGGTACTGCTCCTTCAACTCGTTAATAACTGGTTTTACTCAACCGCCTCGATTACCTTCCGGCAACTACGGCTGCCGGGGTGTAATCGGGGCGGAATGTTCGATCGTGGGCCAGCAGCGCCCACACGATCCTGGCATTCTTGTTCGCCAGTGCGACCGCCACCACGTTCTTGTTGCGCCTGGCTATCAGCTTTCTCAACCAGCTCTCTGGTTCCGCCTTGTTCTCGGCAAATCGAATCACGGCTCTCGCCCCATGGATCATCAAGGTGCGCAGGTAAGTATCGCCACGCTTGCTGATGCCCAGCAGATTTTGCTTGCCACCACTGGAGTTCTGTTTGGGCACCAATCCCATCCACGCAGCAAGCTGACGACCATTCTTGAATTCTCGTGCATCACCAACTGTCGCCACAATCGCACTCGCCGTGATCGGACCCAAACCCGGAATTTCTGCCAGCTTGCGGCTCGCTTCATTCTCGCGGTGCCATAACTGTATCTGCGCTTCCAGTTCTTTGGCCTGACGATCCATCTCCTTCAGGTTCTCCGTCAGTCGTTCAATCAGGTTTCGCATCGTGCCAGGCAAACCGTTCTCTCCATCTTCCAGAATATCCGGCACCTGCTTCATGATCGAGCGGATCCCCTGCGGGATGACGATGCCAAACTCTGAGAGCAATCCCCGTATCTGGTTACCCTGCGCCGTGCGGGCTTTTACGAATCCCTGACGTGCCCGATGCACCGACAGGATCGCTTGTTGCTCGACCGTCTTCATTGCGACGAACCTCATGTTCGGTCTGCCCACGGCTTCGCAGATCGCTTCTGCATCGGCCATATCGTTCTTGTTCGTTTTGACATAGGGTTTAACGAACTGTGGCGCCATCAACTTGACCGTGTGCCCGTACCCCTCAAGCTTCCTTGCCCAATAATGTGCACTGCCGCATGCTTCCATGCCTATCAAACACGGCTCCAGGTTTGCGAAGTAACTCGACATCTCAGTACGTTTCAGTTGCCGGCGCACGACAACTTTGCCGTGCTCATTCACACCATGAATCTGAAATACTGCTTTTGCCAAATCAATGCCTATCGTAGTAATCTTCATTTCGGATGCCCCTCTCTATATTTAGTGGTAGTAAAGCCACCACTACTTTGGCACTTAGATGCCGTATTAGGAAGTGGGCGTCCATTCCATTATTAGAAATCTCTATGCCGCGCATTCAGGGCGTTGCTGCATACTAAGTTTGTGCAGCTAAATTCAAAGAAGCAAGACCCCAAATCTGTTATAAATCATTTGGTTGTTCTAATGGCTTCCATTATGGATTGTGGCTAATGGAAAATCTGGGATAATAACCGATTTTTCATCCTGGCGTGCTTATCACAAAAGCTGACAAGCCGGAACTCGGGCGATTTCGGTTGAATAAATGTAGAATATCATCATGGAAAAAAATATCGCCCCTCACCATCGTGTTTATCCTGAATCCATATTTCGTGGCCGAACTGATCGTCCCCATTGGCTTCATGCCGGTCTAAATGCCGCGAGCGGTTTCGCACCTAGTGCCTGACATGGGACGCCTGGGAAAAATACTGCTGTTGGCGGGCTTCATCACCTATCCGATCTTGTTGCACAGCTTCATCCTCAAAGAACAGGTTGAAATGTGGCAGCCGATCTTCGTATTCGCCCCCATGCTGGGGGTGGCGGGCTGGGTGCTGTTTCGTATGCTCGACCGGGCATGGTGGCCATTGCTGCTGATCGCCATGGCGGCGCTGGTCTATTTTTTCGTGAGCGGGGATCACGGCCGCATCGGCCTATTAGCGGTAAACGGACTGTCGCACGCCACACTCAACCTGTTCCTGCTGAGGTTGTTCGGGCGTACCCTGCTGCGTGGGCAGGAGCCGCTGATCTCGCAGATTTCACGCCTTATCAACGGTCAGTTGCTGCCGGAAATTGCCACCTACACACGGCAAGTGACTATCGCGTGGTGCATTTTCTTCGCGCTGCAAGTGGTCACCTCACTGTTGTTGTATATTTTCGCGCCCATCGCCGTATGGTCGTTGTTCATCAATGTGCTTAACCTGCCACTCTTGATACTCATGTTCCTGGTCGAGCACGCCTATCGGAAAGTCCGACTCCCCAGTCACTCGCGCACATCCATCCTGAAGGTAATCGAGGTGTACGGCAAGAATTTTGCTGCGCCCAAGAAGGCAGATAACTAACACTAAGATTCCTAGATAGTGTCGTCACAAGATACCGCGATTCTGTTAGAATCGGAACTTCACAACGACAAGGTTCAATTCGATGAGCGCATCAGCATTGAGAAGGCACGACATTACCGATCACACATGGGAGCTACTTGCGGCGCACCTGCCAGGGCAGGCCGGTATCTGGGGCGGAATAGCTAAAGACAACCGCCAGTTTATTAACGCGGTCTTTTGGATATTGAGGACAGGCGCACCGTGGCGGGATTTGCCAGCAGAGTACGGGGACTGGAAGAATACACACAGGCGGTTCTGTCGCTGGCGAGATAAGCGGATATGGGAAAAGCTACTGGAGCAACTGGTGACGGATGTCGATTACGAATGGCTGATGATTGATGCCAGCCACATCAAAGTACATCCTCACGCGGCAGGTGCAAAGGGAGGCAACCAAGATATGGCGCGTACAAAAGGGGGCTTAATACCAAGCTGCACTTGGCCGTGGATGCGCATGGTATGCCAATCCGAGTACTTGTCACGGCAGGTACCGTTGCAGATTGCACGCAGGCTGGCAAGCTCATCGAAGGTTTGACTGCGGAGAATTTGCTGGCAGACAAGGGTTACGACAGCGACGCGATTGTTGAACAAGCAAACCAACAAGGCATGAAGACGCAAATTCCCCCTAGAAAAAACAGGAAAGATCAACGCGACTATGACAAAGAACTCTACAAATTACGGCACTTGGTGGAAAATGTCTTTTTGCATCTCAAGCGATGGCGCGGGATTGCCACACGCTATGCAAAATGCACCGCTTCATTCCTTGCGGCTGTACATATTCGCTGCATCGCACTATGGGCGGCTTTCTTGTGACGACACTATCTAGTACATGGCAGCGATCCCACTCATCAGTCACGACAATCCTGACAGCGCGTTCGCCTACCGCGCCGGCCAGCCGGTCCCGGTTTCCCGTTTTTTGCAAGATGTCGCGCATCTGGCACGACATCTTGCAGACCAGCAGTATCTCCTGAACCTGTGCACCGACCGTTATCACTTTGCGGTCAGCTTCGCGGCGGCGCTGTTGCGCGGGCAGACCAGTTTGTTGCCGCCCAATTACACCCCCAGCTTCGTCGAACGCCTGCGCCAAAATTACCCGGATATGTATTGCCTTGCCGATGGAGAGGTGGACTTCCCGGGGGTCAAGATCATACATTATCCGCAATTGCCGGGGACGGACGACGCCATGCGCACCATTCCGCGCATCCCGCCTGAACAGCGAGCGGCATTGGCGTTTACTTCCGGCTCCACCGGGCATCCGGTTGCCCACCCAAAATCGTGGGGCAGCCTCTGCCAGGGCGCAACAGCAGAAGCCACGAGCCTGGGCATCGTGCAGAACTCCGGCTTGGCGTTGTTGGGCACGGTGCCAGCGCAACACATGTACGGCCTGGAGTCGAGCATGTTGCTCGCCATGCAGAATGGTTTGGCTTTGGTTGCCGAAAGACCATTTTACCCGGCGGATATTTGCGCGTGTCTTGCGGCGTTACCAGAATCGCGTTGTCTGATCACCACGCCGGTGCATTTGCGCGCCTTGCTATCCGCAGCGGTGGAACTCCCCGCTGTCGAATTTGTGCTCTGTGCTACGGCGCACCTTGCGCCACAACTAGTGAGCGCAGCCGAAGCACGTTTTGCCGCACCGCTGTATGAGATCTACGGTTTTACCGAAGCCGGCCAGGTGGCGAGCCGCCGCACGGCGCAGGGCCCGGCCTGGCGCTTGTTGCCAGGTGTAGTATTGTATCAAGACGAGCAAGGCAGCCACGTGCGCGGTGGGCATGTCGAGACCGAAACGCCGCTGAGCGATGTCATCGAGTGTAACGCGGACGGCACGTTCATCTTGCACGGGCGTGCGGCGGATATGGTGAACATCGCCGGCAAGCGTACCTCGTTGGCCAGTCTCAATCATCTCCTGAATGAGATACCGGGTGTACAGGACGGTGTGATTTTCATGCCTGACGACAGCGACGGCGCAATGAAACGCCCCCTGGCTTTCGTGGTCGCGCTCGGACTGCGCAGCGCAGACATACTGGGGGCTTTACGCAACAGCGTGGATGCGGTATTTTTGCCGCGCCCTGTATATTTCGTGGCGGCGCTGCCGCGCAACGCCACCGGGAAGTTGACGCGCGAAGCGCTCATACAATTGATGGAGCATTGCGCAAAGAGATGAACCCTGTGTTATCCGATGGAATGAAAAAACTGACCTTGCACATCGCTGCCGACCACCCGAGCGGTGCCGGGCATTTTCCGGGCAATCCCATCATGCCAGGCGCACTGTTGCTGGCCGAAGTAGTGCGTTGCATCGGGCAGGCGCGGGGGCTGCACTTCGTGTCATGCAACGTCAAATCCGCCAAGTTTCAGCATCCGGCGCGTCCCGGGGATCGTGTTGAGATCGGGTATTCGTCCTTGGTGCAGGGTGTGATCAATTTCGAATGCACAGTCGCCGGAATCAAGGTGTTGTCTGGCGTCATCAGTGTAACGGTTGATGCAGAATAAAACGGGCAAGATAAGTGCTCCGGAATGGGTGAGCAGGCCGGAACGCAGCAACCGGCTGGCGATCCGTTTCATCGTCTGGGTGGCGCTCACGCTGGGGCGTCGCGTCGCGCGGCTGTTCCTGTATCCGATCAGCCTCTACTTTCTGCTGTTCGCGGGTGAGGCACGTGCCGCCTCGAAGCAATATCTGCGCAAAGTGCTGGGCTGTGAGCCGCGCATCATTGATGGCTTTCATCATGTCCACACGTTCGCTTCGACCATATTGGACAGGGTATTCCTGCTCAACGGACGATTCGACAAATTTGACGTGCAGGCATATCTGGACGATGCGGCGCAGACGATGATCGCCAGCAGACGAGGTTGTATACTGCTCGGAGCGCATCTCGGCAGTTTCGAAATCATGCGCGCTTATGCCCATGAGATACAGGGGCCGCCCGCCAGCGTGGTGATGTATGAAGAGAACGCGCGCAAGCTTAATGCCGTACTGGAAGCGATTAACCCCGATCTGGTACAACAGGTGATCGGCCTCGGCAAGATCGACTCCATGCTCAAAGTGGAGCAAGCGTTTCAGCGCGGCGAATTCATCGGCATTCTGGCGGATCGGGGCATGGAACAGGGCGGCACCAGCGTGACGTGCGACTTTCTGGGCGAGTCGGCGAAGTTCCCCATCGGCCCTTTGCGTATAGCCAACATAATGAAGAGCCCGGTATTTCTGATGGCGGGCGTGTATCGCGGGGGCAATCGCTATGATTTGTATCTTGAGCAACTGGTTAATATGGGTGCGCTGGAAGGAATGTCGCGCGACGAGGCGCTAAGGCAGGTAATGCAACGTTATGTGGCTGGCATCGAACGGCATTGCCGCAATGCGCCGTATAATTGGTTCAACTTTTACGATTTCTGGAAATGATGATGCGGACTCTGTTCATGTTGTTGCTGTGTTTTCCCGCGCTGTGCCGGGCTGAGGCATCATCCTTGGATATTCGGCAACTGATGCAAGACCTGGCACAGGTCAAAGAGGCCAAAGGCAAGTTCGTCGAGCGCAAATTCCTGAGTGTGCTCAAGCGGCCTTTGGAATCTTCCGGCACGCTGTTGTTTCAGGCCCCGGGTCATCTGGAGAAGCACACGCTCACACCAAAAGTCGAGAGTCTGGTGCTGGATCAGGGCGCGCTAACCATAGACATTAAGGCGCGTAACATCAAACGCACGTTGGTGTTGCAGGAGTATCCGGCGCTATGGGCGTTCGTCGAGAGTGTCCGTTCCACGCTGGCAGGCGATCTGCCCACGCTGGAGCGTTTTTACACGATCGAATTGAAAGGCGATGCTGCTCACTGGAAGATGCGCTTGCTGCCCATCGAACCCAGGACGCGTGACGTGCTGAGCGAGATACGCATCAGCGGGCGCGGCAACTGGGTGGACAGCATCGACACATTCGAAGTCAACGGCGACCGCGCGCTGATGGAAGTAGTGGAGTATACGCCATAAACTCCAGGTTATATGGCGCGCCCGGCATCTGGTTGGCCCTCTGGCTGGCGTTTATCGCCACCTGTGTGTTCATCATTAGCCGCACCGCATTCCATGCCGACATGTCGGCATTCTTGCCACGTTCGCCGACGCCGACACAGCAGATCATGGTTGAACAATTGCGCGATGGTGTCGTGTCGCGCTTGATTCTGGTCGGTGTGGATGGCGCACCAGTGCCTATGCTGGCGCAGATCAGCAAAAGTATGGCAGCGCAGTTACGCGGCAACGATGAGCTGGTGACGGTCAACAATGGTGAACGCATAGGGCTGGAAAAAGATTTTGAGCTGTTGTGGCGCAACCGCTATCTGTTGAGCGACGCGGTGACACCGCAGCGGTTCACCGCCCAGGGCCTGCATGACAGCCTCTCCGGCTATCTCGATCTGCTGGGCACGCCGATGAGCGGGATGGCGCAGCGCGTGTTGCCGAACGATCCCAGCGGAGAATTGATCCATCTGCTGGAGCAACTGGAAGGCCAGGCGCCCCCGGCGATGCAGGACGATGTGTGGTTCTCGCGCGACGGCACGCGCGCCATGCTGTTGGTGCAGACCAGAGGCTCCGGTTCCGACATCGACGCGCAGGAACGCGCGATGCATCATATCCAGGCCTCGTTCGACGCGGCGGCGAAGCGACTGCAAATCACCGGCGCGCGCGTGCAGATGACTGGCCCCGGCGTGTTCTCGGTGCAATCGCGCGACTCCATTCGCGATGATGCCTGGCGGCTCTCGCTCATCGCCACACTGCTGGTGGCGAGCATGTTGTTATGGCTCTATCGTTCGCCGCGCGTACTGGTGCTCGGGCTGCTACCAGTACTGAGCGGTGCCCTGGCCGGCGTGGTTGCGGTGAGTCTGGGCTTTGGCTCTGTGCACGGCATTACGCTCGCCTTCGGTGTCACGCTGATCGGCGAGGGTGTGGACTACGCCATCTACCTGTTCACCCAGATCGAGAAGAACAGCACGCTGCAGAGCACGTTGCAGCGTATCTGGCCGACGTTGCGATTAGGCGTGTTGACCTCGATCTGCGGTTTCAGCGCCATGCTGTTCTCCGGCTTCACCGGGCTGGCGCAACTCGGGCTGTTCTCCATCGCTGGATTGCTGGCGGCGGTGAGCACCACACGCTGGGTGCTGCCGCCACTGTTGCCGGCGGGCTTCACTGTGCACCCCCCCGCGCGCTTGAGCAGAGCAGTGATGGCGGCCGTGCGTCACGCGCCTCGTGCACGCATCGCCTTGGCAGTGCTGGTCGTAGCGGCGCTGTCGCTGCTGCTGGTGAAACGTGATGGATTGTGGAACGACAGCCTGGCGAGTATGAGTCCAGTGTCTGAGGAGTTACAAGCGCTGGATCAGCAGTTGCGCAATGACATGGGCGCGCCGGATGTACGGTACATGCTGATACTGAACGCCAATAATCAGGAGAGCGTGTTACAACAGGGTGAGGAAATCGCCGCCATCCTGCGCAAGCAAGTGCAAGAGGGTGCGCTGCAAGGTTTCGATATACCACCGCTGCCCAGTCAGCGCGCTCAGGTGGCTCGCCAGGCGGCATTGCCGGAGTCTGCGACGTTGCGCTCGAATCTGGATATTGTCTTGCGCGACCTGCCATTCCGCAGAGAAACTTTCGCGGATTTTCCACAAGAGATCGAGCGGGCAAAACAGCAAGCACTACTAGATCGGGCTGCGCTGCAAGGCAGCAACCTCGGCTTGAAACTTGATTCATTTCTGATGCAACACTATTCCGGCTGGGTATTGATGTTGCCTCTGCGTGGCGTGAAAGATGCTGGGCGCACCGAGCAGCGCATCCGCCATGCTACTGAGACCCCTTTTATCTTAATCGACATGAAGCGCGAATCCGAGCAGATGCTCTACGATTACCGCCGCGAGATCAGTAAATATGCGCTGCTTGGGGCGTTGGCTATCGTTGCACTTTTGTTTGTTAGTCTGCGCTCGCCACGCCGTGTGCTTGATGTGTCCTTGCCTTTGCTCGCCGCTGTCATAGTCGTCACTGCCGGACTGCTGATCAGCGGGCATGCGCTGTCAATCTTCCACCTGATCGGTTTATTACTTGTGGTCGCGGTCGGCTCCAACTATGCGCTGTTCTTCGATCACCGCTGTATTTCTGTGCAGGACAAAGAGCGAACTGTAACTTCGTTACTGTTCGCCAATGCCTCGACCGTGCTAGGCTTTGGCCTGCTGTCATTTTCCCAATCACCGGTACTGAATGCTATCGGTTCCACTGTGGCAGCCGGTGCGGTGCTGAGCCTGATTTTTTCTGCCATCTTGATCGTCAGGAATGAGGGCTGATATGAATAACAAAGACAAACAATTTGGACTGGCGTATCTCGACATCTCTGAGGTGAACGATTATTTGGCAAGTCACAACGGTCATGTATTGGGAGTGATCGGCTTCGGCCATCACACATCTATCGCTTCTGCTCACTTATGGTTGGACATTCCGGTGCTAGATGGACGCAGCACCGTCCTAGAAGTGTGGACCAGCGATGTGCCAGTCACCGTGTGTGACCAGCAGGGTTTCAACGCAACCACCGATGGCAACGTGCTGTTCGGCAGTATGTCGCTGGAACAGCACGCAGGTGAGACCTTGGAGACGCTCGCCAAACAAGCCTACATGCGAATTTTCAAGTTCATCGATCAGCACGACTATCGCAACCTGCTGCGCGTCTGGCACTACATTCCGCAGATCAACGACGATGAAAATGGCCTGGAACGCTATCGCAGCTTTAATGTAGGACGCTACGAGGCCTTCGTCGCCAATGGTCGCAGCATCGGCGAAGAAAGTGTGCCGGCGGCAAGCGCTTTGGGCAGTGACAGCAGTTCGCTGACGATCTATTTCATGGCGGGCAAACAGTCCGGCAAAGCGGTGGATAATCCGCGCCAAGTCAGCGCCTACCACTACCCGCATTTATTCGGGCCGCGTAGCCCGATCTTTGTACGCGCCATGGCAGTCACGCTGAACAAACAACATTGTTTCTTCATCTCCGGCACTGCCAGCATCGTCGGTTACGAAACGGTACATCAGAACGACGTGGAGAAGCAGACAAGCGAGACCCTGCACAATATCCGCACACTGTTGGAGAAGGCACCGCACTTCGATGGCAAGCAAGGCCGCATGTTGCTCAAAGTCTATCTACGCTATGCGCGTGATCTGGATGTTGTGCGCGCAAAGATACAAGCCGAATTCGGCGATAAGTGTAAAACGGTTTATTTGCATTCCAACATCTGCCGCGCCGACTTGTTGCTGGAGATCGAAGGTGCATATTTAAACGAACCCAAGTAGCGCGCGGTTTCAAAAACATGAAGAATCTTGTCCATTTCTTAGCGTTTGTTTTGTCGGTGTTTTGTGGTTCCGGCGCATATTCACAGACCGAGATCAAACCCCAATGGGAAATCGGAGCGGGTTTCGCAGCCATCGACTTCCCCATCTATCGCGGCTCCAACGAGCGCCGCTCATATTTGTTGCCGGTTCCATATGTCGTCTATCGCGGCGATATGTTGCAAATTAACCGGGAACGGGTACGCGGCCTGATTTTTCGGAGCGACAGCATCGAGATGGATGTCAGCATGAACGGCTCTGTTCCGGCGAAAAGCAAGGACTCCATCGCGCGCCAAGGCATGCCCGATCTAGCCCCGACACTGGAGATCGGCCCCTCACTCAATGTCCATTTTTATTATTCGGAAGACAAAAAAAATAACTTTGACTTGCGCCTTCCCTTGCGCGCGGCAACTGCAACCGACTTCAAACATGTTCAGTCTGCCGGCTGGCTGTTCCAGCCACAGCTGAATGCGGATTTCCACGATGCCGGGAAAAGTGGTTGGGATATCGGACTGGTGGGCGGATTGATCTATTCCGATCGTCGCTACCACCAATATTTCTACAACGTCGCACCCCAGTATGCGACAGCGATGCGTCCGGCCTATACGGCGGGAGGAGGGTACTCCGGTACCCAGCTAATTTTTGCCGTCAACAATAATCATGATGGGCGCAGGATGGGGGGCTTCATGAAATGGGACAGCCTGAAAGGTGCGGTTTTTGAGGACAGCCCGCTGGTCAGGAGCAAGCAGTATTTTACTATCGGATTTGCTGTCACATGGATGGTCGGCAAGTCAAATAGGATGGTTGAAGTGAGTAACGATTGACATTGTGGCAATCATTAAACTAATTGCTTCATGTGCTACGATTCGGCACAAAATGTACGACTCGTAAATAAAGACTTTTAGGAAGCAATAAAATGTGGGCCTGGCAGCAATTAAAAACCTTGTACGAATACTTTGTGCTTTATGTTGGCCTTTTTTTCTTTGTGGTGATCTGCCTGGCATGGAGTTTGCCTGCTAGCGTGTTGCGTCATCTGATCCCTCAGCGTATCGGGGAGCGCGTTGGGCAGCACGCCATCATGTTGGGATTTCGCACCTATCTGTTCGTGGTGCGTGCCAGCGGTCTAGTAAAATGTGACCTGAGTGCACTGGATGTCTTGCGCAGCGAACGGCTCATCATTACTACGAACCATCCGGCGTTGATCGATGTGGTGCTCATCGGTTCGCGTCTGCCGCGCATGGTGTGCGTGTTGAAAGCAAACTTGCTCGATAATCCGATGCTCGGAGGCGGTGCTTGCATGGCGGGTTACATACGCAATGACTCCACCGGCAACATAATCCGCCGTGCTGTGAAGGCGGCGCGCGAAGGTAGCCAGTTGCTAATCTTTCCCGAAGGCACTCGCACTGTCACTCCACCGATCAATCCATTTAAAGGGGGATTTGGACTGGTCGCAAAAAAAGCCGGAGTTCCAATCCAGACTGTCTTCATTGAAACGAGCAGCCCATTCCTAGGTAAAGGTTGGCCGTTGCTGAAAAAGCCAGTATTCCCGCTGGTGTTTCGCGCGCGGTTGGGTGAGCGCTTCGAAGTTAACGGAGACGTGAAGACCTTTGTCACCGATCTAGAATCGTATTACCGTTTCGAATTACAGTCATCAATTAAAACATGAGTACTACTTCCTCCACGCATCTTGTACTTATCCCAAGCTATAACACTGGTGCAGCATTGTGCCCCACCGTACGTGCCGCGCGTGAACAATGGACGCCAGTGTGGGTGGTGATCGACGGCAGTCGAGAGACGCAAGCAGGTCGTGCGGTTGCATCGCAAAGGAATTGGTGTGATGCGTATAGTTGCGTTCACACCATCAAATTAAACGGAGAATCCATGCGAAAACCAAAAAAAACTTGACCCAACATGAATACATAAAGTAAAAACCAACCACCAGCACAATGCGCCGTTAAGGTGTTCACGTTCAGCAGAATACGCATGTGATAAAATTCAAGAGGAAATACATTGCCCACTTCGTTAATTTTTCGGTTCTTGAAAATTTGCAACCTTTAGCCATTAGCCACGCAACGATTGTCAATAGTCTCGGGCTTGGATTGCTGGCAACCTTGGAGTCATTGCGCACCCGTCGATCAGGTTTGGTTCCCTGCACATTTGAAAATGTAGATCTGGAAACATATGTCGCAACGGTAGAGGCGTTGGACGGTTATCACGTACGAACTGATCTATACGCATATGATTGCCGTAACAATCGTCTAGCACAGTTGTGTCTGGAGCAGGATGGGTTCGCCCAAGCAGTCGCCGTTGCTAAATACAAATACAGTGCTGGGCGTATCGGGGTTTTTCTCGGTACCAGCACCTCAGGTATATTGCAGGCTGAATTGGCGTATCGCCATTTGGATCAAAAGACCGGCGCATTGCCGCTCGATTTTCATTACGCGGAAACACAGAATTCCTATTCCCTTGCGGGGTTTGTATCGCGTTATCTGGGATTGACCGGACCATCCTTTGTGGTGTCTTCTGCCTGCTCATCGAGCGCCAAGGTGTTCGCCAATGCTGTGCGCATGATGGCTGCGGGCGTGTGCGATGCGGCAGTGGTTGGCGGAGTCGACAGCTTGTGTCTGAGCACACTTTACGGCTTCAATTCCCTAGGCCTAGCATCGCGCTTCCCGTGTCGACCCTACGATGCAGAACGAGATGGTATCTCGGTCGGCGAAGGTGCGGGCTTTGTATTAATCGAGCGCGCAACGGCTGAGAACTCTTCGAACGCAATGTTTTTGCTGGGCATCGGAGAAAGCTCAGATGCCCACCACATGTCCACGCCGCATCCGGAAGGTCTGGGCGCAAAACTTGCAATGCAGCGCGCCCTCAATTCTGCCGGCTTGCAAGCCAGCGAAATTGACTATATCAATTTGCATGGTACTGCGACCAGATCCAACGACACCAGTGAAGGCAAGGCGGTCGCCGATATTTTCGGCGACAAGGTGGCATGCAGTTCAACCAAGGGCTGGACGGGGCATCTGTTGGGCGCTGCGGGCATCACCGAAGCCATCATAGCCATGCTGGCGGTCGAGCATGGCTTTGTGCCGGGAAGTGTGAATACGCAACAACTAGACCCCGCCATGACGATCGATTACCGGATTGAAAACAGCAAGGCGAAGATCGATCGGGTGCTGAGCAACTCTTTTGGGTTTGGCGGCAGCAATTGCAGTCTCGTGCTGGGGAGAAAAGCGTGATGCGTTTTTTTATTGAGGGAGTTGGGCTGCTGGGACCGGGTCTGGATGGCTGGTGGGCAAGCCGCGCCGTGCTGGCTGGCGACACTGCTTATTGCGCTGCACCGACGAACCTGCGCGCCAGCGACATGCTGCCTGCGGCTGAGCGCCGTCGCGTAGGCGTACCGATCAAGCTGGCGCTGGCGGTCGGGCAGGAAGCGTTTCTGCAATCCGGACTCGACACCAGGACATCTGCAACGGTATTCACCTCTTCCGGCGGCGACAACGACAACGTACATGCCATCAACAGCATTCTGGCGACCGCACCACGCGAAGTGTCGCCTACCCGCTTCCATAACTCCGTGCACAATGCTGCTGCAGGATATTGGTGTATCGCGGTAGAATCACGCGAGCCTTCCACCAGCTTGTGCGCGTACGATGCAAGTTTCGCGGCAGGATTGCTGGAGTCCGCCACGCAAGTGACGGTCGACAATGCCGTTGTGGCATTGATCGCGTACGACCATTCCTACCCTGAGCCGCTGAATGCGGTGCGCTCTATTACTACGGCCTTTGGCATGGCGATTATCCTGTCACCGCGACAAAGTGATAGCTCTTTGGCTGCTATCGAGGTGGACTTCGTACCCGGCAGAATGGATGAAACCACGATGAAAGAAACCGGATTGGAAGCGCTGCGTTGCGGTGTTCCCGCGGCTCGCGGTTTACCGCTGTTGTCAGCTTTGGCCAGCGGCAAGTGCGCGCAAATCAACATCGCCTGCTTCTACGATAATCATCTGAGCATACGCGTGACACCATGCTAACGGACAAAGCTGCAATCGCTAAAGTTATTCCGCACACGGGCAGCATGTGTCTGCTCGACGGCGTGCTGGAATGCGATGCGCAACGCATCCGCTGCATCAGCAGCAGCCACCGCGATGCCGATAATCCGCTGCGTTCCGGCAACGAATTATCCGCACTATGCGGCATCGAATATGCCGCGCAGGCGATGGCGGTGCATGGCGTGCTGGGCGGGCAAATTGCCCATAAACCTGGAACAGGATACCTCGTCAGTCTGCGCGACGTAACCTGTAAAACCATGCGCCTGGATACCTTGCATGACGATCTCATCATCGACGCGGAGAAAATAATGGGCGATGAAGCACGCGTCATTTACCGGTTCACTTTACATTCGGGACAACACGAGATCATGAGCGGACGCGCGACGGTGGTGCTGGACGCGGATAAGGTGGCGGCATGAAGCGCGCACTGGTGACCGGCGGTAGCGGTGGCATCGGTGCAGCGATCTGTCGCAAACTTGCGGCGGATGGCTGCCACGTCTATGTGCATGGCTATAGTTCGTTGCAAAAAGCGCAAGCAACCGTTGCCAAAATAATCGCTGCCGGCGGCAGCGCGCAAGCCATCGCTTTCGATGTGGTGAATGCCGAACAGACGCAGCGCGCATTGCAGTCGGTGCTGGAGGAAGGCGCGATACAGGTATTGGTCAACAATGCGGGGATTCATGACGATGCGGTGATGCCGGGCATGAATGCGCGACAATGGAGCAGCGTGATCGATGTATCGCTGAACGGTTTTTTCAACGTGACGCAACCGCTGCTGCTGCCGATGATAGGTAAACGTTGGGGACGTATCATCAATATTTCTTCGGTCGCCGCCATCAACGGTAATCGCGGACAGACCAATTACGCTGCAGCCAAGGCGGGTTTGCAAGGCGCGACAAAATCACTGGCGCTGGAGCTGGCCAGCCGTGGCATCACCGTTAACGCTATCGCCCCCGGCATCATCGAATCGGCAATGAGTGAGAATGTGTTCGACAAAGACACCATCAAAAGGCTGGTGCCAGTCGGTCGCGCGGGCAAACCAGAAGAGGTGGCCGACCTGGTCGTATTCATCGCTTCGGACAAGGCGGCCTATATCTCCGGGCAGATTATCTCCATCAATGGCGCGATGATTTGATTCCATGATGCCAATGAGGCATAATGCGCGTCGAAAATTGAAGCATCAGAGATCATCATGGCAGCAAATATACAAGAATACGAGTTGGCACAATTGACCGTCACCTCATTGAACCTTGAAGTAACTGCGGACGAGATCGACCCGGATGCGCCACTGTACGGCGAGGGTTTGGGGCTGGATTCGATCGATATTCTGGAGTTGTCGCTGGCGATCTCCAAGACGTACGGCCTGCAACTGAAATCGGACGATGCGGACAATAACAGAATTTTCAGCTCATTGCGCAGCCTGAACCAATACATCCAGCAACATCGCGCCAAGTAATTTATTACTTCATCTTGCGGTGGCGCTTCAACCCATGAATGATAACGACATCGCTTTCCGTGCAGAGCTCAAGGCCTACATCCTTGCCGCTGTAGACAAGGATGAGCCTGCTGACGGGCTGCGCGACGACGAGCCGTGGTTCGGTCCGACATCCAGGCTGGATCTGGATTCGCTCGACGCCTTGCAGATATCGATGGCGATCCAGAAAAAATACGGCGTGCGTATGCCAGACAGCAAAGATACGCGCCGCGCTTTGGTCTCGCTACTGACCCTGGCAGAATATCTGCGCAACCATCGGCCAGCATGAAATCTGTTTACCTCTCCGGTCGCGGCCTGGCTTGCTCGCTGGGTCTGGATGCGGGGAAGTCTCTGGAGACCTTGAGCAGAGGCGATGTCGCGACCGCGTCCTGTTTTTTACCCGGCGTGATGGGCGGTCACTTTCCTTATCATGCCATCTCTTACGCCTGCAACAATTGGAACGAACGCGCGCGGGAACTCGTGCGCCTGGTCGCCATTGAAGCGGGTGCACAACAGGCACGCGCTGGCGCGTTGTTCATAGCCACCTCTTCGTTCGACATCGGTGCAGGCGAACCGGGGGCAACGCACAGGAATTACAGCGCATTCACAGACAAAATTGTTGCCTGGCTGGAGTGGTCGGGGCCGGTGTATGTCATCAATACGGCATGCACTTCAAGCCTGAACGCACTGATCGCAGCGCATGCATTGCTTCGCACAGGCGAAGTGGAAGATGCGCTGGTGCTGGGTGTGGAGCTGGACAATCTGCTAACCCTGGGCGGTTTCGCGGCCTTGCAGTTGCTTTCGCCTGGCAGCAGCAAACCCTTTGGCACGCATCGCGACGGCCTGGTGTTGGGCGAAGCGGTCGCCGCCCTCAGGTTGTCTACACGCGAATTTTCGCATTGGAAAATGCTGGGCGGCGCGAACGTGGTGGACGGCAGCCAGCCTACCGCTGCTTCCGCAGCGGCGGTGGTAAGCATGTACCAACGCGCTTTGGCAAGCAGTGGCTTATCCGCAGACGCGATCGATCTTATCAAAGTGCAGGCCGCAGGCAGCCCGGGTAACGATGCTATCGAGGCACAAGGTTTGCGTGCGGCGTTCAGCACCTTGCCCGCGCTGGTCTCGCTTAAAGCCGCCATGGGGCACACCATGGGCGCATCCGGTACGGCGGAAATCGCCCTGCTCACCGCCTGTCTGGAACAGGGCATGTGGCCCAGGTATACGGATGCCGTGGATGAAACGTTGGGCGTCGATCTCGTCGCGCACCTGCCGGACTCTGTGCGCCGTGTCATGGCAACAATATTGGGCTTCGGTGGCAGCCACGCCAGCGTTGTACTGGAGCGCGCATGAAGACCTTTGCGATCAGCGGCCGCTGCATCGCCGCTCCGCCGCCGGCAGACTGGCGTGAGCATTTAACCCTGATGCTGGGCGCAAAGCCGCGTCGTATCGGCACCTGGGCAGAACTGGGATTGTATGGTGCATTGCGCTGCATGGCGGATGCGGGCGAAACGACATTGCCAGAAGATGCAATAATAATGCTGGCAAGCCGGCGTGGCACCTATACTGCGACGGATTTGGTGCTTGGGCAGATACACGACGATCTGCCGATGCCGCAGGCGTTCTTGCAGACACAACCGAGCCAGCTGTTAGCACTGTTGGCGGCGCAGACAAACTGGAGAGGCCATGCCTGTTTCTTTGCAGACACCGAACTTCACGCCCTGCTACGCCTGGCTGCCGCGCAAGCCGTCGATGGCGGGATATTGCTGGGCTGGGTGGACGAAATGGACGGTGGATCGACGAACTGGTTGCGGCTTCGTCATTGTGCAAGCGTAGAAACCGGTTTCGTTTCTGCGCTGCAATATGATATTAATTTTAATAAAATCATCTATTTACAAATAAGTGCGGCGGGCTTGCAACTACGTCATGCGGACAGCTAAAGTATTCAGGCGCAGCTTGAAAAGTTGCTATAATGCCCCGCTTATCAATCTCCTTCAATTAGCTACGTAACCGCTTTGAATACAATCGACTCATCGCCCCAGATCAAGCGCGTCCTGGTACTAAATTATTCGCAGACAGGACAGCTCACCGAGATCACCGGGCGCATCGTCGAACCGCTGCAGCAGGATAAAAATATCCTGCTGCATATCGAAACACTACGCCCGCTCAAGCCCTATCCTTTTCCGTGGAAGTTCCTCAGCTTCCTCGATGTTTTCCCCGAATCTACGCATATGATTGCGCCACCGTTGCAGCCGTTGTCACTCGGCGGAGATGAAAATTTCGACCTGGTGATCCTGCCCTATCAGGTCTGGTTCCTTGCCCCGTCGCTGCCTGTTACCGCTTTCCTCAAGCACCCGGTGGCGAAAATGCTATTGGCGGGCAAGCCGGTGGTCACCGTTATTGCATGCCGCAATATGTGGATGATGGCGCATGAGAAGATGAAGGTGTTGCTGGATGCATGTGGCGCGCGCCTGCTCGACAATGTGGTACTGGTCGATCCCAGCCCGACCATGGTTGGTCTGTTCACCACGCCACTTTGGCTGCTGAGCGGCAAGAGGAGCTTACTCAAGATATTACCTCCTGCAGGCGTGGATGCGGCTAGTATTCAGGCATCAAGCCGCTTCGGGTTTGCGCTGGGCGAGGCCTTGCATAACGATCAGGAGCGCGGCAGCGCACCGTTGCTTAGCGGATTAAAAGCGGTGAAGGTCAATCCGCACCTGTTGGTGAGCGAGAATGCCGCTACGCGCAGCTTCTTCCTTTGGGGATTGTTGCTGCGCGCCGTGGGCCAGCCGGGACAGATGCGCCGCCGCCCTTTTTTGATTTTATATGTGATTTTTTTGATTGCGTTGATCTTGACCATTGTGCCGTTGAGCTTGCTGATACAGGCACTATTGCGGCCTTTCTTGCGGCGACGATTCGCTGCACTCAAGCAAAAATTTGAAACTCCTTCGGGTTCCGGTATGGAAAGAATGTCTTTGTATGAGCAATGAAGTTTTCCTGACACGCACTGCGGCCTACATGCCGCTGGAGCCGGTGGGCAACGACGAGATGGAAGCGGTGCTCGGCATGGTTGGCGGACGTCCTTCCAAGGCGCGCTGCCTCGTGTTGAGGAACAACGGCATTCAGCACCGTTACTATGCGCTGGATCGTGTCACCGGCAAGCCGGTGATGTCGAATGCCGAGATGGCCGCCAAAGCAGTGCGCGCATTGGGAGAAATTGGCAAAGTGGACTGCTTGGCGGCCGCCACCTCGCGCCCCGATCAATTGATGCCGGGGCACGGCGTGATGGTGCACGGCGCCTTGGGCTGGCCGCGTCTGGAAGTGGTGTCGCTGGCCGGTATTTGCGTTGCGGGTGCAGCGGCGTTCAAGCATGCCTGGTTGGCGGTGCGTGCGGGCGATGCGCAGCGCGCCGTGGCGGTGGCTTCCGAGATGGCCTCGCTCGGCCTGCATGCGCGCAACTTCGAGGCCGAAGCCGAGCACAAAGTGAAGGAGCTGGAAGAGCGCCCCGAAATCGCCTTTGAAAAAGACTTCTTGCGCTGGATGTTGTCTGACGGTGCGGGCGCGGTGCTGCTGGAGAATAAGCCGAACGGGCCGCTCAGCCTGAGGGTGGATTGGGTGGAGTTGTCATCGGCGGCGCACGAGTTGCCGACCTGCATGTATTCTGGGACGGAAAAGAATGCTGATGGCTCGCTGACCGGATGGCAGCAGTTCTCGACACAGGAATGGGCGACGCGCTCCGTGTTTACGGTGAAACAGGATGTGAAGCTGCTCAACGAGCATGTGGTGCGCGCCACGCTCACCGAGCCCTTGCGCGAGCTGGTTAAAAAACACGATCTGGCGGTACAGCAGATTGACTGGTTCTTGCCGCACATCTCCTCAAAGTATTTTACCGATCCAGTCGCAGCGGGTGTCGCCGCAACGGGGCTGAACATTCCCCGCGAAAAGTGGTTTTCCAATCTGTTCGAAAAAGGCAATACCGGTTCCGCCGCACCCTTCATCATGCTGGATGAACTGTTTCATTCAGGGCGTATCAAGAAGGGCCACAAATTGCTGATGTACATCCCGGAGAGCGGACGCTTCTCCAGCGGCTTCATCTTTATGGAGGCGGTCTGATGGACGTCAACAACGTGCCGCAGGAAGGCAACCGCACCCTGGGCAACCACCGCAAAGCGCTGTATGCCAAAGCTGCCGACGGCAAGATGGTGATCGTTCCGTCGCGCGGCTCGGAGGTGGATGAAACTGTCACCATGCAGGCGGTGGACAGGATGAATGCGCTGGCTGAAGATGCCAGGGCGCGCGCCCTGGCAGGCAACACCTCGCCGCTGGAATACTGGATGTATGCGCGGCGCATGGATGTGGCGCTGCTGTCACAGATCAGCGGCATCTGGCAATGGCGCATCCGCCGACACTTTCACCCGCACCGTTTCCTGCACCTGTCCCCCCGCCTGCTGGCGAGCTATGCCGAAGCGCTCGGCCTGCCACCCGCACAGTTGCATACACTGCCATGAACCCCACCAACACCAATTTCCATCATCGGCACGCGGCGCACTGCGAGAGCGGCGTTGCCTCCAGCATGATGTCGCATCACGCCGTCAATCTTTCCGAAGCGATGGCATTCGGACTGTCTTCCGCGTTGTCGTTTGCCTACCTGCCTTTCATCAGGCTCACCGGCTTCCCGCTCATTGCGTACCGCATGCCGCCCAAGTTCATCCTCAAAGGCATGAAAAAACCGTTCCAGACGCATTTTCGTTTCGAGACTTTCCGTCACCCCGATGCGGGTATGCGGAGACTGGATGAATTGCTGGCTCAGGGAAAAGTGGTCGGGCTGCAAACATCGGTATTCTGGTTGCCCTATTTCCCCGAGGACATGCGCTTCCATTTCAACGCGCATAACCTGCTGGTGTACGGCAAGGAGGGGGACGATTATCTGATCAGCGATCCGGTGACAGAATTGCCGCAACGTTGTGCCAGTGCAGACCTGCAACGCGCGCGCTTTGCCAAGGGTGCGCTCGCGCCCAAGGGATTGCTGTATTACCCGGAAAGCATAGGACGCACTGAAGTCAGTGCGGAAGCGGTCAGAAATGCGATCAAAAAGACCGTGCGCATCATGCTGGGTCCTATCCCAATCGTCGGTGTACGCGGCATGCGTATGCTGGCAAATAAAGTGGCAAAGCTGGACCATTCGGAACACAGCCTCAACTACGTCGGCCACATTGTGCGCATGCAGGAAGAAATCGGCACCGGTGGTGCGGGCTTTCGTTTTCTGTACGCCGCGTTCCTGCAGGAGGCGGCACAGATTACCGGCATCGCGGAGCTTGCAGTACTATCGGAACGCCTGAACGAGATCGGCGATGGCTGGCGTGAATTTGCGCTGCAGGCGGCACGCATGATCAAGGGGCGCGAAGCATTTGATCCAACGCGGCTGGCCGGGATGTTACGTACTCAGGCCGAGCGTGAAACGGAGTTCTTCCGTACACTAAAACACGCGGTTGCCTGATGCTCTCCATCCGCAACCTGAGCTTCCGTTACCATGTCACCAAGGTTGCAGCGTTGGACGGGGTATCGTTCGATGCACTGCGTGGCGAAGTGTTGGGTCTGCTGGGGCCGAACGGCGCAGGCAAGACCACGCTCATCGCACATCTCTCGGGAATACTACCGATACAGAGCGGCGAAATCACGCTGGATCAACGATCATTGGCGGCAGAACGCAGCAGCAAGCCTACCCGCATCGCCGTTGCGCCACAGGAATACGCCTTCTATCCCAGCTTGAGCGTGGTAGAAAATCTGGCCTGTTTCGCCGGAGTCGGCGGTTTGTCCGGTAGCGAAAAAAATACGCGCATCACCGAATGCCTCGCGTTCGCGCAACTGGAACGCTATGCTGCCGCGCGCGCAGATCGTCTTTCCGGCGGCCTCAAGCGGCGTCTCAACCTGGCCATTGCCATGCTGCATCGCCCCGAATTTCTGTTATTCGATGAGCCCACCGTGGGTGTCGATCCGCAATCGCGCGCCTTTATACTGCAAGCGGTAAAAAAGTTGGCCAGAGACGGAGGCGCGGTGATCTATACCTCGCACTACATGGAAGAAGTCGAGGTCATCGCCGATCGCGTGGTCATCCTCGACCAGGGGCGCGTGCTTAAACAGGGTGCGCTGACCGAATTGCTGGGTGCCAGCGGCACGCAATTACAACTGGCAGTGGAAGGTGGTTATGAGGAACGCTTACAGACATTGTTAGCGCCATTCGGTAGCGTCACCAGGCAGGGTGTCGGCGTTCAGCTAACCCTGCCCTCCCGGCGCAGCTTCACATCAGTGATCGCGACGCTGGAAGCGGCTGGATTGGTGGTGAGGCACGCACGTTTTGGCGATGCAAATCTTGAGCAATTATTCATGTCGCTTACCCACCGCTCCTTGCGGGATTAAATATGTTGCCCTTGCATATGTTTCTGGCGTTGATGAAAAAAGAGCTGCTGGCATTGTCGCGTGATATCCACGGTATGGTCGCGCTATTCGTCATGCCGATGGTGTTTATTATTGTCATGTCGATGGCGCTGAAAGACGTGTACACACCATCGACCAAAAGCCTAAGCTACGCCGTGATGAATCAGGATCAGGGCAAGACCGCCAAAAAATTGCTGGAGCGTTGGGAACAGGATCATGGTGTCGCACTGGCTTTACCGGAGAACTGGCAGGACGAAGTGAGCGCCGGACGACTGAAATATGTGCTGGTAATCGAATCTGGTTTTTCCAGGCTGTTGGACAATCTAGGCAGCAAAGGCACAGCGAAGGTGCGCCTGCTCACCGATCCGGGCTTGGACAACGGCGTATTCGAGACCAACCGCATGCGCCTGGCAGCTATGGTGTCGCAACTGCGGGCGGAAGGTCTGGTTGCACGATTGCCCGACAAACTGGGCGCTGCCGCGCTTATCGGAGATGCGCCAGTGGCGGCGGAACGAATCAAGGCGGGACCGCGTCCGACAGCGGTGCAACAGAATGTGCCGGCATGGCTGGTATTCGGCATGTTCTTCGTCGTTGCCTCCATCGCCGGATTGTTCGTGGAAGAGCGCAGTTGCGGTGCGCTGACGAGGTTGCGCACCCTCGGTGCCATGCCGTGGCAATTGATAGCGAGCAAAATTATTCCCTATTTGCTGGTCAACGGCGTGCAGGCGGCGCTGATGCTGGCGGTGGGCATCTGGCTGATGCCGCTGATCGGCGGCGAAGGCTTGTCGCTGGAAGGAGTAAATTGGAGCGCGCTACTGCTGATGCTGTTTGCGATCAGTCTTGCCGCAGTGAGCCTGGCGCTGGCCGTCGCGTGTTTGGTCAGCACACACGCGCAAGCGGCGACCCTGGGTCCCATACTCAACGTGCTGATGGCGGCCCTGGGCGGGGTGATGGTGCCACTGTTTGTGATGCCGGCAGTAATGCAAAAGATCGCCGCCTGGTCGCCCATGAATTGGAGCCTGGAAGGTTTGCTGGATGTGCTGTTGCGCAACGGCGATGTCGCCAGCGTACTGCCCGAAGTGGGCAGACTGGCCGGCTTCTCGGCACTGATGTTAGTACTCGCCTTCGTGCTGTTCAGGCGGCGCGTCTAAATAACCCCCTCCAGCTCCCCCTTGACATGGGGAGAGTAACGCTCGCCTGTTAAGGGGAGGCCGGGAGGGATTTGAGTCTAATAATGGAAAATCAGGGGGTTTTGGCAAGATAGTAGACTGCACTGCACGATGTTTTACTCCCGTAAAACTTAATGGAGATAATTATGCTCAATTCTTCACTACACCGATCCGGTGGTTCACTCAGGCTGATATTTAGTACTAATCTACTTCAGCTCCTATTGTTTTGACCATCATTGATGTTTGTGGACATAGTTGAATATCTGGATTTATAGGTGAATTTTGGATAATCCCAGATTTTCCATACATGGACGCCCACTTTTGCCAAGCTTTCAATCGATTATTTTGAGAGTAGGTAAAGATTGCAGCCATACATCCGGATTTTTGGTGAGGCAATCGCCTCTATCCCTGATGGAATCCGCTGAGCAACGCCAGATCATTAGATCGCACTCTAGGGTGCTATGGAAATTGCTGGTTTAGTCACTCACGGTCTGACCTGTCTCGCCATCACTTCATGATTGCCTGTGCAACCGGTGGTACTGCTCCTTCAACTC
>Ga0209824_10000538_pt1 | contig 23330 bp, 29 predicted proteins | sample VDWuncwatermetaG_FD_184124 | JGI IMG/M metagenome (GOLD analysis project Ga0209824, IMG submission 184124) | Wastewater microbial communities from Netherlands to study Microbial Dark Matter (Phase II) - VDW unchlorinated drinking water (SPAdes)... ...
CCGTGGCGATAACATTTTTATTTTTGACTAATATAGCGCCGCAATGCATGCGCGGGCAGGTGGCGCGTTCAGAAGCCAGCATCGCCAATTTCAGAAAATATTCGTCCCAATTAGGTCTTTGGGCCACACTGTTCCCCCTCCCCAACCCTCCCCACAAAGGGGGAGGGAATTAAAATCTGCTGTTATCTTAACAAATTCCACCTCTATTGTGGAAACTTTTAGGGTTATATTTTAGCCAGTCTTTGCATAATTCGGCCTGCGGCCTCTTGAAAAATGGGAGCCGGCGGTAACAAACTTAAAACAATGTACGCTTCCCGGTCAAAATCAAAAAAATAACCGGGATAAACCGATACGTGATCCTCTCGGATAAATTCCAAAACCCATTCTTCTTCTGATTTAACCGCGGGAATGCGTAAGGTCGCGTACCATCCTCCCTGAAGGGATAATAATTGAGTATGCCCGCTCAAATGCGATGAGAGCCATTGATAATTTTCTTTGACCCGGGCAATGATCTGCCCCTGAAGCCCTGGCGCATGATCCAGCCAAGTACTCAAGGCATTTTGCACCGGTGTATTGACAGACAAATAGGTGTCCGCGATGATTTCCAGGCGTGATAGTGATTCTTGCAAAACCAATTGAGGGCCGGAAGCTAAGATCCAGGCACATTTCATTTGTGGGAAACCAAGTGTTTTTGACAGACCCCCTAATACAAAGGTCAAGGCTGCCTGATTGCCAGCACAACTGACCGCATCACTTGGGGTTAGGGGATATTCAAAGAAAACTTCATCGGAGATGATACTCACCTGATGTTTGCGGCAAAGTCCATTTAAAAAATCTAATTCCGCGCGGCTGATATAAGAGCCTGTGGGATTATTGGGATTAACTACAATGATGGCCTTGGTTTTTTGATCTACTAAACGCTCCAAAGTAAGGGTGTCCAGACGCCATTTTTGTCCGTCGTAAAGGAGCGGGTAATAATCAAAATGAACATCATTGATTTCCAATAAAAATTGAAATAAAGGATAACTGGGCTTTGGGACCAAAATTTTTTCACCCGGATTAACCAAAAGCCTCATTAAAAAAGAATAAGCTTCAGAAGTGCTGGCGGTCAGAATAATATCACTGGGTGACAAGAGTAGTTTTTGACGGGCATAATATTTGGCCACTGCCTGGCGGGCCCTCTTCATACCGCGGGCATCGGGATGGTAGTGAAAATTGTCTAAAGAATTTAAAGCGGATAGCATTCCATCAGGGTACAAAAAACCACATCTCGTCGGATTAGAGGCTGTTAAATCCATCACAGGAATATGCCGCGCCTGGAGCTCTTCAAGGGCTTTGTTTAAAGCATTGGTCTCCTGGCGCCAATTAGTCCGACGGGCAAAAGGAAAATTATTTATGACTTCCATAAACTTTACTTTTATGTTTATTCCCAATGATTATGCCCAACTACCGAATAACTAATTACTGCTGCGAAACGAAGTAATAGGGCCTTTTGTCCATATTAGAGATTCGGCCCTTCAATTTGTTTAAGACGTTTTTTTAATTCATCAAATTCGCTTTTAGCCACCCATTGAATATCCGCGCGTTTTTCTTTAAGCTGGGTATTTTCAGACTTTAATTCCCGAAGTTCTTTGAAATTGGACTCAAGGGTGGCTTGCTGGCTGCTGGCCTTGATGGACAAGAGCCGTTTTTCCTCGATGATTTGTTCATGCTTGATCTTAATATCCTGCAATTCGCGCTCCAGGCGCAGGCGGTTGGAGTGCTCTTTTTCCAAATCGCTTTCCGTGCGGTAAATCTGGCCTTTAAGATCTTTTTCATGGAGCTTGAATTTCTCGAGGGTCTCCTGTTCTTTTTCGCGCCAGCTTTTTTCAAGGGCCAGTTTTTCAACCAACTCCTTGGCCTCAGACTTGCCATCATCGGTCAATTGCCGGGCCCTTTTCTGGTCCATCTTCATCTTTTCAATTTCACCCTGCAAAGATTGATTATGCTTCTCCCAACGTTCGGCGATGGACTTCCAGTCTTTGCTTGTGTCAATGGCCGCAGGGTCAGGCGTAGGACTAAGCTTTTTTTCCTTTTCCTTCTTCTTTTTAGCTTTGACTGCCGGGTCCGAGGGCAACATGTAAATAACAATGGCCAAGGCCACTAAGACAACAAAACTCATCATAATGATCCAAAACATATATTCCTCATTCGTAGGATACGATTTATGCCGTTACATGATATATCAAAAGCCCAATTGTTGCAAATTGCGCCTGGTTTGGATAAACGTGTAATGATTCCAGGCCCAATCGTTTAAAATTTCTTTTTCTAAATGTAAATAAAAATTTTTCGCGGTTAAATTAGACGCTTTTTTCACGTAGCCGGACATAATCGTATATGCTTTCGCAAAATGCTCATCCGCATCTTGAAAACGGCCGTTAAAATAATAAGCTTTGGCCAAAAGCAAATGCCCCCGCCCAAAATCCGGTTCAAAACGCAGCATGCGTTCGAATAAAGCTATCTCACTTTTCCAAAACGTATTTTGATACCATGTCAATAAAAAACAGCCACCCACGACAATACCTAATAGTAACTTTTTAAGATGTTTTAATCCTTCAATGTCACTCAGGATTAACCCTGAGCGGAGTCGAAGGGTTAAAAAATGATCGGCTGCAGTGACCGCCAGGATCAAAATTCCAACGATTGGTAAATACAAAAAATGTTCCGGCGTCAAAATAAATGAATACTCATTGATTAAAGGGACGATATTTAACACCGGAAGAAGCGCGGCCAGAAACCACCCGAAACCCAAAATCAGCGTCGGGCGCGCCTGGGGCCAACGATGAAGGGCATAAAAAATGCCCAAGATGGATATTAAAGCCAGTATCCAGGCGATACCGTTGGCCTGCAAAATATCCGTGCTGCGATAATAATGCAAATCATAAGGACAAAATATTAAACGTAAATCCATCCCTATGACCCTGGGAATAGCGGCCAAACGCAAATACAATTCCCCCGGAAAAAGCATTATATCTTTAAGCAGTGATGCGCCGGTCACGCTCTGGCGCAGCCACAATAAGATACAAGCAACTAACCCCCAGAAAAACCACGAGAGAAAGTTCTTGTCCCCCCGGCTGTAATCAATGACCATCACCAGGGGAACAAACAATATTCCCTGTTCCTTGCTTAAAAAAGCCATTACAAAAAATACCATGCTCATCGTGTAACGTTTGTCTACGTAGGCATTTAGGGCCAGCAGGACGCCTAATGCCATCCAAAGATTCGAAATACCTGAAATACAACTGACCGCCTCTGTCTGCACCGGATGAATCAAAAATAATAAAGCAATCACCCAAGCTACAGCTTCCCGTAAACCTAATCTTAATAGCAACCCAAAAAGCAAAAGCCCGTTGATGACATGCACGATAACATTAAATAAATGAAAACCAAAAGGATGGGGACCGAAAAGATGATATTCAAAACGGTAAAGGATTTCTAAAACCGGACGGTAATATGTATTGATGCCGCCTGAGGCCGCGGGCACTTTAAACGCCTCTGCCCAAGATCCAAGCTCGGTAATATGCGGATTGTTGAGGATGAAAACGACATCATCGTGGACAAAAGGATGCCGGATGGCATTAAAAAAGGCAAGCAATCCAAGGAAGATCAATGCCAGGGGGGCTACCCGCAGCAAAGCCGAAGAACGTATCAACTTAAGCCTATGTCCTTTTTAAAACGCACGGTAAAAACTTTAACTTCTTTAAAATACCCGTCGATAGCGCAAGCTACCTCCTGCATACCATCGGTTTTACCTTCTTTGGCCAGGCTCTCCAATTTGAGACAAGCCGCGTACAAGGGCTTGGCAGAAATATTTCCGGAAGCCCCTTTCATCGAATGGGCGACTTCCTCGACTTTAGCGATATCATGAGCAGCAATGGCGCACCCCAAGTCTTGGCGTTTAATCACAAAATCTTCCTGATAAATATCAAAAAGCTCGGCAAGCAATTCTTTGTCACCTTGCACGCGTTCTAAAACATCTTTTAAATCTATGATTTCTTCGCTCATAATTCCCTATTTAGTCTTTAAGCCGCCGGGTGACAAGATTGACAATTTCCTCGTAAAGTAAATTACGGTCAATGGGCTTGGATACATAACCGTCCATGCCTGATGCCAGATATTTTTCCCTGTCTCCGGCCATGGCATTGGCTGTCATGGCAATAACAGGCACATGATGACCTGTTTGCTTTTCTTCCCGACGGATGACCTGCGTGGCCTCTATACCGCTTAGCAAAGGCATATGATCATCCATCAAGATCACATCAAAGGTCTGATTGCTTAAAATGTTTAAAACTTCCTGGCCATTACCGACCGCTGTTACCTTCCATCCTAATTTTTCCAGGATTCTAACGGCAATGCGTTGATTGACCGTATTGTCTTCCGCCAGCAAAATACGCAAGTGATGCAATTCCGGCGGCACTCTTGACAGCGCAGTTTCTGCTCCTATACCCTGATCGCCGCCTGAATCCCCAAACAAATCAAGCTGATAACCGAAAATAATAGTAAAACGGAATATGCTGCCTGTCCCCTCGACGCTCTCAACTTCAAAAGACCCGCCCATCATCTCTACTATCTTTTTACAAATAGCCAATCCCAGGCCAGTGCCTCCGTAACGCCGGGCGGTGGCATTATGCGCGTTGGTAAACACATCAAAAATATGAGGCAGGTTTTTGGGAGATATCCCGATACCGCTATCGATCACCTCAAAGATCACCTGGCAGTCTTTTCCCGTCAGTATCTTTTTCTTCACATGGACATGCACCTTACCTTTATGCGTGAACTTGATCGCGTTATTGACCAGATTGACGATGACCTGACGAAGCCTGACCGGATCTCCTGTCAAAAGCCGTGGAATTTCCGGATCAATAGACCAGACAAGATCGACACCCTTATTGCGCGCTAAGATCATCAAACCCTTGCATACATTCTTAACAATGTCCGGCACATTGATCTCAATTTCTTCGATCACCACCCTGCCTGCCTGGGCGCGGGAGAGATCCAGGATATCATTGATCAGGCTCAACAAATGATCAGCCGCATCTTTAGCTACTATTAAATTGTCTTTTTGTTCCTCGGTTAACGGAGTGTCCAGGGTCAGGTCAATCATACCGATGATGGCATTCATCGGAGTGCGCACCTCGTGCGACATTTTAGCCAAAAAAATACTTTTGGCATTATTAGCCTCTTCCGCGGCCAATTTGGCCTGCAAGATCAGTTCATTAGAGCGCTTGCGTTCGGTAATGTCCTGAAGCATGCCCACGGAACCGACAATCTTGCCCTCTCCATTTTTGAGGATATTGACCGATAAATCCACGTCGATAATTGTACCGTCTTTGCGAATGGCCTTGGTTTCCAAATGATGCTTAAACCCGCTTTGACGGATATTTAAAGAACGGATTGCTTCCCATTCCTCCGGAGGGTACAAGCTGCTGACCGGCCTTAAACGGAGATCTTGCGGCTTCATCCCTAAAAGTTTCTCGGTAAAGCTATTCCAGGAAACGATCTGCTCCTTCTCATCCGTCATGGTGATGGCGGCGGCGGAATTATCCAAAATAATGCGTAATTTATTTTCCGACTCGCGCAACTGATGCTCCGCTTTTTTCTCACGGCTGATGTCATATAAAATACCGATAGACCCCATGACTTTGCCTTTACTGTTTTTTAAAACAGATACGGACGCGCTGACATCCAACAAAGTTCCGTCGCGACAAAGCACTTTAGTGGCGATATTCGAAAGCATTCCCCGATGGCGTATATTCAAAGAACGGATGCGCCCCCACTCTTGCGGAGGGTAAAGGATGCTGACATGCTGATTGAAAAGATCTTTTCTTCCCATGCCCAGCATTTGTTCGGCCATGAGATTCCAGGCGACGATGCGCTCATGGCTGTCGGTGACGGTGATCGCATCCGGAGAATGCTCAAAAATAATTTTAAAGAGCTGTTTGGACTCAATAAGGTCCTTCTCTAATTGTTCCTCAACCTTGGTTGCTTTGGCTTTGCTCATATTTTATTTTTGGTGAACTTGATATTTTTAACAATCGCTACGACGTTGAAACAACCTACCACTAAAGCTAACATGATCATGCAAATTTTGAACATAGGCACCCAACCCGCGTGAAAATCCGCGGGCTTTAGGGCATGTGAAATTAAAGAGATCAAAAAAATAATAAAAAGAATGGAAAATACGCAGATAAAAAAAATAAAGAGAGAGAATAGGCAAGCGATCAAAATGACATAAAGATTATAACTTAATAAACTACCCTTGGACATTTTACTGGCAGCAATGCCGATGCGGAGCATAATATCATGTTACCATTAAAAATAGTGACAGGCACTAATTTCTATAAAAGAAATTAGTGCCTGTCACTATTTTTATTACCGTTCGAATTTGACCACGTTCTGCCACCAGGCATGGCTGTCCCAGAAGGCGGCCTGCCGCCATAATTTTCGGGCGGTTGCGGTCTTTAAATGATCCGGGGCGCGTTTAAAAAACGTCCGGGCCACCGGATAGCCGTTATCCGCGTATTCTTTGGCCTGGATCAGGCATTCCAAGATGTCCGCGTCGCGGGCAACAATACTATCGGGGGACAACTGAAGTTCATAATCCCCGCGCATCGCCTGCAAAGCCCCTTTGACTTTTTTATCCAAATCGGCAATCTGGTCGGCAAAAGCTTTTTTTTCAGCTCCACGGAAATCAATATAATGATGGCCCATTTTATGCAAATCATTGATGCGTGCCTCATGAATATCATTAAAAAGCGTCATGGTCACGACTTTGAAAGGATCAACCCCCTCGCAATGGGCAATATAATAGCCGATCACCGCACAGCGAAAGCAATGCTCAGCGACTGTCTCGGGATTTTCTATGCCGGCCACCCACCAGCCGCTACGCTTGACGCGTTTTAAAAGCCCGGCTTCGGCGAAAAAATTAAGGGCCGCTATTGCATTAAATTTGTCACCCTCGAATGTTTTAATCGGGGGTCTATTTTTGATTTTGTTTTTGGCGGACGATTTCATAGCACAACATCGAGGTCGCGTGAGCGACATTGAGCGACATGCGTTGATTTTTCATAGGGACCATCACTCGCGCGTCTAATTTTTTGAGGATGATATCCCTAACCCCTTTTTCCTCAGAACCCATCACTAACCCCAAGGGAAACTGTAAGTCAATTTCCGTAAGGCTGCGGGCTTCTTCAACGACAGTACCCACGATCCAAAAACCCATTTTTTTTGCTTTTTCTATAGCATTGCCTAAATTAGAGACCTTGGCCACGCTTAAATAATTCTCGCCGCCGCAGGCAACTCTTAAAACAGACTCCGTAACACTGACCGATTCGCTCGTCGGAAGGACAATATCAAAGACACCCAAAGCCCCGCAGGTGCGGATAATGCCCCCTAAATTTTGCGGGTCGTTTAAGTTATCCAAAAAAACCGGCACGCGTCTTTTTTCCAGGGCATTATTCAGCAAATCATCTATTGGCACATACGCGAAATCTTCGATATCCGCCAGGATTCCCTGGGTATTCAGGTTCTGGGCCAATCGCTGGATTTTAGAATGCGGCACCGTCGAAATATTAATACCCCATTGATGGCATTTTTTACGGATATAGCTCAAATCCGCATGGTCTTCGGCAATCATGATCCGGCGTATGGATTTGGGATTAGACTTGATCCGTTCTATAACTGGATTTTTACCATAAAGTTTCATTTTTTAATTCCCAATCTCAAATAAAAGAGCGGCTTTAGAATGCTCCACCAGCTGACAAAGGGGATCATTTTGGTATAGCCGCCCATTTTTTTAGACGGATAGATCTTGGTCACAAACACTTCTTTAAATTTATACCCTAAGGTGATCACCTTCCATAAAATGTAAGGCTCCAACTCATAGGCATCCAGCCATTCCTGCCTGAGATTGATCCGTTCGTCGTTGAAAATACTAAGCCGCATGGCCCTGAAACCATTGGTGGTATCGGTGAGGTGACGGCCGCTAAAAAACGAAAACACCAAAGGGTGAAGCCGGGTGGCGAATTTTCGGTAAAAAGGCATTTGCCCGCCGGAGACAATCTTACCCAAATAGCGCGAGCCTTGCACCAAGTCATAATTCTCACGGAGAATAGGTCCCAGCAATTGAGGTATCTCTTCGGGATTATCTTTGTCATTGCCTGCCATGATAACGATAATGTCATACCCATGATCTCCGCCATATTCAATGCCCGTACGTATGGCCGCGCCCACCCCGCGGCGTTTGGAATGCTTAACACTCATGACCCCACGGTCCTTATAGGAAGCAATCATTTCAGTCGTGCCGTCATCCGAACCATCATCCACGATCAAATAATCCGCCTGGGGAGGCATCTTGCTATTAAGAAACCTTTCAATAACATTACGTAACTTAATTTTTTCATTATAGGCTACCGGCACCACCAGGACTTTGGGCGTCATAAAGCAACAATCGTATTATTATTGATTTGGTAAGAAGCGCCGCAGGCACATTTTAATTCATCATTTAAAGTGCGGCCGCAACGGCAGGCGTATCCGGCCCACCGCGCCGGATTCCCAACGACAACAGTATGATTGGGGACATTTTTGATGACCACACAACCCGCCCCGATGACGGCATAAGTCCCTATGGTCACGCCGCACATGATCGTGGCATTGGCCCCGATCGCAGCACCCTTTTGGACCAGGGTCTTTTCTAAAACCCAGGCATCACTCCGGTGGCTGCGCGGATTACGGTCATTAATAAAGGCCGCCCCGGCGCCGACAAAAACATCATCCTGCAAAGTCACCCCATCGAAAAGGGCCACCCCATTTTTCAGGGTCACATGGTTACCGATGATTGCCCCGCGTTCGACGTAACAGCCGTCCCCAATATTACAATGCTCGCCTATGACGGCGCCTTCCAGGATATTGGCATTGGCCCATATACGGGTGCCTTCGCCAATTTGCGCATTAGGATGTACCAGCGCTCGTTCATGTTTAAAGAAATTCATAATTTCACCAGCTCCCCTTTACGGTTAATGGATTCCCCTATAGCCACCAGGGTGCGCACCACATCCGCGGCCTTAGAGGCATCAGCTAACGACGGCGGTTGGTTCTTTTCAAGGCACTGGATAAAATACTGCGCTTGGCACTTTAAAGGCTCATTAAAACCAATTTTAGGGATAGTGATACTCCCCTCGCGGGAAAGCAATTGAAACTCTCCATAGGTTTCATAATAATGGGAAGTTTTTTCAACATGCTTATCGTAAAGTTTAATAGGCCCCTGGGCATCCAGATCATCCCACGCCGCCATTTTATGACTTCCCACGACGGTAATCTGACGCACCTTTTTAGGGTCCAGCCAACTGACGTGAATATTGGCCATGATATTATCAGGATAGTCGATGGTGGCAAATCCAAGATCTTCCAAATTGCCGCCCAGGCATTTATGGCCCCGCGCCGAAACCGACACCGGGGCGCTGTTAAAGAGGAAATTAAAAATAGAAATGTCATGCGGCGCTAAATCCCAAAGAGCATTGACGTCATAACGAAAAGGCCCCAGATTGGTGCGCTCGGAATGCGCGTAATGGACCTTGCCCATTTCGCCTAAAGCGATATATTCACGCAATTTGATGATGCCTTGATTAAAAACAAAAATGTGCCCGGTCATCAATATTTTCCCAACGGACTTGGCCAAATCGCCTAACTGCAAACATTCTTGCGCAAGCAACGCCAAAGGTTTTTCGCACAGCACATGTTTGCCCGCCCGCAATGCGTCCTGGGTAATTTTAAAATGAAAATTGGTGGGCACCGCCACCACCACCGCGTCGATGGCGGGGTTATTGAGAATATCCTTATAATCCTTGGTGATTAGAATTTCAGGGAAAAGCGCCTTGATAGAAGACAGGCGTTTATCATCCAAATCCGCGCACGCCAATACGCGGGAATCAGCCAACTGGGAAAAAATACGGATATGATTCGGACCCCATTGCCCGCAACCAATAACGCCGACTGAAATCAAATTGGGTCTCCGGCTCAAAGCCTCTTGATCTTTTTGATTTTATACTTTAAGATCCCCGCCGGCACCTTGATCTCCAGGGACTCTCCTGCCTTATGGCCCAACAAACCCTTGCCGATGGGCGAAAAAATGGAAATTTTGTTCTCTTCGTAACTGGCTTCTTCCGGCGATACTAACATATATGTCAGTTCTTCGTCGTTGTCCAAATCCTGCATGGTGACGATCGCGCCGATAAAAATCTTGTCCGAGGGGATATTTTCATTCTCAATAATGCGCACGTTGGCCAGCTTCCCCTCAAGCTCGGCAATGCGCGACTCATTATGCGCCTGCGCCTCTTTGGCCGCGTCATACTCCGCGTTCTCGGAAATATCCCCCTGGGCACGGGCCTCACCGATGGCCTTGGCGATTTTCTGGCGCTCCGTGGTCTTGAGGGCTTCCAGCTGGACCTGAAGTTTGTGAAAACCCGCCCTGGTCAAATAAACTTCATTGCCCATATTACATCGCCTCAATGGCCTTGATCATGATGGGAACTACCCCCTGCGCTTCCTCTTTGCTCATACGGCCTAATTTAGTGAAACTCCACTGGCCGTCGATCTGGTTCTCGCGAGTGACCTGTAATTTTCTGGGCGCCCCATTATAAGAATAAACTCCGACGCTGATACGGGTATTCTGGAAATCAATCACCTCTTTAAACGAAGATACATCCAATGTTTGATCGTAAGGCATTTTTTTGTCCTTTCATTAAGTTAATAAATTACGACAGCCCCGGCAAATTAAACCCGGGCATACTTTTCATTTTATTGGCCGCCGCCTGCTGGGAACGTTTCACGGCGGTATTCATGTTTTTTAAAAGGTCCATCTGGATACGGTTCTTATTGCCGGCATTCAAAAGGCCTTCTTCAATGTCAATGGACTGAAATATCTGCGCTCCATTAACAACCACCTTGATACCACGGGTTTCCTGGACCTCAATGATGGTGGCCTCCAACTGTTTTTTGAGTATGTCCGCCTGTTTTTTCATTTCCATCATCTTCTTGACTTGATCAAACATGCTCACCCCTAACTAATATAAAGTTTATTGAAAGTATTTTATACCTTAACTTTTGAATTTTGGCAAGCGCTTAGTGTAACCTCATGGCCAAATCATATAAACTGGTCACCAAGAATCTTTGCAGGAATATAATAATAAAAAAGACAATAATAGGCGAAATATCAATAGGCAAGGGCGGCAACAGGCGGCGGACTGGCTCCAAGACCGGCTCAGTGATACGCATGAGAAACTGTACTATCGGATTAAACGGATCAGGATTAACCCAGCTTATCAGAGCGCGGATTAAAATCAACCAGTACATAATCGTCAAAAAAATACTGACGATGGAAGCCAGCGCGTCTACAAAATTAGCTAAGACAAACATGAAACTCCCCCTAAAAAACTTTAATTAAACTGCCTTCCAGCAATTTTTCATCAACACGGTTAAGAAGTTTTTTGGTTTTAATGGAAATGTATTTCCATTCACGCAGCACATCCTGGACGCCCTGACTGGCCGCTTGCAGGGAAACTGCCGTGCTGGTAATGACCGCGGCCATGTCTTCCACATCCAGGGGGTCTTCACCGATGATCGGAGCGGTTGGATCAAACACTTTTAAAGAATGGTCCTCGCTGATTTCAATAAGCTTCTGGCCCAAAACACCCTCGGTCCTGATACTGACTTTAGAGCACTTACGGAACTCGAATTCATATTTCTTAAAAATATCCATACGCACCTTAAGGCTGCGTCCTTCAATGGGCTTGCTCAAAAAGTCGACAGCCCCGACAACACCCACGTCCACCCCGGAAATGCGGATGGGTGAGCCTTCCACCAGTCCGCCTACCTGGTTAAACAGGGCAATGACCTGAAACTTAGGCTCCGTCAGGCCGCGGTCAAGGCCAATAAAAAATACGCTGACCGCGATCAAACTCAAGCCTATGATAAAAAATAACCCCGCTGCTAATTTCTTAAAATGTCCGCCATTGTTCTCCATAAACCTCCCTCAAGCAGATGCTCCTTGCAAAAATTCCCGTACAAATGGCTCCTGTGAATTTTTTAACTGCTGGGCCGTCCCCATGGCTGCGATATGGCTTTCATTGATAATGATAGTCCTTGAGGCAATGCGAAACGAATTGTTCACATCATGGGATGTCATCACCGTGGTTGATCCTATCTGTTGAGAGACATGACGGATCAAATCCGATATATCACGGCTGCGGATAGGATCCAGGCCTGAGGTTGGCTCGTCGCATAACAGGACCTTGGCCCCCAGGACAATAGCGCGCGCTAAGCCCACCCTTTTTTTCATGCCGCCGCTTAACTCATCGGGCAATTTGGATTCTGCCCCGTCCAAATCCACGAGTTTTAAAACCTCACGCACGCGCTGGGCCACCTCGGCAGATTTAAGCTTGGTGTGTTCACGCAAAGGAAAGGCCACATTATCATAAACATCCATAAAATCGTATAAAGCCCCCTCCTGAAACAAATAACCCATGTTGCAGCGCACTTTCAACAACTGATCTTCGCTCAAAGAATCAATGTCTACCCCGTCAATGACAACCCGTCCTTTATCAGGGCGGAACAAACCGATCAAATGCTTTAACAGGACCGTTTTACCAACTCCGCTTAAGCCCAGCACAGCAATGATCTCCCCCCCGCTGACATCGAAGGTGATGTCTTCCAGGACAGGCTGACCTCCCAATTTTTTATATAGGCCTTCGACTTTAATCATTGTCGCGACGCTCATAATAACGGAATTTATTTTTATCAAATTTCGTATAAATGCGCCCATAAGGTTTAGTGGCTATTTTCTCCACAAAAACCTGCACGCCTTTATATTCGCTGATCTGAAAAACTTCCGAATCTTGCAGGACCTCGTAATCATTGACCGGATACCATTTAGACCCGTCGTATTCGATCGGCTCGCCATCGCGTATCCATCCGGCTTCGATGATCGGAGCGGGATAGCTCTGCACCTGGCCGTCATTACCGGAATTCATAGACGCGCATCCGCCCAAAAATCCTGTAAGGATGAACAACAGGCCAAGGCCCAAACGCCCTTGTTTATTTTTCATAAATTACCCCCAGAATGTTAAAATAATTTTGGTCAAAACCGTATTGGATATAATCACCGCGATATAGGAATACGCCACCGCCTTGGTGGTAAACCGGCCGACTCCCATGGCCCCACCCTGGGTAAAAAAACCCTGATAACAACAAATCCATCCAATGATGACGGCAAAGAAAAAAACCTTGATAAACCCGCTGAAAAAATCCACGTACCCCACCGCTTGCAAGGTCTCATGAATATAATATGCGCTTGGCAGCCGCGCTTGGGATATGGCTATCATATACCCGCCGGCAATGCCGAGGATCTCAGAAATAATGACCAAAACAGGCAGTACCAAAAAACAGGCCAGGAATCGGGGGACCACCAAATACTCAATGGGATCAACCCCCATGGCACGGGTCGCCTGGATCTGGTCCTGTGTATTCATCGTCCCTAATTCCGCGGTTATCCCCGCACCGACTTTGCCCGAAAAGATCCACGAAGTAAGAACAGGGCTAAGCTCCCGCACCAGGGACAAAGCCACCAGACGGGCGATAAACTCTTTGGCCCCAAAGCGCTGTAAGGTAATAAATCCCTCCAAACCAAGCGCCGTCCCCATCGCGATCGACGTCAGCATCACGATCACAATCGACTGCACGCCCTGCTCGTACATTTGGTTTAAGACATCGTTCATCCGGACACGGCCGCGAAGGATTAAGGATATGATGTCCCCCAAAAAGAAAATGGCCTCACCGATACTGCGCAGATGTCCTAAAACATTCTTTAATAAACGGGGGACCATTATTTTTCTTTCAGCCAAAAGACCCTAAGCTCTTTGTTGATCTTCTCCTGGCTGCTCAAAGAGATATATTTTCCGCCGGACTCTCGGCGCGCCTGAAGCCCTTTAGGTTTAGACGTAAATGCACTGACACTCATGACCTTGGCACCCAGCGAACGCGCGTAAAGGAATATATCTTTATCATCAGAAACAACCACGCAATTTTTTTTAGTCGGCATCTCTTCGACCATGCGCTTGATCTCATCGTCCGCTGAACATCCATCTGAAAAAATCACCCGTATCTCTTCTTGCACACTATGGGAACCCTCGGCGCCATCAAAGACCACCGTCACCTGATTATTCACGCTTCCCTGAGGGCGTGAACCACCAATCCATCTCAAGAGGCCGCGGCGAGCGTCTTCAAGAGGAAGATCTCTTAAAAGCGTCATCTGCTTGAGAATATTGTATCCGTCCAGAAGATAATGTAGTGACATAAAATAATCCGCCTAAAAGTCCGACTATGATCGTAAAAGCAGAATTAATAAGACTTAAACCTCCCGCCATCTCTTTAGACACTCCCACCAAAGGAAGCAAATAAACCCAGCCGACTTCCCTAAAACCCAGTCCCCCGATGGAAGGCAGGGACGTCACCACGCAAACAATGGGCGAAAAAATAATAAAATAAACCAAAGGAATATTTTGATGCATGCCTTTGGCCGACAGATAAAATTCTATCGCCAAAACAATCTGTGCCGCAATAGAAATGATGATGGACTCCCAACCCTTCTTCTGCTTGCCTTTCAAGAGCACAATATCATAATGCAATCTCATCAGGCTTTCTTTGATCTTGGGCCATACCGCGAAAGCCTTGCAGGCAAAAGAAAAAATCCGGTGGCTGAAAAGCACTATCACGACGCCTAAGGAAACAATACTCATCGTCGCGATGGCTATAATGACTGATTTATTCGTGATGATACCGTGGCCGAATAAAAAAGCTACGGCCGCCAGGATAACAATTCCCGCGAATCCGCTTAAGCGATCCAGCACAATGGAAGCGAATACCTTGGGTTTATGCCCTGTTTCATGAGCGAGCCCTAAGCCCTTGATCACATCACTTCCGACGGTTGAAATCGGCGCGAGGTTGCAGAAAAGCCCTATAAAAAACCAGCGCGTGCTCGCCATTCGCTTGGCCTTAAGCCCGACCGCCTTCATCAAAATCCGCCATCGCCATAGGATCAAAAAATTAATCAGGAAGAAAATAATACCGGCGGCGCTCATATAGCGCATATCTGATCCCCTGATTGCTTGCCACATATGCTTGTAATCAATGGTAATAAAAAGCCAAGCCAATAGAGCGCAACTTAAAAAACAGGGAAGTATAAAAGAAAAAGTATTTTTCAATCCGCAACTCCCCCGCCGTTGGCGGGGCGGGCCACGGCAGCCTGGTAACCCTTCTCAGCGATGTAGGAACTGCGCACCAAAGGCCCGCTCTCCACATACACAAACCCCATCTCTAAACCCATTTGGCGATAACATTCAAATTCTTGGGGCTTAAGAAAACGTTCAACTGGCAAATGGCGTTTCGCTCTCGTGGGTGCCAAATATTGGCCGATGGTCAAGATCTGACAGCCCGCCTCACGCAGTTCACCCATCACCTCGATGATTTCCTCATCGGTTTCACCGATACCGGCCATCAACGATGATTTAACAAAAGCTTGGTACTTAAGTTCACTGAAACGGCGCAAAACTCTCAAAGAACGATCATGCGAAGCCTGCGGACGGATATAAGGCGCTAAACGCCTGACAGTTTCGATATTATGGCTGATCACCTCAGGGCGTGCATCGCTTAATATTTGCAAAGATCCTTCTTTAGCGGAAAAATCCGGGATCAAAACTTCAATTTTAACTTCCGGGGTAAGGCGCCGGATAGCCCAAATAGTTTTGGCAAACTGCAGTGCCCCTTCATCTTCGATATCGTCACGCGCCACTGAGGTCACCACGACATAGCGCAGGCCTAATTGTTTGACCGCCAAGGCCACATTGTGAGGCTCTTCAATGTCAACCAGATCCGGTCGTCCGGCGGGGACCGCGCAAAAACGGCAGGCGCGCGTACATGTGCCCCCTAAAATCATGAAGGTCGCAACCCCCTCTTTCCAGCAGGCGCCCATATTAGGGCAATGGGCAGATTCGCAAACCGTATGCAGACGCCCCCCTCTAAAAAGCTCTTTCATGGCCCGGATCTTATTCATGTCCGGGACCTCCTGCTTAAACCAGGCAGGCAAATCAAATTTTTCTTTTGTTATCATCATCGTCTTCTAAAACTTTACTTAGTTAAAGAACCTTTTTTCATCTGTGATACAATCTTTATACGATCTTTGGGCTTCAAATAATCAAGGATCAATTTTCCCTGCAAATGATCATATTCATGCTGGAATATCTTGGCCGCAAGCCCGTTTAACTGGGCCCGTACTTGGGCGTTTTCCTCGTCGGTAAATTCCACCCACACGGTCTTGGCGCGTTTGATGTCCACCAGCACGCGGGGAATGCTCAAACACCCTTCTTCCATGACCTCGCTCCCCGCGGTTTTAATGATTTTGGGATTGATGGCCGCGAAAACTTCTTGTCCCGTATCCACCACAAAGATCTGTTCATTGATGCCCACTTGAGGCGCTGCCAAACCAACTCCCTTGCAGGCGATCATGGTCTCGAACATCGCCGTGATCAGCATGCGCTCAACCGGACCAACCTCCTTGACTGCCTTGGATTTTGTCTCCAGGCACGGGTCACCATAAAGCCTGATTTTTAAAAGACCGAACATCATTTCTTTATTTTATTTCCGGAATCAAGATAAACAATTTTAGGCGCAAGGCCTTTAGCTTCAGCGGCCTCTGATAAGCCATAACTTAAAATGATCAAGCGGTCTCCGACAAAACCATGGCGGGCCGCGGGGCCGTTGAGACAAATAACACCGGAGCCGGGATTGCCCGCGATCACATATGTTTCCAGGCGGTGACCGGTATTTTCATTGAGCACATGCACTTTTTCCCCGGGAATAATGCCCGCAGCCTTGAGAATATCAGCATCAATAGTGATACTGCCCTCATACTTTAATTCAGCCTGAGTAACGGTCGCATGTCCTATTTTGGATTTCAACACTTCAATAAACATATATTCTCCAGACTGTCATTCTGACCCTGAACAAAGTGAAGGGGAAGGATCTTTAAAGAATTAATTTTATTAAGATCCTTCGTTTCACTCAGGATGACAAGTGTAATATTACATATGAACACTAAGTTTAGCTAATAGCTTATCCTTGGGCATGGCTCCCACTATCTGGTCTACTGGTTTACCTTCTTTGAAAATCAACAAAGTCGGGATAGACATGACATTGAATTGGCCTGCCAATTGGGGCGACTCATCCACGTTGACCTTGGCTATTTTCATTTTGTCCTGTAACTCGACGGATAACTGGTCAATAATAGGCCCAATCATTTTGCAAGGGCCGCACCATTCGGCCCAGAAGTCCACCAAAACCGGCAAGTGCGATTTCACAACCTCGGCCTCAAAATTCTTTTCATCCAAATGTAAAGCACCCATAACCAGATCCCACCTTTCTTAAAATGAAAAATCCCAATGTCAGTCTTTGGGATAATACGAGTTCATTATATATTCGTTATGAATATATATCAAACAAATAAACGGCAGAGTTGACCGGTGAAGATACCGAAATAGGCGCCGAGAGAATGGCCCAAAATGGCCAAAAGAAGCCCCACGGAAGCAAGGCCAGGCTGGTAAACTTCCGCTACCACCGGCGCGGAAACCAAACCTGCCATATTGGCCAAAGAAGCGGTGGCGATTAAAAATAACGGCGCCCGGATCAACCGGGCGGTCCCCAGTAATATCCCCACATGGATAAAAATCACCACTACACCTGCCACGATTAAAATACCGGCTTGAGCGGCATTATCTAAACTGGCACGGGCGCCGATGGATGTAAGCACAAAATACAAGATCCATTTGCCGAATTTGTTGGCGCCTGTGTGAGGGATGCGGCTAATCGGTGTTGTAGACAGAATAATGGCGATGGTCGAAACCAGAATAATGGTCCAGGCGTAAGGCGAAAGAACATCCTTGCCGGTCGGTAAATAAACAGATAATACCTGGGATGCCCTGCCGATCAGCAAAGCCAGTCCTATGATCAAAATCGCCTTACCCAAATGCACGGACTGTTTTTTTATTTGGGAAAATGCTTGGGTGCGCTTGGCTAAATCATCTAAAATCCGCCGGTCAGAGCCATTCCAGCTGTCAAATTCTTTTTGCCTTGAGGCCAAAGCGACCAAAATACCCATCCACGTATATGGCAGGATAGTGTCCACAATGACCATGGGCAAAAAAACAGCGTCAGGTGTATTCAAAGCCTCTTTGACCGCGATCATGTTGGCACTGCCCCCGGTCCAGGAAGCGGACAAGGCACCGAAACCTGACCAGAATTGCGGGCCAATCAAAGGTTTAAAAATGGCGAAACTAATGATCATGCCCAGCATAATGCCCAATGACCCGGCAAAAAACATCACCAGGGCGGCGGGCCCCAGGCGGGAAATGGCTTTGATATCCACGTTTAACAACAGCAAAAAAAGCGCCGGAGGTAAAAGATATTTGGTGATCCCACCGTATAACGGGCTTTTAGGGTCGATAATGCCGCACGTGGATAAGACCATGGGCAGAAAATAAATCCAGAACATCGACGGAAGGAAATTAAACAAATGCTTGGTGCGATCATAGCTGGACAGGTACAAAATACTAAATTCAACTGCTAAGAGGACAAAGATAAGAAAGAAAGGATTATGGATCATGGAAATGTTTCTTGCGTCAAACAGCCGTTGGGGTTATTCCAATACCGCTCTTAACCTTGCTTAAATCATAAATACCTTGAGATGATAGATATGGATTGCGAGCTGCCTCACCTTTAATAAAAAACGGCGTATCCAGGTCTATAAAATCAAAATAGCCTAAGCCCGCGGCTAAATGCGCTGAGCAAGTCATCGCCAGGTTTGATTCCATCATGCCTCCTATCATCAGCTTGACTCCTGCGGCATGAGCCAAACGGCTGATTTCAAGCGCGTGCACCAATCCGGTTTTCATCAGTTTAACATTAACGGCACCCGCTGCTTTTTCTTTAATGATACGTAGCGCATCAGCCAACGACGAGCAGGATTCATCTGCACAGACACATACCCTGGATTCGCGCGTGATTTGCTTTAAACCTTCCCAATCTGCTTTCGGCACAGGTTGTTCAATTAAATCCGGTACAATCCCAATCTTACTTAATTGTTTTAAGAACTGCAGGGATTCTCTGGCAGAGTATCCTTGATTCGCATCAAGGATAATTGACGCGCCAGACGCGATACAACAGACCGCCTCCACCCGTTTAATATCGACGTCGAAGGAATTGGGCCTTTTGTCGCGGCCTATTTTAATTTTAAATGCGCGGAAACCTTGGGTTTTAAACGCCCTGGTTTTTGCCTTGGTCTCCTCGAGATCAGCAATGACGATGGTGATATCCGTACGCAAACACTTAGGCTTAAATGTCCACAAGCGCCATAAAGGGATGCGCAAATACCGTGTCAGCGCATCAAAAATGGCAATCTCCACCGCGGCCAGGGCGCTTTGATTATGCGCCAGGCGTTCATGCAGCTGTGCCGAAATATCCAAATAATCCGCTATCGCACGCCCTTCGAGCCACAAGGCGGTATCTTTCAAATTTTTTAAAGTCTGCTCAATAGTCTCGCCGGTAATATGCGTGGCCACCGCTGCCTCGCCATGGCCTTTGGTACCGTCTTTCAGTTCTACGGTGAACAAAATATTTTCCAATTGATCATGCTGGCCGGTAGCTACCCGAAAGGGCTGGTTCAAAGGAGCTTGAAAAAATTTAACGGAAGTTTTTACGATAAGGGATGGCTTAGTCAATCGTCACAATCCTTGTGAGCCGTCTTAACAAAGACCCTTTTTGAGTCCCCTGCCCTAATGACAGACCCGAGATGATTACCCGGTCAATGGCGGAAACGGTGGTGTCGTGGATGACGTAAGGTTTTCCGTTGACCGTGCCTAAATAAAGCATGATATGCCCCTTCATGGCCAAAAGGGTATTGGCGCCAGGGGCCCTGGCGAGGCCCGCAATTTTGGCGGCATCGGCACTTTTCTCGTCGAAGTCAACGGCAATATTGCTGACTTGCGCCTGATCTTTAGAGTCACGCGGCAGGGTAATTCCCACAGTGGCAAAAACCATCTGCAAAAATCTGGAACAATCCTGCTCGCCGTACATGTCCCCCCAGCCGTAAGGCTCATTGAGCATCATCAAGGCCTGTTTATAAATATTGCGCGGGGTAAAAAGCAAAAAACCGGTGTTGACATCCTCCGCGTTCATATACGCTTCTTTAACTACCAAGGTGCCGCCAGAGTCTTTGACCGGAACATTGACCTTCACGCGCCCGGCGTCAACACCGGCTAAAGGCAGGCGCATGCCCATGCGCACATAATCATAATAATCGGTCATCGTCTTATTCATAAAAATATCAGCCTTTGGTTTGATAACAACCGCCAAATCCTTGTCCTGGGCAAATTCCTTGACCTGATTGATATCTCCCAATGCAATATCTTTGGCCTCAACCCATCCGTCGCTGATCGCCGTCAGCGCATAATACCAAAGCCCGTCCGCGGAGGTATGAACAACAGCCACCGGGGTCCCTGCATCCAGCGCGCTGTTTTGCAATTGGTCAAAATCATAATCATCTTTTTTCTCATACAACCCTTGCCTTATCGGTAAAAAACGCTGAGAGGCATAATGCACCACCAGACCATAACGGGATCCTTTGACCACGCCGCTTAAATTCATGTTGCGTTTGGCATTATCCATAAAATTTTCATCATCCCTGATACCGGCGGCGGTGTAATATCTTTTTACCGCGATATCCGACAAAATTTTTTCAAGGCCCTCCAGCAGTGATTCCGTCTTTAAATCCTGAACGAAGGTAAAAATATCCTTGGTTAATTTTTTACTGCGAAGGCGGGCATTGAATTGATTAATGGCCTCAGGGCCCATGATCACCGCATCCGGCGACGGATGGCGGCTGATCCAAAACCCGGCAGTTTTCATCATGCGAAGGGAATGCCCTATCAGAGAGGGCGCTTCATAATTCACCCGCTCCAGGGCTAAAACACTGGAAGCAAAAAATAATAGAACAAGAAAGGGGAAAAATTTGAACTTCATTTAAAAAAAGAGGTCTTGAACTTTGATGTTAGGGACCCGGTTAAATTCTTTTGTATTATGGGTAATAAGCGTTCCGTGATTTGCAAGAACTGTCGCAGCAATAATTAAATCATTAGGGCCGATCATAGTTCCCTTGCCGCGCAGATAATGACGGATGCGCCCATAGCAGATGGCGCATTCTTGATTGAAGGAAACAATTTCAAACGCTGAGTAAAATTTTTCAATAACTGCCAAACTGTGCTTAACATGAGATGTCGCCAAAGCACCCTCTATTAGTTCTGCCACAACGATGGCCGGGATTTTAACCCTATCGGGGCTGAGATTATTAAGCCCATCAACAACAACTGATTCGCCATTTAAATAATAAATACAAATATCGGTGTCTAAAAAATAATTCATAATTTTATTTTGCGGACATCCGCGGCAAAATCATTCTGAGGGGGTCTTTTAAGCCCTTCTCCTTTTAGAGCGCCTGCGGTCTCTAAAAAATGTGACGGCCAGGACCGCTTCAAGACCAGGGCAAGTTTTTGCGTCACCCAGCGAGAAACAGAAAGTTTCTCTTTTTTAGACTCCATTTCAATTTTTTTAAGCATTTTTTCATCAACATATAAAGTTAATTGAGACATAATCTCCCTCCTTTCTTGGCCATAGCATAACTATCTCAAAAAAAGCATATCATGGAAAGATCATAAATTCAAGTATAAGTATACATATATGTGGATCACTCCTCCGGGTCTCTTAAGTAGAGAAAGCCTGTAACTTTTGCTGCAGTTCGCTGATGATGGGCACGTTCACGGCGGGTTTGATTTCGATGATTTCAGGCTCAAAGCCCTGGATGCGGCCTAATTGGGCCATGTCCCGCAGGGCCTGAATGTTTATTTATTATTTAACAATAAATACTGTTTTTATTCCGTATATTGATTAACGCGGCTTTCAAAAAAGAAGGCTGGCTATCTGATTGCTTGGCAGGGGCGTTCACTGGATTATTGTCATTTGCCGCCGGATTTTTGTCATTGGCCGGCGTTTTAAAACCTAAAAGCATATTAATCATCGGCACTGTCACCGGCTCGATACTTAGAATTTGCGGGAACAGGCCTTTGGCCTCAAGCAGCAATTGCAAAATGCGCGGGTCACTAAAAGCCGTACGCACTCCCCCAGAACCTTTTGTGTTCAAAATAAGCTTTTCCAAGTCGATACCGCCGTACATAGCCCTCTCTATGGGAGGATTTAATCGGAGACTAACTTGACCGATGGACATAGCTTTATCAAAGTAATCCTTTACTTCTTGGGGAACCTCGTTTCTATTTATTTGTCCTGCAGCCTTTCGATTAATTCTATCAATTTCGAACACAAATTTGTTTTTAGTGATCTCAGCATTATTCCACGAAAGAACATACAACTGACCATCATCTCCAACAACAAATCTGAGAACATGAGATACTGGAATTTCTCCTTTTATTCCTGCCTGTTTCACCACCAATACCCCATTCTTGTTCGTGGAAAGGATTACTCCCTCTACCTGATTTCTTGTGATTTGATTTCTAATTTCCTCGACACTCATTTCTTTTGGGGTGCGTTGAGCTGGAGCTGTTTGTGACGCCCCATGCCCAGGCCCTACTGAAGTAACGGGTGGTTTCTGTGGTATATGTTTATAAAACTGTTTTAAATATTCTTCAAAAGGCATTCCCTCTGGTATCCTATGCATATTACGCTGTTGAATATAATCTTCTAAAGTAATTTCCTTAGAACTCAGAGCAGGAGGAACGGGGCGCAGCTGTTCTGGCGGCTTTTCTGCTACAGGAGCGGGCTGGGTCGCAGAAGGTTGCTGAGCAACGGCTGGCAATGCTAATGCCAGCGGTATCCCTACTGCTAATACAAACACTCTAATCCAAGCAAGCCTTCCCAACTTTGCCCCATCATTCATAGCCGAATCCAATTGAGCAACTTGTGCAGGATTAGCATTTTGCAAATCATTAATAATCATGGCAAAATAAGCTCCCCCCGAAAAATACTTCCTTGGGATAATCTGCTGGGTGGCGGGGTCGACTTCTTCCTTGATATAGTTGTAAACTCCTTTGCGGTAAGCTTTCAGGTATTGCTTATAAATCTTTTCGATGATTTGTTTGTCCTGGGTGTCAACGCCTTTGGTCTTGTTACGATCCACATACCCT
>Ga0209824_10000539_pt1 | contig 23326 bp, 3 predicted proteins | sample VDWuncwatermetaG_FD_184124 | JGI IMG/M metagenome (GOLD analysis project Ga0209824, IMG submission 184124) | Wastewater microbial communities from Netherlands to study Microbial Dark Matter (Phase II) - VDW unchlorinated drinking water (SPAdes)... ...
TAGATATTTTGCATCTTCCATTTAATGAATTTCTAATGAAATGGTTTAGCGGTACTTTAGGTGATAATCAGCACATGGTTTACCATTATGGCTGGCAGGGTGTTTTAACTGCAGCAGGTATTGTCTTCTTTGCTTATATTGGTTTTGATGCTGTCTCTACTGTAGCTGAAGAATGTAAAAATCCGCAGAGAGATTTGCCGATTGGAATACTTGGAAGTTTAGTTATTTGTACAGTTTTATATCTTTGTGTTTCATTGGTTTTAACAGGATTAGTTCCAGTTGTTATAGATGGAAAACCAAACCCTGCATTAACTGGTCATGAAGCAGGAGCTGCTCTGTCTGTAGCCTTTACTGCATTAGGACAAAAATGGGCTGCTCTGGTAATTGGTTTTGGTGCTTTATGTGGAATGACTAGTATTATTTTAGTTATGATTGTTGGTCAGTCTAGAATCCTTTACTCCATGGCAAGAGATGGCTTAATTCCCAAATTCTTTGGTAGTATTCATCCAAAGTTTAGAACTCCCGTCGTTGCTACAGTAATTACGGGGACTCTTTCTGCTACTATTGCAGCATTTACTCCTATTCTTATGATTGCTGAGTTGACTAGTATTGGAACACTTGCAGCATTTGTTTTTGTTTCAGTTGCTGTTTTAATTTTAAGAGCTACAAAGCCAGATCTAATAGCTAAATTTAGATGTCCAGGCATGCCATATACGGCTATTGCAGGAATTGTAGTTAATTTATTGTTGATGTCAGGACTACCTACCGCTACTTGGGTACGTTTTGTAGTCTGGATGTTTATAGGTTTAATTTTGTATTATTCTTATGGTTTTTGGTTTAGTAATATGAGAGTTAGAGAAGACGTTAAAAATTAAATCTTTCTTAAAATTAACCAATGTAACCCAGGGTTACAGACCTTTCAAAATAAATTTGATATTTTTTTCATATGGAAGAATTATTCAAAGATAAATATAGAATAAAATCCACAAGATTAAAGGATTGGGATTATTCACAAGAAGGATTTTATTACATAACCATTTGTACGAAAGAAATTCGAAAAATTGGATATTTGAATTTCAAATGGCAAACACGTTATTATGATCATATAATTCGAGATGAAAAAGATTTCTCGCCTGAGGCGGGTCCGTCTTTGGCGGAAAATCGAATAAGAAATTATATTAAAAACAATCCTTATGGAGCACATTGAATAACTTTTGGAGAGCCATCCAGATGAGTGTTTGAAGCTCCATTACCTATGTTTATTCCATATGCATATATGCTGTGTGCAGCATTATCTTTTATGCTGGATGGAACGATTAGTTCAAAGCCATGAGCACTGGTACCACCACATTGTGATGCTACATCGGGTCTTGCTTTATCAGCTTTTACAGTGCCAATTACCATTGCTTGTGCTCCTGCACCATCATGAATATGAACATCGATTGATGTGCTAGGTGAGCTGTTATCACAGGACCATCCAGTTATTTTAGTACAGTCTGCTGAATCTAAAGAGCCTATTGGTAAATATGCAGGGCAACTTAATAGTGTGCTAACGTGATTATAGATACTAACACTGTCCCCGTAACTTAGACGCCAAGAAAAAGGATCTTCACCACCTAAGCTTAATATATGATTTTTAAATACAACCTCTGCTGAATTCATAGGATGGCGTCCAGGATAAAGGCTACTATATTTAGTCCAGTGAATTCCATCACTTGAATAAACTAATGTATCAAGAACATTTAATGCCCATATTTTATTATCATAGACAACAGCAGATTTTAAATCGGAGGGAGGATTGCTATCCCCCTCAAATCTTTTAAAAACAGCAGGAGGAATAGAACCTTCAGTCCAGGTATATCCATCTGTAGAATGTATGTATGGATGTCCATATAACTCTCCATTGTATGCATTACCTCTAGTAAAAAGATATATTTCATTATTAAATGTTAAAGCTACGCCTCCAGGAGATTTAGGTGCTAAACCTACACTGACCCAGTTTATCCCATCATCTGAATTGTAAGTAGTTGATGAGTTGTTACCTGTAGCAAAAAACCATAATTTATTATTAAAGGATACTATTGGACTACGTCTACCAGAATATGGAATATTCACTTTTGAATCATTCCATGATATTCCATTATTTGTATGTAAAACTCTTGGATTATCTCGGGATTCTGTACATGGATCACTATAGAATGAAAATAACTCCCCATTAAAAACTATACTTTGATAGTTGGTTGTACAGCGACTTCCAAGAATATCATTGCCTGATTCAGTCCAGGTTACCCCATCACTTGAATTAAATATTTTTTTTGAATAAACAGTGGGTGCCTGCCCATAGATTTTTTCTTTAATGCCCCCAATTACATATAATTTATTGTTATATTCAATAGCACTAAGATTAGTAAGAGTAGTTGGCAATGTTCCATTAATTGGGCTTGGACAATTATTAGTGCTTCCACTGGAAGAAGAAGTTGTGGTTCCTGAAGTACTACCTGAAGATGTTGAAGAATTATTACTTCCTCCTGAGCAGGATGGGAATGAGAAGATTTGGTTTACTAGTTCAGGAGCTCCATTAGCATGGGGATAATGAGCACCACCAGTAGAAATTATTTTATTTTTAAATACTGTTTGTGCTGAACCATCAAGAAGGGGGGATCCTTGGACTTTATTCCAATTAATTCCATCACTTGAATAAATTAAGCCTCCATCCAAATCGCTATTTATCCATATTTTATTGTCATAAACAATAATGTTTCCTAATATAGAAGCAAGACCAGCTGGAATTGAGCCACTAGTCCAGTTAATACCATCTGCAGAATGTGAATAACTAAAGCTAGTTCCTGCTTGTCCAGCACTAAAAAGATACATTTTATTATTAAATACTACAGTATTAAGACTACTAGGTGCTTGGTTGGATACTTGTACCCAATTTATTCCATCGTTTGAATTGTAAGCAGCATTGTTGATAAAAAACCATAATTTGTTATTGAAGGATATTATCGGTTGTGATTCATCAATTGAATTAATTGGAGTTTGACCATTAACTTCAGATGTACTCCATGTAACTCCATCAGTTGTGCTTAAAACTTTTGGTTTAAGATTTGGCTGCATACGGTAATAGTAATCTCTATAAAATACAAATAGTTTTCCATTTGAGATTACAGGTTTAGGACGGTATAGGGTGTCGCTTCCAAGAATATTATTTCCAGCTTCTGTCCAGCTTTTCCCATCATTTGAGTAGAATATTTTTTTAGAAAAATCACTTTGCTGAAAATTTGCAATATAGGGTTGAGTAGGGTTACTGAGTCCTCCAACTATAATAAGTTTATTATTAAATTCTATTGCAGCATGCTTATAAAGGCCAATTGGTAATTGATAGTCTGTTAAGTTTAGTTGTACGGATGAACATAAATTCATTATGCATATTGCTCCATTTGTACAGTTACTGTTTGAATTACAGCTTGTGCATGCTGAGCTTCCTGAAGTAGAACTTGAAGAAGAAGTGGAACCGCTAGAGGATGAAGTTGTTCCAGATGTATTTCCTGAAGTATTTCCTGAAGAACTAGTCGTAGTCCCTGGAACGCAGCTATTATTTGAACATCTGTAACCACCAGTGCAGTCGCTGTCTGAACAGCATACGACACATGCTCCATTACAGTATTTATATTGATTAGGACAGGTACAATAATTTTCCATACAGGTAGCACCGCCACTGCAGTCAGTGCTTGAGCAGCAGTTACCTTGAGTACAGTAACCGTTGCAGGACATAGCTCCAGCTGGACATGTACAAAAATTATTTACACAACTACCACCAGGGCAGTCAGAATTAGAACAACAGTTTCCATAATTACATGCTCCACGATTGCAGCTTATTTGACTAGAATCAGGACAACTGCATTTATTATTTCTACATACTAACCCACCTGAGCAGTAAGAATCACTACAGCAATTTCCTATCACACAAGTATTCCCACTATTTATTCCACAGTTTAATTGCCCTTGTGGACACTCACAGATATGATTACTATTACAAATATTACCACCAGTACAATCACTATTACTACAACAACTTCCAGTTGGTAAACAATTGCCATTACATAAGAAGTAGCCTGCATCACAAGCGACTTGAGAGCATTGTCCTGCATTGCAATTTAAACATGCTTTTATTTCAAACTGTGCAGTACTGTTTTCACAATAACCTTCTTTTAGTCTACAGTTTACACCTGTGCAGGAATTGACTTCAGTTAAAGCCCCACTTGAACCTGCAGAATAGCATTTGTCGAATACTGGATCTACTGTTTCACTTGTAATTACTCCATTGGTCTGATAAACCTTACCTCCATCGTTGTCTACACAACAATGAGAAGAGCCTGATGATGTGCTGGTAGGAATGTTACAAGCAGCAGTTGAATTTAAGTTTGTCTCTTTGTCTCTTACACAAACAGTACTTAGCCTTGTAGTTGTATCTGTTTGTTCACTTTGCCATCCGTATAAAAGTACTGAAGTTCTTCTATCAAATCTACAGACTGAGTCTCTACTAGTTGTCCAGAACCTTTCAGAAGTATTGAAATCAAAATGATCTCTCGCTCCATTGTGATAGATAGCATTTAAAATGTCTGGGGCTGATGAAGGTACTCTCCAGTCATCATATCCGCCTACGACTAAACTACAACAATAATTTTGTGCTTCATTCCATGTCAATTGTGTATTTGCTGGGCTGCTCCAAACTTGTCTATGTGTAATATCTTCACAGCCACCGTTTTGAGATTTAAATAAATCGTCATTTAATTTACATGTGCTTAGAACTACATTGGAAGAACCAGAAGAACTTGAAGATGAACTTGATGTAGAAGTAGTACACGTATAAGATGTACATGTCGCACCATTGCACTGAGAATTATTACAACAATTTCCAATTACACACATTCCATCGCAAACTATTTGTCCACTGGGACATGAGCAGGTATGGTTTATGCAAGACTGACCAGAGGCAATATTACAATTTTGATCAACACAACAACTTCCAGTTACACATACTCCATCGCAAACTACTTGTCCACTTGGACATTGACAGTGATTATTTGTACACATTAAAGCACTAGGACAATCAGAATCTATACAACAATCTCCATACAGACATCTATCAGTACAATATTTTTGTCCACTTGGACAGGTCGTTCCTTCATTTCTAACACATATAGTACCTAATAAATTTGATTTAGGGAAAGTAGTATTATTGCTATAAGGATTAGATAAATTTAATGCTAGAGCTGAAGATGTAGAAGTTGGAGAAGTATTAGCTGACCATAAATTCTGAGCTGGATTAAAAGTAAAATGATTTACTCCCCACCCACTGCTTACATTAGATAATTCAGTCCAGGATGGTAATCTCCAGTCATCAAAACTAGCTTCAACTAAATTATTACAGTATGAAATAGAATTGTCCCATGATAATGATCTTTGAGAGACATAACTCCAGACAGTGTATTGATCTAGTCTTTCACAGCCACCAAATTGTGTTTTAAATATAGTGTCATCAGTCTTGCATGCACCTGGTACACCTAATGTATTTCTTACACAAACTACTGCTTTAGGGGTAGAAACTGCTCTATTAGTGTCACTGGCATAAATGTCAGATAAGTTAATAGTGTATCCAATTGAACTGTTGTTTAGATCTTTTTCATATGACCAGAAGAATTGATTAGTATTAAAATTAAATGCTCTGCTTGCTTTAAATTGAGATCCTGCTAGTAGTAATTCTGCATACGATGGTAGTCTCCAGTCAGTATTATTACAATCGCTTAAACCTTCACAATAAGTAATAGCTTCTTCTTGACTTAGATTAGTTGTAGAAGGAATGCTCCAGGCTAATTTTGTAGATAATTCCTCACACCCACTATTTTGAGATTTAAATAGATTTGATAGTACGCTATCTTTGCAGGTATGACAGTTAGAGCCACTGTTTATGGGAGCTCCTGAAGATGAACTTGAAGATGAGCTTGACGATGAGCTATTACTGGATGTACTGACAGTACAAGCACCATTCACACAACTACTACAACTTCTTTCTGTAGATGAAAAATTACTACCATTACACCAGTATTCAAGATGTTTACAGTTTGAACCTGAGCAGCTTTCTCTATACACAGTGTTGGTTCCTGTTCCTTCAAAACAAAAATCACTAAGATTACCATCTGGAACTATGACCTCTCCTCTTGTGGCTGGGAAATTCCCACCATCAGAATCAGTACAGTTAGAAGTGTTGCCTGAGCTGGAGCTCGATGAGGAAGAGCTGGATGAGCTTGAACTGGATGAGCTTGAAGAAGAACTGCTTGATATAGAAATATTAGTATATGTGAAAGTGGCAGTAGGGTTTAGTAAATCGCTTACAAGTGAAGGAGTACTTAAAATTACGTACCCTGCTATAGGATTACTAGCAGGTGGTGTTACAAATTTTAAATAATTAGTTGCTTTTTCAGTAATTGTAGATGTTTCATAACTTGCAATTGCAGCTTTATTTACATTAGCAAGGTTACAACCATTAACAGTTACGGTAGTTCCACCTGATTTTGGTCCACTTATAGGTTCAATACTATCAATCTGTGGTGATTGATTTGTGTTATTGCAAACGAATCCACCTGATGATATTAAATTAGTACCTCTAATGCAAACTACTTTTGCATTAGCTAATTGAGCATTAGATTGTTCTATACCTGTACTAAGATTTACGGTGTAATACGAACTCTGGACTGTAGTAAATGATGAATGGAATAGAGCATTTGTATCAAAATTAAAATATGAGGTGGCTCTGTTTGGTCCAGAAACATTTATAAGTTCATTTTTTGCAGGTAATCTCCAGTCGCCGTAACTGCTTTCAATTAAGTTATCACAATAATCACGAGCACTTCCAAGATCATAGTTATCGTTTGGTGAGCTACTCCAGATAAGATTTGTCCTGAATTGTTTACAGCCACCCTCTTCTGTATTGAAAAGATTATCATTTTGTTTGCAAGCACCTGGTAGTGGAACTGAACCGGAAGATGAACTGGAGGAAGAACTTGATGAAGAGCTTGATGAAGAGCTTGATGAAGATGAGCTTGATGAAGATGAATTACTAGAGCCAGATGAAGAACTGTTTATAGCAGGACAGCAGTAATATTGTGTATATGGTGAATCAGGACATCTTAAATGGGATTGACATGCCTGACTATAAGGGACAGCAGTTAACACTGATCTTTCTGCAAAATAACATTTTTCAATAGTGCAACCTGGCTCAGGAGTTACATAATTAGATGCGTCTCCACTCGATGAACTTGATGAAGAACTGGAAGAAGAGCTTGATGAAATATTTTGTACACACTGGCAATTACTATTACAGTTAAATCCAATTCCACACTGAGCCTGACCTGTTCCATCGCATTGTTCAGTGCCTTCTTTTATATTGTTTCTGCAAACAGGAACTCTAGTAATAGGGACTTCATTGCTACAAATAACTTGACCAAGATGTGGCAATGAACAAAGTTTAACCAGAAGTCCTTCTACAAGCTGTGTATTGAAATTAATTTGTTGGAATGGTCCAGTTTGATTCGTACATATTGAGACAGGTGCAAAGCTTCTTACTATACTTCTATTATTATTTATAAAATCAAAACAAACATTTTTATTGGACTGGAAATCAACATTAATTATGATCGAATTAGCTTGAGTATCATTATCTAAAGTTATAGAGCTTAGATTAACTGTTGGTAGTGGTGGATTAGGTGACCCAATATTACAACTAACATTAGTTATAGTAGCTCCACCAGTAGCACCTGTAGCGCAAACAGGAGAATTATTAGAACAAATAGGAAAAGGATATTGAGAATTTGGACAATCAACCCTTAAAGTTCCACTGGAACAGTAAACCTCACCATTAAAACAAAATGCTCTTGGATCATTTTGTTGAATATTTCCACTTGAAGAGCTTGAAGATGACGAAGAACTGCTTGATGATGAGCTGCTTGAAGAAGAGCTTGTTGAATTGGTTGAACCAGAACTGCTTGAAGATGAACTAGTTGTTGACAAATCATTTCTTACACAAATTATTCCTCTTCCATCAAGCTTTGTAATTTCTGATTCTGAGAATAGTCCTCCATTATTGTTTACCCATTTAACAGTACTTGGACTGGTTTCTGTAGAAGAAATAAATGAATTATGGGAACAGTTTGAATTAATATAATTTGTTCCACGATTATTTATTAGGGTTACGAGTTCATCCCTGGTAGGAAGTCTCCAATCATTTAAACCATTTTGATTTATGGTTTTACAGAACTTATCTCCTTCATAGAAATTTAGTGGAGGGTTTATGCTTACCGGGGTGCAAACACTCCAGACTTTACTACTAGATGTATCCTTACATCCACCTGATACAGTTTTAAAATTATCATTTTCATTGTTGCAGCCTAAACCATTAGCAGTGGTAGTACTATTTGTACAAGTCACCTTTTGTGAAATATCTTCACTAGCTTCTACCTTGTTTGAATAAGTATCTGTGTGAGATGTATTGAGAGGACTGTACATGCGAGTAAATCCTCCAATTCTCCAAAGCTTTCCTTTAAATAAAGCATAAGTTTGATTGGAAACCACTTGGTTAGCATCAATAATAGGTGCTAAAGAAATTCCATTAAAGAAAAGATTAGTATAGTTTCTGTATCCAGCAGGGTTTGCATTTAATTTAGTAAACACTGGTGGAACCACATAGGAATAAGATTGTGATGATACTTGTGTCCAGCTAGAATCACCTTCCTTATATATATAAGCTTCTGTAGGGTAGTAAGAGCTTCCACCCCATATGCCAGAATACTCACTTAAAACATATATTTTATTATTAAATGCTGCTGCTATAACAGGAATGCTTCTAGGAAATACTGGGTATCCTGTATCTGTCCAGTTTAATCCATCTGTAGAAGAAAATATTTGGTTAGATGCTGTTCCACCAATTACTAAAATCTTATCTTTATAAACAACTATTCCTGCCCCTGCAACTATATCTGGTAAAACATCAGTACTGCCTTGGCTGTTTACTGCTGTACTCCAGGTCTGTCCGTTTTCAGTATAGTAAACTTTTCTACCTCCAAGAACCCATAATTTATTTTTAAATTCTATTGCAGAGCCGGCTCCCCATTTCTCTGGGAAAGGTGGCATCTCTGTAAATGAAAGAGATGGAATTGTTTCTTTACAATAATTTAAAGTAACTGGTTGCCCGGAAGTGGAAGATGAGTTTTGAATACACTGACAATTATGATTACAGCTAAACCCAGTCCCACACTGTGCTTGTCCAGAGCCATCACATTGTTCGTTTCCTTCTTTTATCAGGTTACCGCAAACTGGTTGTACACATCGACAATTACTATTACAGCTCCAACCATTTTCACATTGAGCTTGACCAGCTCCATCACATTGTTCAGGGTTCTGGTCAAGTTCAGTGCCTTCTTTTATATTGTTACCGCAAACTGGTTGTTGTACATTTTGTACACATTGACAATTAGTGCAGCTAAAACCATTTTGACATTGAGCTTGACCAGAGCCATCACATTGTTCGTTACCTTCTTTTGCATTATTTCCGCAAACCGGTTGAATATTTTGTATACATTGACAATTAGTGCAGCTAAAACCACTTTGACACTGAGCCTGTCCAGAGCCATCGCACTGTTCATTACCTTCTTTTTGATTATTTCCGCAGTTAGGAGTATTTTGTACACATTGACAATTAGTGCAAATCAATCCGTTTGGGCATTGAGCTTGACCTGTGCCATCGCATTGTTCATTTATTTCTTTTATATTGTTTCCACAATTTTGTATACATTTACAATTTTCACATCTTTGCCAGCTTTCACACTGAGCTTGACCTGTGCCATCACATTGTTCAGATATTTCTTTTATATTATTTCCACAAACACCAGGATTTGCTACACATAGACAATTAGTGCAGCTAAACGCATCTCCACACTGAGGTTGACTTGTGCCATCACATTGTTCGTTTGCTTCTTTTATATTGTTTCCACAAGCATTTTGAATACATTGGCAATTACTATTGCAGCTAAAACCGCTTTGACACTGTGCCTGATAACCAGAGCCGTCACATTGTTCATTTCCTTCTTTTGTATTATTTCCACAAATAACTTGGATTACATTTATCCGACCAAAAGCGAGGGGATTACTGTCTCCATTTGTATCATAAAGAGTTAGTGGTTGATTGTCTCCAGACTGAAGTATTGGGGCTTTAACTTTTATTTGTGTCTTTGATTTTTCTTGTATTTGTCCTTCTCCATTGCCACCAGGAAAGTAAACCCTACTAACTCTATCCAGATTTTTTCCTACAATAGTAACTAAATCTCTACCATAGGCTGATAAAGGAGATGGACTTATGCTGGTTATTAATGTTCTTCCCTCTTTGCATTGACAATTGTCACATACTAGAAAGCCAGGGCATTGTCCCTGAGTAGAACCATCACACTGTTCATTTTCGTCTTTTTTATTATTGCCGCATGAAGGTGAGATTGGGGTTGGACCATCAATAACTGTGATTGATGAGTTAGTAATCACAGAACCTGACAAATCATAGATATCTACTTTTACATTACCTGTTGTATTAATCCTGGGAGTTTCAACTCCAATTTCAGTGTCACCTGATTTCCATAATACTTCACCAGCAATACCTGCAAAAGTAACTTTCTTTCCAACCACATCAAAAAGTCTTCCTGTGATTTTAACTGTATCTCCGCCTGCATTACTTATTGGATTTGGACTTATATTAAATACTTCTGTCGTTCCATTGACGCATCTGCAATTTTCACATACCTGTCTATTAAAGCAGTATAAACTTCCATTGCCCTCACATTCTTCTTGTCCTTCTTTTATATTGTCTCCACAAATAACTTGGGTTATATTTATCTGACCAGTAGTGAGGACATTATCGTTTACGTCAAGAAGAGCTAGTGCTTGATTGCCTAAAGACGAAAGTCCTGATGGGGTTTCAATTTGTATGTGAGAATCTATTTTGCTGATAATTTTACAGGGAACACTTGAAATAGTAACTTTACCTACATTGTTAAGATTTCGCCCAACAACAGTCACTGATGTTCCACTTGCATTACTTATGGAACTCGGGTATATATCAAGTATTGAAGTTCTTGTATCTTGGCATGAACAATCGTTACACTTTTGCCAGTTGTATTGGCACTGTGCTTGCTCAGAACCATCACATTCTTCCCTTCCTTCTTTTATATTGTCTCCACAAATAGCTTGGTCTACATATATCTGAGCAGTAGTGAGGACATTACCGTTTACATCAAGAAGAGCTAGTGCTTGATTGCCTAAAAACGAAAGTCCTGATGGGGTTTTAGCTTTTATTTGTGAATTTGTTTTTTCAATAATTTCACATGGAACACTTGAAACAGTAACCTTGCTTACATTGTCAAAAATTTGCCCAATAATAGTCACTGTTGTTCCACGTGTATTACTTATGGAAGTTGGAGTTGTATTAAATATTAACGTTCCTGCATATTTACATTTACAATCTTCACATTTTTGCCAGCTTTTACACTGAGCTTGACCTGTGCCATCGCATTGTTCATTTCCTTCTTTTATATTATTTCCGCAAACAGCGCTTCCGCTGGTGGAAGATGTTGATGAAGGAGAACTGCAAAAAGCAATCTTTCCTATTTTCTTTCCATCATTTCCATCAGTAAACCAAAGATTTCCATCTGGTCCTGTAGTTATATCAGATGGACGACTATTAGCTGTTGGAATATTAAACTCAGTAATTATTCCATCAGTTGTAATCTTTCCTATTTTACTTCCACCCTGTTCTGTAAACCAAAGATTTCCATCTGGTCCTGTGGTAATATCCTGTGGACTACTACCATCTGTTGGAATATTAAACTCAGTAATTATTCCATCAATTGTAATCTTCCCTATTTTACTTCTTGCTGTAAACCAAAGATTCCCATCTGGTCCTGTGGTAATGCTAGTTGGATTACTATTAGTTGTTGGGATGGTGAACCCAGTGACTACACCAGTGGGTGTAATCTTTCCTATTTTATTTTCCCCTTGCTTTCCCAAATATTCTGTAAACCAAATATTTCCATCTGGTCCCGCGGTAATGCCATATGGATAACCAGGATAGATCAGACTCTGGAACTCAGTAATTATTCCATCAGTTGTAATCCTCCCTATTCTCCCTATGTTCTGGTGATTAGATGTAGTAAACCAAAGATTCCCATCTGATCCTGTGGTGATGCTAATTGGAGTACTACCTGTTGGAATAGTAAACTCAGTAATCATTCCATCAGTTGTAATCCTCCCTATTTTCCCTAGACTCAGGTGATTATATTCAGTAAACCAAAGATTCCCATCTGGTCCTGTGGTAATACTCCGTGGACTACTATTAGCTGTTGGAATATTAAACTCAGTAATTATTCCATCAATTGTAATCTTTCCTATTTTATTGTATTCAGTAAACCAAAGATTTCCATCTGGTCCTGTGGTAATGCTAGATAGATAACCAGATGCTGGAATAGTGAACTCAGTAATTGTGCCAGTAATGCAACCTGATGAAGAAGAACTTGAAGAAGAAGAGCTGGATGAAGAAGAACTAGAGCTGCTTGATGAAGAGCTGGATGAAGGATTGCAATTCCCACTTTTAATGGACATTGCAGAGAGATTTAAACATATTGGCTCAGAGCTATTATTATTTGTTGAACAAAGTTTTGTATCAGCAGTGTTACCACATTTAAAAGTCTCATTGTTTGGACATGATGATGCTCCATTAATGCAAGTGCCTGGAATGATAGTATTTGCTGTATCGCATTTTCCTATTAGCACCTGTCTTGTCGATGTGTTTAAGCAGATAGGTTCAGATTGGTTGTTTTGTGTGGTGCATAGTGGGATCGTTCCACTATTACAAGCGAAATTTTTTGTGGTATCTACACACTTTGATGCACCATTTTCACATACTGCTAGTGGAGAATCTGTTGCATATGAGAATAAACAATAGTAATTTAGATTGGCTAAAAGGGCCAAAACAAGAGAGAGAAAAGCTTTTAATAAGCTTATTTTATCTTTGTATTTCATTTAGAGATTATTTTGTAGTTAACCATTTAAGAGTTAACCCTAGGTATTATGCCCTTTATAGGGAGTTTCCCCCTATGGTAAAGTGATGAAATTAGACGAAATTCACTAGAATTTGAACATTAAACAGAATTAACATTAACTATTGTTAATGTAGACTTAATTTTGAATACAGGTGGGAGTTCCACTTACTGAGAAATCTGAGAGTCTATAGCATTGCGGAGTATTGCTTGAGCAACCGGCTAGATCGTTGTTGTTACAGTTAACTCTGTATCCACTACAGCAAATAGGGTTTCCGGCAGCATTACATGTAACAGAACAGGTACTTCCACTTGAACCTGAAGAGTTACTATTGTTATTTTCACAAGTGACAGAATCTAAAATCACTTCACCTGATGGATAACTACATGCATATCTTAAAACCCCACTGATTGGACCACAACTAGGAGCTCCACTACTAGAGCATCTTGGAGTCTTGTTGGGATTATTTGATGTAACTGTTGAGTTTGTACAAGTTAAACAAGTTGTGTCACCTGAAGAACTTGAAGATGAGCTTGAAGAAGATGAACTGGATGATGAGCTTGAAGATGAGCCTGAAGATGAACTTGATGAAGAACTTGAAGATGAACTTGATGAAGAGCTTGATGAGGAACCTGATGATGAGCCTGATGAAGAAGTAGTAGGGTTACAGGTACTATTGTTCAATAATATAGAGACGTTGTTACCATTACGATTAGCAACAGCTAAATCAATCTTAGAGTCATTATTAAAATCATTTGCTGTTACTGAAGCAGGATTAAAACTAGTAGAATAATTAGTAGGGCTAGTAAATGTTCCATTCCCAGCTCCTATGAGTATTGAAACGTTGTTACTGTCAATATTAGCAACAGCTAAATCAATCTTAGAGTCATTATTAAAATCACCTGCTGTTACTGATATAGGGGACACTCCACTAGAACCAGTAGAATAATTAGTAGAGCTACTAAATGTTCCATTCCCATTTCCAAGAAGTATTGAAACGTTGTTATTGCCATTAGTAACAGCTAAATCAATCTTAGAGTCATTATTAAAATCACCTGCTGTTACTGAATTACTACCAATACCAGTATAATAATTAGTAGGGCTATTAAATGTTCCATTCCCATTTCCAATGAGTATTGAAACGTTGTTATTGCCACCATTAGTAACAGCTAAATCAATCTTAGAGTCATTATTAAAATCACCTGCTGTTACTGATATAGGACTAGAACCAGTAGAATAATTAGTAGGGCTATTAAATGTTCCATTCCCATTTCCAATGAGTATTGAGACGTTGTTACTAGTAGAATTAGCAACAGCTAAATCAATCTTAGAGTCATTATTAAAATCACCTGCTATTACTGAAACAGGACCAGAACCAGTAGAATAATTAGTAGGGCTAGTAAATGTTCCATTCCCATTTCCAAGAAGTATTGAGACGTTGTTACTAGTAGAATTAGCAACAGCTAAATCAATCTTAGAGTCATTATTAAAATCACCTGCTATTACTGAATAAGGACCAGAACCAGTAGAATAATTAGTAGGGCTAGTAAATGTTCCATTCCCATTTCCAAGAAGTATTGAAACGTTATTACCATTATAATTAGCAAGAGCTAAATCAATCTTAGAGTCATTATTGAAATCACCTGCTATTACTGAATAAGGATTAAAACCAGCAGAATAATTATTGCTCAATTGGAAACTTAAGGTACAACCAGAAGAAGAACTTGAAGATGAAGAAGAGCTTGATGAAGAACTTGATGAAGAACTTGATGAGCTTGACGAAGAGCTAGAAGAAGATGGTAGTGTAGGTTGGCTTCCATCTAGTGATTTTAATCCACTTGGTATAGCATATTTAAAAGATTTTTGTCCAAAGTTTGTAGCAAAACCACCATCATTTAGTACTGCACCTGGATATAATTCCGAGCCTTGTGCTGCACCGATTTCAAGTAAGTCTGGATTTGTAGTACTGGTAAATGTTTCAGGATTACATGAAAGCAGCCACGTGCCGTTTTTGCTGAAGCAGACCTTTCTTTGATCAGTATCAAATGCAACTCCAATTACATCTCCTATAGTAAAAGGAGTATTAGTATTTAATACTTTATCTCTGCAAATTATAAATCCTGCTTCTCTGTATTCGCATGCATAGTCAGTAGGTGTGTTTGTGCCTCTGTATAATCTATTTGTTTTTGTAGTAACTCCAATTGTGTTTACCCCAGATCTTAAAACCTCATTTTCAAAATACCATTTACCGGTAGTTTTGCCCTGTGTTGTTTTAATTGTTTCATAGTTGGAGTTAAAATTAAATATTGTTTTATTGTTGTCGATAAATTGATAGCTGTGGCTTGTATTATCAGAAGGATTCCAGCCTAACTCATTATTAGATGATGCCCCTGAAGAAGAACCTGAAGATGATGAAGAACTTGATGATGAGCTTGAGTTTCGTATGCATATTAATGATGAATCTAAACTCTTGGAGTGGGTTGTTGTGTTGCCAGTTTGTAAATTAACAACAAATGTTGACGTGCCTATTCTATCTTCACTGCCCCAGAAAAATCTATTTGTATCAAAGTCTAAATATTCAGTTAATAGCATTGTTTGAGCGAGTTCTTCTAGTTTTGATTTACTAGGTAATATCCAATCATCAAAACCACATTCAGTTAAATTGTTGCAGTAATCAGCTGCACTGTACCAGTTTGATGTTGAATCTTTGCTTATTACTGTTTGTGATGCTAAATGTTTACAGCAGTTATTTAGTGAAGTAAAATTATTGTCATCTTTTTTACATTTTGCACTTATTGTACCTGAGCCAGATGAAGATGAGCTGGATGAAGAGCTTGAAGATGTTGATGTCTGAACAGTTCTTATACAAGCTATAGGATAAGAAACATTTGGATTGGCTAGATATTGTGATGTATTTGAAAGATTAGCAATTACTCCAGTGTTACTATTTACACTAGAAGACCAGAAAAGTTGATTTGTATTAAAATTAAAATATTCACTTGCATATCTAAGTGCTACATCTGTAATTTGATTTGCAGTAGGAAGTATCCAATCACTAGATCCATTTAAAACTAAGTTATTGCAGCTGTTAATTGCATTTTGCTGTGTGTTAGCAAGAGGTTGTATGCTACTCCAAACAAGATTTGTTGCTAAATTCTGACATCCGCTATTTTGTGATTTGAAATAGTTATCTTCTTTTTTACAGTTTCCAGGAGGTAGATTTTGTCCTGACGATGAAGAAGAAGAGCTTGAAGAACTTGAAGAACTTGAAGAACTTGAAGAACTTGAAGAAGAAGAACAACTAATCTTCCCTATTTTATTTTCACCTTGTTCAGTAAACCAAAGATTTCCATCTGGTCCAACGATAATACGAGCTCCAGAAGTAATACTAGGAGTATTAAACTCAGTAATTACTCCACTCAATGTAATTCTCCCTATTTTTCTTCCATTAATTTCAAGAAACCAAAGATTATTATCTGAGCCTACAATAATATTATCTGGGAAATTAGTGGTGAAAAGACCAGGAGAACCTGTTGGAATATTAAATTCAGTAATTGTACCACTAGGTGTAATTCTTCCTATTTTATTACCCTGTGTTTCAGTAAACCAAAGATTACCATCTGGTCCAGCGATAATATTTCCTGGACGACTGTCAACTGTTGGAATAGTATACTCAGTGATCATTCCATCAGCAGGATTAATCTTTCCTATTTGATTCACCAGTACTTCAGTAAACCAAAGATTACCATCTGGTCCAGTAGTAAGATTTCCCCCTCCACCTGAAGGTCCAGGAAACACAGTAATTTCAGAACTAGGAGTAATCTTTCCTATTTTTCTACCACGATCTCCAAAAAACCAAATGTTTTCATCTGGACCCTTAACAATACTCCATAAAAGATCAGTAGTATTTGGAATATTGAACTCGGTAATTACTCCATTAGTTGTAGCTTTCCCTATTTTGTTTGAACCCTGGTTTATAAACCAAAGATTCCCATCTGATCCAGTAATGATATCAGTTAAACCAATGTTACTTGATACCGTAAACTCAGTAATAGTACCGCTAGGTGTTACCTTTCCTATTGTATTGGGACCTTCTCCTGCTCCATTTCTTGTAAACCAAATATTTCCATCCGGCCCACTAGTAATATTAGATGGAAAACCCAATGTCGTTAAAGTTGGGAAGTCAGTAATCATTCCATCGGTTGTAATTTTTCCTATTTTGTCTGAGCTGTGTTCTGTAAACCAAACATTTCCATCTGGTCCAGCTGTAATAGAAAATGGGTGACCATTAGCTGTAGGAACATTAAACTCAGTTATCATGGTACCGTCACATGTAGCACTACCTGAAGAAGATGAAGTAGAAGATGAAGAAGAAGATGATGAAGAAGATGAAGAAGAAGATGAAGAAGAAGATGAAGTAGAGCCTGATGAGGATGTGGAGGTAGATGAACAGTTGTTTAATAGTATTGAAACCTTATTATTATTAATATTTGCAAGTGCAATATCTATTTTATTGTCTTTGTTGAAATCACCCGAAATAATTGACCAATACCTAGCACCTGTTGCAAAGTCAGTAGAAACTTTAAAAAATCCTCCTGTTCCATTCCCTGTGTAAATATTTAGATATCCAGTTGTACCATTGTTAGTTGAAATAGCAAGGTCAAGATTTCCATCGTTGTTAAGATCTGAAGTTGCTATTGCATCCCCAATAATTGGTGTAACTATTTCTGTAGAGATCCCTAATACCCCCCCATTACCATCACCTGAAAATACATTTATATATCCTTGATTGGTTGTTACCTCAAAATTTATTACAGCAATATCTAACTTGTTATTCTTATCAAAATCAGCAATTTCAAAAGTTGAATAAGTTCTTCCACTTAAAATACTAGTAGGAATAACACTGGTTGGTGAGCTGAATCCTCCAAGCCCATTCCCTGTAAATAGAGAAAAATTCTTTATCTTTTGGTTTGATACAATAATATCTAAATTACCGTCACTGTTAAAATCTCCTGCTTTAATGCCATATATACCATTCCCGTTACTACTATTATGTGCAAGTTTGGTGGTGAATGAGAAGTTTCCAGCACCATCGCCTGTGTAGAGTTTTATTGTTGGTGCATTGGCGTTTACGCTATAAACAACAAAATCTATTTTGTTGTCTTTATTAAAATCTCCTGTTATGATTTCTTGAGGTTGACCATCAACAGAAGTATTTTTTGCAGATGCAAAATTTGAACCACCAATATTTAACAATACTGACACTGTGTTACTGTTTGCATTTGCTGTAGCAATATCTTCTTTACCATCATTATTAAAGTCAGCTTTAGCTATTGAAATTGATGCAACTCCGGTAGTAAAGCTTTTTAGTGTATTAAAACTTCCAGTTCCATCCCCTGGAAGTAATGATAGGTTATTTGAATTAGATCCACTAAAGTTTGCAGCTGCTATATCTAAACTGTTATCTAAATTAAAATCTCCAACTACTAATCTTGCAGGAGAATTTCCTGCAGAAAAATGACTTATTGTACTATATGATATACAACCAGTAGTATTTCCCCCTGAAGAAGAAGTAGTAGAAGATGTACAATTATTATTAACACAAGTTTGTCCACCAGTACATGCAGGATTACAACACTGACCAGTGGTTACACAGTTTCCATTACAAAGAGTTTTACCGATTGGACAAGAACAACTTCCACCATTAGCACTGCAGGTTTGACCACCGGTACAGTCATTAGGAGTAGCACAACAGGAGGTATTATTTATGCAAGAACCGTTGCAGAGTTTTTTACCAGAAGGACAAGAGCATGTACCACCATTAGCACTGCAGGTTTGACCGCTAGTGCAGTCATTAGGAGAAGCACAACATTTACTATTTAAAATACAACTTCCACTACAAAGTTTCTGACCAGAAGGACATGAACCTGTAGATCCTGAAGAAGAGCTGGATGAAGAAGATGAGCTAGATGTACTACTACAACTAATCTTTCCTATTTTCTTTCCATCTAACTCTGTAAACCAAATATTGTTATCTGGTCCAACTGTAATGTAAATAGGTCTACCGTTAGCAGTTGGAACAGAAAATTCTGTAATTATACCACTAGGTGTAATTCTTCCTATTTTATTTGCACCAAATTCAGTAAACCAAAGATTACCATCTGGTCCTGTAGTAATACCACCTGTGGCTGCTGAAGTCGGAAACTCAGTAATTACACCGCTAAGTGTAATTCTTCCTATTTTATTTTTAATTTGATCTGTAAACCAAAGATTACCATCTGGTCCACTTGCAATATCATATGGATTACCACCAGTAGTTGGAACAGTAAATTCAGTAATTGTCCCACTAGGTGTAATCCTTCCTATTTTATTTGCTGTAAACCAAAGATTACCATCTGGTCCTGTTGTAATGCCATATGGAGCACCGCTACTTGGAATATTAAATGTAGTAACTGTACCACTAGGCGTAATCTTTCCTACTTTCCCATTAATGCTAGTGAACCAAAGATTACCATCTGGTCCAGTAGTAATATCATATGGATTACTAATTGCAGTAAACTCAGTAATTACGCCACTAGGTGTAATCTTTCCTATTTTACCTACGCCCTGTTCTGTAAACCAAAGATTACCATCTGGTCCTGTTGTAATGTTTGTTGGAAGACTACTAGTAGTTGGAACAGAAAATTCGGTAATAGTACCACTAGGTGTAATTTTTGCTATTTTATTTCCAGTATCTTCAGTAAACCAAATATTACCATCGGGTCCTTTTGTAATGCCTACTGGACGACTATTAGGAGCAGTAAATTCAGTGATCATGGTGCCATCGCATGAAACTGATCCTGAAGAAGAGCTGGAAGAAGATGAAGAAGAAGAAGATGATGAGCTGGATGAAGTACTAGTAGGACAAGAATTATTTACACAAGCTCTTCCATCAGGACAAAGACTTCCATTACAACAATTCCCTACTACACACATAGTACTGCATACTATTTGTCCACTAGCGCATGTTGCACCACTTTCAGTATTGTCTTGTGAAGATGAACAACCAGCATCATTAAGATCAATTACTCCATCACCATCATTATCAATTCCATCGCTACATTGGGGAGCTGAGAAAGTAAAATTAGCAGCAGAAGTAGCAATGCCACCAGGAGTAGTTACTTTAATTACACCAGTAGTTCCACTACCTACAGTAACAACAATTTGAGTAGCAGAATTAGAAACAATGGTTGCAGCTGTCCCACCGATAGTAACACTAGTAGCACCAGTGAGATTAGTACCATTAATAAGAATAGAAGCACCCATTGCACCAGAAGTAGGAGTAAAGGAAGTAATGGTAGGAGCAGGTACAGATATGAAAGTAAAAGTAGTTGCAGAAGTGGCAGTGCCGCCAGAAGTAGTTACTTTAATTACACCAGTAGCACCTGTGCCAACGGTAACAATGATTTGAGTAGCTGTATTGCTAACAATGGTAGCAGCCGTACCACCGATAGTAACTGAGGTAGCACCAGTGAGATTCGTTCCATTAATAAGAACATTAGCACCCATTGCACCAGAAGTAGGAGTAAAGGAAGTAATGGTAGGAGCACTGATGAAAGTAAAGCTAGTAGAAGAAGTAGCCGTGCCACCAGCAGTAGTTACTTTAATTTGTCCAGTAGCGCCACTTCCAACAACAGCAGAGATTTGAGTAGCACTAAGCACGGTAAATGAAGAAGCAGCAGTGCCGCCGATGGTGACAGAAGAAGTACCAGTGAAATTAGTACCATTAATAGTTACAGTAGTACCCATTGCTCCTGAAGTAGGAGTAAAAGAAGTGATGGTTGGAACAGGTGAAGTACAAGTATTATTTGTACAGGTCTGTCCACCGCTACATTGAGCACTAGTACAACAGTTTCCTGTTACACACATACTGCTACATACTATTTTTCCACTAGCACAGGTAGCACCACTTTCAGTGTTGTCTTGTGAAGATGAACAGCCTGCATCATTAAGATCTATTACTCCATCATTATCATTGTCCGTACCATCTTGGCAGGATGCTTTTGCATTTGTTTCATCAGTGTCTGAAGCAGAGGAGCAGCTAAAGTCATTAGGAAAATCAGTTGCCCCGTCACCGTCATTATCCATGCCATCATTGCATTGAGTAATAGTTGAAACTGCTGTTACAAGTGAGCTACAAAAACTATCGTCATTTTTATGACAATATTTATATTTATTCCCAAGGGCTAAATTAGGAGTAAATACTCCTAATCCAAAAGTCCCAGTTGCTGTTGTTCCAATGAATAAAGGTGTAGAATTTAATTTCTTTCCAGTTTCATTAAATAAATTACAGCCTGCAACAAATGTTTTACTGTGTTTTATTTCTGCCTCACCATTACTTTTCGCTATAATGTAATTCAATGTCAGGCTGTCTGATGGTTTTGGTAATTCTAAGCATTGACCACTAACATTTCCGCAACCGTCAGTACTAATACTATTACCATCATCACATTCTTCACCGCATTCAAGCATTCCATTTCCACAAACAGGTCTTGTTAATGTTCCGGTTACAGTTACTGAACTACTCATAATGCTGCTACCTTGATTACCGTGTTGTAAACTTACCATTGTTCCAACTTGAAGGTTGTTATTAAAAGAGCATATATCAGCAGTTACTGGACCAGATAGATTGCAAAATATATTGTTGTTATGTGTTGGTTGTCCTGCATCAGTATATAAATGAGCACATGTAGCAAATGTTTTACTGTAATTGACTGTAACTTTGTCTCCATTACCTACAACACTAGTTAGAATTAGTTCATTTATACATGTTGAACTGCAGCCGTCATCATTTATCATATTTCCATCATCACATTGTTCACCTGTTTCAATTTTTGAGTTGCCACATACAGGATTTGTAGTATAAGTGAAATTAATACCATTAGAAACCCCATTAGGGGAGATAACGGTAACAGCTTGAGTTCCAGAACCAGTAGGAACAGTAACAATAATAAAGTTAGTAGTTTTGCTGATAATGTTAGCAGAAGCCAAACCAAACTTAACATTAGTAACATTAATTAAATTAAGACCATTTATAGTCACAGTACTATCAGCAACCCCAGAGGTAGGACTAATAGAAGTAATGGTAGGAGGGACTAAGTAAGTAAAATTAACACCATTAGAAGTGCCAGCAGCAGTGGTAACGGTAACAGCTTGAGTACCAGAACCAGCAGGAATAGTAACATTAATAGAGCTAGCAGTTTTGCTGATAATGTTAGCAGGAGTCGAACCAAACTGAACAGAGGTAGCATTAGCTAAATTAGAGCCAAAAATGCTTAAAGTATCACCAGCCATACCATTAGAAGTGGGAGAAATGGAAATGATGGTAGGAGTAACTATAGGACAATTAAAGTTAGTCATAATTGATGCAGTGCTTGATTCACTTGTATTAAAAGTTGCTTTTACTGTAGTTGAGAGAGCGCTTGTGCTGCAAGAAAAATTGGTAGGAATATCAAAGTTAAAGTCTAGATCTAATCCGCTTCCACCAGCTGTTCTGTTAAAAGAATTACATACGACAGTGGTCCCTGAAGGGCTACAAGTAAGGGCACCATCTGATCTAACCGGAACTCCGCTCCATGTCCATGAAGATGAAGGAAATGGAAACTTTAATACAATATTATTTGCATTAACTGAGCCATTGTCTTTAACTTTTAATGTATATTTTATTCTTGTTCCTGGGGCAGCTGTAAATGTTGATGTTGAACTTTCTGCAGGACTGCCATTCCTAACCGTGATGTCTAAGTTAGCTGAAGCATGAGCTGCATGAAAACTAAACCCTGGAATAACAAAAAGATTAAAGAAGTTAAAACTTAATAAGGAAGCCGTAGGTATATTAAGCAAAACCACTAAGAATAAACTTAGTAGCGGCTTAATTAACTTTTTAGGTTTTCCTCTCACTTTTTCTTTCTCTACTCCTTTTGTAGTTTAGTTGGAATCAGGTTTGGGCAGTGGTATGGCTCCATATCTTGAATCAGGGGAAATTATTAACTTTGTATCTAATTTATTTGTTGAAACAACATATTCATTTATTAGGGTTAGGTCTTTTAGTGAAAACACCTTTAAAACTTTATTTGAGCCCTTCAGTGTAAGAATGAAAAGTTTTTGCTGATCAGTTGAGATGTCTAAATCAACGATAGAGGTACTATCATTT
>Ga0209824_10000540_pt1 | contig 23322 bp, 16 predicted proteins | sample VDWuncwatermetaG_FD_184124 | JGI IMG/M metagenome (GOLD analysis project Ga0209824, IMG submission 184124) | Wastewater microbial communities from Netherlands to study Microbial Dark Matter (Phase II) - VDW unchlorinated drinking water (SPAdes)... ...
TATCTGGATCGGTGTGATGACCCAGAGTCGGGTGATCCCAGAGTGGAAAGTGGTCCTGCTTCGAGAGGAAGAAATCTTTGGTGAAAAGAAAAGAGTTGCCAAGGGCGCGGCCTCTAAGGCGGATGGCAGCAAGGCCCTTTCCAACTTCAAGGATATTAATCCAGGGGACTATATCGTCCATAAAGACCATGGAATTGGGCGCTACCTCGGCTTGAAGTCCATGGAGTTCTTGGGGCTTCCCAATGATTATGTGATGCTCGAATATCGCGATGGAGACAAATTATATATTCCCGTCTATCGGCTGAGCCTATTGCAGAAATACCTCGGGGGTGAAGAAGCTAAGGTCGCACTGGATAAGCTTGGCGGCGATCGGTGGGTTAAGGCGAAGGCCAAGGCCAAAAAAGCGGCCCAGGAATTGGCGGTTCAATTCTTGGATATGCAAGCCAGAAGAAAGCTTGCTGTTGCCCGTCCACTTACCGAGCCGGGGTCTGAGTACCAGCAATTTGAGATGGCGTTTCCCTATGATGAGACTCCCGACCAAATGAAATCTATCGATGATGTGATGAGGGATTTAAGCCTTCCGCACCCTATGGACCGACTGATCTGCGGTGACGTCGGTTATGGCAAGACCGAGGTTGCGATGCGTGCTGCGTATCGAGCCATTATTGATGGTAAACAGGTTGCGGTGCTTGTTCCCACGACGGTCTTAGCCTTTCAGCATTTTGAAAGTTTTAAGACGCGGTTCAAGGACACCGGTGCGCGAGTTGAGATGCTCTCTCGGTTACGAAGCCCTTCCGAAACAAAAACCATTCTTCAGGACGTTCAGGATGGCAAAGTCGATATCGTCATTGGTACCCATCGGCTTCTGTCCTCGGATGTTTATTTTAAGGCCCTTGCCGTTGTTGTCGTCGATGAAGAACATCGGTTTGGTGTCGTGCACAAAGAGAAATTGCGCCGCTTAACTCAAGATGCCCATGTCCTTACGATGACGGCGACTCCTATCCCTCGAACACTGAACATGGCGATGACTGGAATCCGAGATATCTCCATCATGACTACACCGCCACCAGATCGTCTCTCAGTAAGAACCTATGTCTGCCGGCAAAGCGACGAGGTGATCCAAGAAGCCATAGGCCATGAGTTGAGTCGCTCGGGGCAAGTGTTTTTCGTCCATAATCGCATCGAGACATTGTACGAAACAGCCGGGCGAGTTCAGCGATTATTTAAATCTCTGACTTACGAAATTGTCCATGGTCAGATGAACCCTGAGGAATTGGAAGAGAAAATGCTTCGCTTCTATCAGGGAAAAAGTCAGGTGCTTTTTACGACGTCAATCATTGAGTCTGGCCTCGACGTTCCTCGAGCCAATACGATTATTATTGATCGGGCTGATATTTTTGGTCTTGCCCAGCTCTACCAATTAAGAGGCCGAGTGGGTCGCTCCTCAGTTAGGGCCTACTGTTATATGCTCATTCCTGGTGAAGCGCAGTTAGCTGGCGACGCTAAACAGCGCCTTCAAGTGATCCAGCGTTATACGGATTTGGGGAGCGGTTTTCATATTGCGAGTCATGATCTTGAGATCCGAGGCGCCGGCAATCTTCTTGGTAAAGAACAATCCGGCCACTTGAACGCTGTGGGTATTGACCTCTACCTTGAGCTATTAGAAGCCGCGGTGGCAGATCTCAGAGGAGAAAAACTTGAAGAGCAGATTGAGCCCGAGATCAATCTCAAGATCGCAGCTTATTTTCCGGAGAGTTACCTTCCGGATATCTCGGAGCGCGTCCAATGGTACCGACGGCTTTCAACAGCGTCTGAAGAGGAACATGTCTCTCAGATCGAAGAGGAGATCCGTGATCGGTATGGTATTTTGACGGACGAAGTCAGAAACCTTATGGGGCTTATGACGATCAAGCTCTTTTTAAAACGGCTTCATGTGGTTCGTATGAACTGTGGCCCCAAGCGGACATCCCTTCAATTTGCCCCAACAACTCCAGTTCAACCTGAGACTGTCGTGAAATTAATCCAGGCGGGCAAAGGAAACTTTCAATTCACTCCCGACCATAAACTCGTCTTTCCGGTTCAGGATGGCACGTGGCAGCAACAGCTCGTTGAAATCAGAAAACTTGCGGAATGGCTTGGAATTTAGTCTACCGGATAAATTAGGCCGCGATCTTCAGGGCGTCTGCGATGCCGGGTTGATGCCGTAACTTCCAGATTTTTTGATCGAGGTAGTAATGCTGGAAAATGATGCCCTGAAGAAATAGCGCAAAAAGATCTCCGAGCCTAACCCCCGCGATTCGAGAATTAGCTTCGGCCCAAGTTCCTAGGGAAAACGGAACTGTCCTGCCGGAGAGAAACCACAGGGAATAGAAAAAAAGTGCTCCAGCGATCAAGCCGAAACTCAAATACTTTGCAAATTGGTTCTTATAGGGCGATATCGGCTTTCCTTGATGGTAGAACCACACAATGGCGAGGTATTGAATGTTGTGGGGGTAGGTGACGACGACATTAAGCAAGTACATGTCGCCCAATGGCTGACCCGTAGGGCGAAACACAATCAGTGCCGGTAAAGAAATCGCCCCCACGAAATATACGATCTGAGTCCAGCTAATTTGGATTCCCCGAAGGTGCTTGAAAATCTCATTTGCGGCAAATGAAATGCCCATGAAGATAAAAGCATAGGTTAAGGAGCTTCTTAATGCGGTGTAGGTTGGAGCTTTCGCCTCGCAGTACCAGATTGCGAAGATAATCGCAAAACTAAGATGGACGAGTCCCCAATCCATTCGCTTCTGGGTTGGTGAGATGGCTCCAAAACGTTTCTGATAGAGGGATAAAAATCCATAATGTTGGCGAGAAACATGGTAATACGCCCAGACTAATTGGAATACCCAATAGGCTTCATAGATCGCTATCTGATGAGTCCAGTGGCTGATCAGAAGGGCTGCGGGGCCGACAAAGAATAGCGAAAATGAAATGAGAATAAACTTCCGATATTGCCTACGATCCGCTGCGTTAAATAGGGTGCGTGTCAGTGTCGCGAAAAGATGCGGGCCATTTGCCGTGACACTCCAAAACCAATAGAGCGTCAATGACGCAACGCCTAAAGAGTAATGGGCGTATAAGAATGCGTATCCCGTAAAAAAAGGGGCAAGGACAAAGAGAAGATCTGCTTTAGGACTGAAGAGCCAAAGTCTTCGTGAGGGAGCATGCGCAGCTGATAGCATGTCTCATTATCGGTTGAAAGGACTGACCCGCAAAGTCCATTCTGCGTTAACTCGCTTCCTTTACATTCGAGTTCGTCAATTGAGAACTCCCATCAATAGATGGCCGAGGACGAATCCCGACTAAAACTATCCTGAGCGAAGCGAAGGATCTCGTCGAATTTAGCAAAAAACCGATAAGCATGGATGCGCTCTATAAGATGAAGCGTCTCAACAAGATCGTTTAGACTGCTAGTACTACTTACTATTTAGTGTATAATCTGTAGGTATGATTAAACGAGCCTTAGACCTTTCCAGAATTATTTCTAAGCAAAAGTCTGTGTTTATTTTCGGTGCCCGAGGAACGGGCAAAACTCATCTCGTTCAGAGGTCCCTCCCGAAAGGGAGCCTATATATTGATCTTTTGGAGTCCTCCGCTTTTCAGCGGTTCTTAGTCGACCCATCGCTTTTTTTTAAGGAGGTTGAGTATGCGCTTTCGAAGAATAAGCGCTCGCTCACGGTTGCGATTGATGAGGTGCAGAAGCTTCCCGGATTACTGGATGAGGTACATCGGCTTATAGAAATGCATAAGCCTAAACTATCCTTCGTTTTAAGTGGATCGAGCGCGAGAAAACTAAAACGAGGTGGAGCAAATTTGCTAGCAGGCCGAGCCCTTTCCAAGAATTTGTATCCCTTTTCGAGTCTTGAGCTCGACTTGAATCTCGACCGAGTTCTCCAATTGGGTTCTTTGCCCCACGTCTATTTAGAAGAAGAGTTCGAAGTTCCTTCTTTAGAAAGTTATGTGACCACTTATCTTAAGGAAGAAATACAGCAGGAATCCATCGTAAGGAGGCTCGAACGTTTCTCTCGGTTTTTGGAACTTGCAGCTCAACTCAATGGCGAACCCATCCAGTTTTCAAAGTTAAAATCCTCAGTGAATGTCTCTCATAATACTATTGCCGACTATTATTCCGTACTCACCGACACCTTAATTGCAAACCGAATCGATGGGTGGAGCGAATCCGTTAAGCGGCAACTGCTTCAGTCTCCTAAATACTATTTATTTGATTGTGGGGTGCTTAATGCACTCAACGGAGAACTACGTACGAAGCTCAAAGCAAATACATTCCGCTACGGGAGACTTTTCGAGACGTGGATCGTTCAGGAGATGGTGCATTACAATAGTTACTTAGATCTCGGCTATCAATTTCATTACTGGAGGGAGAAACAGGGCGTTGAAGTCGATATTATTGTTTCTAGTACAAGGTCAAAGCCTCTTGCGGCAATTGAAATTAAATCATCGAGTTCACCCGCCGAGAAAGACATGAGAGGGCTTCTACTATTCAGACAGGAGTACCCTAAAGTTCCGCTATGGTGTTTTTGCACGACACCCAGAGCCTACCGCCAAGGAGCCATTGACGTGCTTCCTTGGAAAGAAGGGTTAGCAAGATTAAAAGATCTCTGAGTCTCACGTGATGGGATGCACGAGCCCCCAATCCACTTGTTTTTGGCTCGGAGAAATCGAGCCTAAGCGCTTTTGGTACAGCGAGTAAAATCCGTAATGCTGCCGGGAAATATGGTAGTACGCCCAAACTAACTGGAATAACCAATAGGCTTCAAAGATCATTTTCTGATGAGCCCAGTGGCTTATCAGAAGTGCCAGGGGGCCTAGGAAGAACAACGAGAATGAGATTAGAATGAATTTCCGATATTGTCGACGATCCGCTGCGTTAAATAGGGTGCGTGTCAGTGTCGCGAAAAGATGCGGGCCATTTGCCGTAACACTCCAAAACCAATAGAGCGTCAATGACGCAACGCCTAAAGAGTAATGGGCGTATAAGAATGCGTATCCCGTAAAAAAAGGGGCAAGGACAAAGAGAAGATCTGCTTTAGGACTGACCCGCAAAGTCCATTCTGCGTTAACTCGCTTCCTTTACATTCGAGTTCGTCAATGGTTTCATAATAGGGTTCACTATTCTAAATCGGAGACACCCCAATGAATGATAAATTGACGCCGAGCGACGTCGAGTCACGAAGTTTAGAGCTTATGGGTTTAGTCGAGTTGCAGTCTCTTATTGAAGAAGAACTCGGAGAATTTGAAAGTGATCATGTCGTTGGCAGATCCTTTCAGCCGATCACCTCAGGGTTGGGATTGCAGTCTCCCGTCGTGAAAAAGAAAAGAACCCCGGCAGTTGAAGAGCCGGTGGCCGCTCAACCGCCTGAGTTACCGCAGACGGAGGATTTAGAGCCCGAATCATCGAGTACTCCGTCACTTGCCTCGGTGATTGGAGAAAGCGCCGAAGCCCAAATGGCCCAAGAAACGATCGAAGTGCCTGAGGAATCGGATCGGGATTTTGAATTAACTCAAGAGCCGCCTCGTTTACCGTCGCCGGGGAGTTTTCGCCGTCTCTTTGCCTTTGTGGTAGACGAGATTTTTGTCCTCACCCTCTGGGTTGGGGCGGTGGTTCTGACATCAAATCTTCTTTCGGGATTTCAAACTGGCTTTTCCAAAGCTGTACTCAATCATTTTAATGACCCCTTATTTATCCGCTTAGCGGTGCTTGAATTCGTGGCGATTTGGTTAATGTACTTGAGTGTCTGCCTGGGCGTTCTATCACAAACCTTCGGTCAGGCAGTATGGGGAATCAAAGTTGCCTTTGGCCTTGAAGGTGAAGAAGCTCAGTGGGCGAGAAAACTCATGCGCATCATGTGGACCCTGGTCTTTTTTGCGCCCATCGTGCCGTCAGTTCTCTTAGTGATTCGCCGCCGGGGCAAAAACCTTCTAGATCTTCTCTCCGGCACGCATCTGTACGTCTAAAAGAAGCCGGGTTCTTATTAGTTACCATAATGTCTTCATATTTGAAGTCTAACAAATTCATGTCATTTTTCAGCGATTTGGTCGCCTTTATTCCCAAGCGATAATGTCGCCCCCTAACTATACTTATCGGGTTTTCTGATTTTTTCCTCACCTGTCCGAGCCGCATTTGCCGAAAGGGGGTATCGACATGCTTTCAACGATTCCGCTCCGCAAGGACACGCTTGCCCGCTCCTGTTGGTTGCCCGGAGTGTTCTACTTGGGGAAAGAAGTCTTTTCGTATCGAAACCCTGCAAAACTAATTTAGGGGGCCATCTTTTCCCTGGCCTTGATTCGGCTTAAGCCGCCACCGGCCCAAATATCGAGGTGGAATCGATTCATACGCAAATCCCGCTCCCACGGATCTTTGGCACTGTCCCGGATCTTTTTTTCAATATGCCCGAGCCCAAAGTATTGGGTTGCCATCAGTCGATTATGGCTTCTGCAGAGAACTCTAATATTCCCAGCGTCATCGCATCGGCCACCAAGGCAAAAGGGAATCTCATGGTCCCATTCCAAAAAATGCTTGGACTCACAGGCCTTGCCATCAGCACTAACGTAACTGCATTGAGCCCGGTCTCTTTCCCAGACTTCATCTTTGATTGCCACAGGGATGTAGCGTGAATGAGTAGATAATTTCTTGGGTAGCACTGACCTTTTTGATTTCGGCTTTTTATCAAGAAGAGCTTCTAGGGCTTCGCCAAAAATATCTTTGAGCTTCCCTTCGGGAAACTTATGGCTAAGGCGGGCCTTGGCTTGTTTAAGTAACTCTTCGAATTCTCGATTGGCTGTGAAATGAAAGCTTAAGAGATTCTGGTCAATGGCCCTGATCTGATCAGGCTTAGCTTTCTCAGGCGAGATGCCAGCGATCATTCTCTCAACTTCTCGAACTGATTTGCCTAGGCATTGGGTTAAGAGTTCACGACGATTAGCTGACCTCAGATGCGGGGCTAATTTCATCAGGGCTGTCATGGAGATCTTGCCGTCGATGAGTAAGTTGTAAATTTCGGGAAATCGAGTCAGGACTCGCGCCACTTGAATGCGCTTAAGACTACTCGCTTCGGAATAGCCCAGCTCTGAGACGAGATACTGAAAGAGCGAGGGGTAGCCAGCTTCGGCGAAAAGCATGCGTCTCTCCACTTCGGCGATCATGGCGAGGGAGTAGCATTGAATGTCTCTCTCGTCAGAGCGAGACTTCTTCAATGAGGCGATTAAGTTTTGGTCATCCATTTGTTGGGCGAATTGAGTGTAGTTCATGTTAGATCCTCCATGAATCGACCCTAACACAGTGTTTTTGGACGCTCTGTGATCGTCATGGTCGCGAAAATTCAAGCAGGGGGTGTTGCCGAGCTTCGAATGATATTCGCAGACCATTCAAGGGGTCTTGTCGGTCGTAGTATACGTGATTACGAAGGACTTTCAGGATCTATCGACGGTATAGAAAACTAGCGTAAAATCCTGTCAACCTATTTCTAACGTAAACACTGTCCGTCGATTTCCTAAAGTAAGGCCGTACCAATCGGGCAGAACATCGTCCTATATTCCGATACGTAGGCAGGGCTCTGCCCTGCTAAACATGCGTATTGGAACTAAAATGCCGCAGCGGATCATTAGGTTTAGTTTTTGGGTCAAGGCTTGCCTGCTTTTTGTTGCCGCTGCTAGTTGCCCGACGGTTCACGCCGAGATGCCGTGCGCAGAAGATTTCCGCCGGCTCGTAGCCTACTATCAGCGCGCCACCGTGGGAAAACTTGGCGGAGAAGATCCGGTGCTTCTGTTTTCCCTGCAAAGCAATAACCCTGACGCACACTACGATTACATCGTCCACGATCTTGAGAATAAGCTTATTGAGATCATTGACACCACAGCTCCCGAATTTCGCGAAGATAAAATGGCTGAGCTTACGGCAACCACCGGCCTTTCCGAGGCCGCATTGCAGAGCATGATTGATTACTATGCCATTGAAATATACGAAGACCCCCAATTCGCCGGACACCCGAAAGAAGTTTGGGAGAGGCTCGAAGATTTGCACCGCGCGGTGAAGCTAACCGAAGTAGAAAAAGACAGCGCCGAATCCAGATACCTCAGCTACCTATTCTGGACCACTCAAGAATCCATTCCCGAAATGGCGAATCGCTTTGGCATGAGCGAATCCAAGCTGCGCCAAGATCTCAGTGCGCTCAGACTTTCTGTGGTTGAAGAGTTTTCCAGAAATGGGTTATTGGATAGAGCCATCGCTGGTTACGCAGCTGGCCGTCCGATTTCCGATCTTGCAAGAGAACTTGGCGTGGGTGTGGAAGCCCTAACCTTTGTTCTGCACTACAAGAACGAATTAAATCGTGGTGTGAAATGGGACCGTCAGAGCATCGTCCCCGGAATCGGAACCGTTTCTGAAATCGGTTACGCCGCACAGCTAAAAGCCCGCGGTCAAACCCACTCAGAAATCGCCGCCGCTCTTAACCAACTCTTCGCCACCAAGCCCGGCGATCCCGACTACCGCACGCAAGGGGCTGTCGCCGCAAAACTAGACGAGTTGGGACTTACCGAAGCACGCCCGCGCAGATACCCCGCCGACATCACGCTGCCCAATTACGGTAAGGTGAAACGCAACGGCCATCTGGTCTTAGACACGGCCCGGAAATACTTGCGCGATCATTATCTCGATCGCCTTGAAGACTCAGCCGAAGCGCTGGGCGTATTACCCGACGGTCTTGCAAAATTCGCCGAGAGGCATGGGATACTGCTGAAAGACAACTATCAAGCCGATAAACAAAGCGCAGCTCCGCCGCAGCCGGCCCCGCGCTCTGCACCGACGGCAAAACCACCCTCAACGGTTGTCACGGCGCCGCGAATCAGCGCGCGCGGAGCAGAACGAAAGCAGCACATACTTCGCACCTATGCTGAGCAGCGAGACGCAGCGAAACGTCTCGCAATTACCCTAGACGCAATCGTTCCAGGCAGAGAACTTACCGAATATACCAAAGCCGAGCTAGAAGCCGTCCTTCTTGAAGCAGGAAAGAAAGCTGGGGGACTTGCCAAGTTAACCACATCGCCATCGTTTAGGGCTCAGCCCTTTTCCGCCGTAGGGGAATCTTCCACTCGAACTGGAGCAACGTACCTCAAAGAATACGCGAAGCGACTTTGGGCGGAGGACCATCCCGGGGAAACCGAAATTCCCACTACCGCTGAAATATTTAACCAGGAAGGCTATCGCGCAACACAAGTTCTCGATCGGCTCAGAGCAAAGCCCGAGCCGGCAGACTAAACGCCGAGCGCTTCAAACGGCGAGATTTTTTCGACCACTTCCACCGAATCACGACTTGGGGCGTTTTTGCCGATAGGTACAGCTGGGGGATGTGTCTTTACCATGCGCCTTGTTAACTATTCCATTTTAATCTGCCAACTGGCCGCACTCTGGGGTGGGCTAACGCCCCAAATGGTGCGCGCTGGAGAAAGGGATGACGCGGCGCTGCTGGATAATTATCTGCATGGCAAGGTGCCCTTTAAAAGCATCGAGTCCAGGGTACGCGCCTGCAAGCGAAACTCTCGAGGCCTTTTCTGCCCTGCCTGGAAGCGAGCTAAGAAGTTTTCCCGCCAGATGAAGTCCTTTCGGCCCATTGCGAAGCCCTTTTCAGCACCGGAAATTGCGGATGTGTTTGCGATTGAGAAATCCGGAAACTTGCAGAACCTTAAGAGTCTGCGAAAGGCGGAGGTCAAAGCGCTCCTTAAGTGGGTGGAGGGTTTATCCCAATCTGAAATCAAAAAGTATGTTCAGATCAGTCTTAAGGAGAAACGCTGTCCGAATCGACTGTCGTTGGCGCTTGGAGTCGCGCTTGAGAATTACTTTCCTAGCACTTCAGCGGTGCAGATCGCAAAACTTTATGAGCATGGCGGGCGATGTTTTAGATCGACCGATAGAGACCGCGCCAACTTCTTAACTAGGGCTGGTATTTTCTTTTACTACGAAAATCAGTTTAAAGACGCTGTTCGAGTCTTATCTAAGGTTCCATCCATCGACGCCTATGATGGTCGGCATTTGTATTGGTTAGCCAAAGCTTATCGCAAACTGGACAATGGCAAATCGGCTCAGAAAGTCTCAGACCGACTGATTCGGCAGCATCCCTTATCCTTTCATGCTCTGCTGAGCTCACTTGAATCGGGTAAGGATCTCTGGGGGAATTTGCCTGAGAAAACGATCAAGCCCATGAGCCGATCTCGGAAATCGAGCAACGCTAACCGATGGGCGGCACTCATTGAAGTCTTAGATCGTTTCGGTCATTCCGAATCCGCAAGTTTTCTAGTGAATGATACTTTAAAGAATTACCGTCGCACGGAACCTGAATTCAAACTCTATCTATTGAAATTGGGCGATGCCAGGCTTCAGATCGAAGCGGCGCCTAATCTCTTTTTGAATTACAAAAGCCTTCGATCAAAGACCTTGCTTCAATTCGCTTACCCCGAACGCTATTGGGAGCTGATCTCAGCCAATAGCTCGTCGACTGACCCTTATCTTCTGCTAGCCTTTGCCAATAAGGAGAGTCGATTCGACGCTAAGGCCGTTTCCATTGCCGATGCGCGTGGTCTTCTCCAGCTTATCCCTAAAACCGCGTCTCAGTTTGGAGGCAATGATTCGTCCAATCTTTTCGACCCTGCCACCAATATTGATATTGCTTCACGGTATCTCAAACATCTTATGAAACTTTATAACGATAGAATTCCCCTTGTGATGGCTGCTTACAATGCGGGCGAAGACGCTGTGACGTCGTGGCAGAAAAGGTATTTTCATGCCGACCCAATCATCTTCTTAGACCTCATCCCCTTTAGAGAAACTCGAAATTACGTCGGCTTTGTCCTGATGAATTACTATTGGTATAAACGGCTTCATAACGACCACCATGTCGCACTCTCTGAGCTTATTCCCCAGGAACTAGCCAGAAAATAGCCACGCATTTTAACCCTAATTGTAAACCTGACTAAATTTTAATTGTAAGGTGCTTACAATAATATTAGTGGCATGACTCAGGATGTGCTCAGCAGTTGTCATTGCGTCTAAAGCCGATTAGTTTATGGGGCATGTCTGAACCCACTCCCCGCGTCCGTATCGCACCTAGTCCAACAGGCGATCCGCATATTGGCACGGCCTATATCGCGCTTTTTAATCATGTGTTTACCAAGAAGCATGGAGGTAAATTCATCCTTCGGATTGAGGATACTGACCGTGCGCGCTATCGCAAGAGTAGCGAGGACAAGATCATGGAAGCGCTGAAGTGGTTTGGCGTGGAATGGGATGAAGGCCCTGATATTGGTGGCCCCCATGCCCCCTATCGGCAGAGCGAGCGGCTTGAGCTTTACCAGAAACACGCAAAACTCCTCGTCGAACAGAAAAAAGCGTACCCCTGTACGTGCACGGTCGAAAGACTTGAGAAACTACGCGCAGGTCAAATGGCGGCCAAACTCCCCCCGGGTTATGATAAACACTGCCGCAACCTCTCGCTTGGCAGTCTCGATGAACTTAAGCAGAAGGGGATCTCTCATACCATTCGTCTTGCGATTCCTCTTGAAGGCGGAACGTCTTTTAAGGACGGCCTTAGGGGCGCAATTGAATTTGAACACCGCACGCTTGACGATCTTGTCCTACTCAAAGCCGACGGGTTTCCGACTTACCATTTAGCGAATGTCGTCGATGATCATGCGATGGAAATTACCCATGTGATCCGAGGTGAGGAGTGGGTTTCATCCACTCCTAAACATGTTCTGCTGTATCAGGCCTTTGGCTGGACTCCGCCTGAGTTTTATCATCTCAATCTTCTTAGAAATCCCGACAAATCTAAGATTTCCAAGCGCCGTAATCCTACAAGTATTCTGTACTACCAAAGAAAAGGGATCCTTCCGGCGACCCTGCGCAATTTTTTGGCGTTGATGGGCTGGAGTTTTGGTGGTGATCAAGAGAAGTTTACAACGGCCGAAATGATTGAGAATTTTAGTTGGGATCGCTTCTCACTCGGTGGTCCGGTATTTGATCTGCAGAAATTACTCTGGCTGAACGGCCTGTACATGCGAGAATTGAGCGATGATCAGATACTCGAGTGTCTGCGCGCTGGGATTCTCTCCGATCAGTACCTCAAGAAGGTCCTTCCCCTAATCAAGGACCGAATGGAGGCATTCGAAAGTTTCATCCCGCTCAGCCATTTCTTTTTTTCGGGCGATTTAGATTATTCTCTTAGCGATATCATCCCCAAAGGTAGAAGCCCGAAGGATGTCGCAACATGGTTATCCGACCTGTTAGAGAGTTTTGAGAGTACCGATGAGTGGGGAGTTGATTTTATCCGATCCACGATTGAAACTTACTTAAAGGCAAACGATCTAAAGACCAAAGAATATTATATGGCAATCCGAAACGCTGTCGCCGGCACAAGCGTCTCGCCGCCGCTATTTGAAATGATTGAAGTCCTGGGACAGGAAATGACCCGCCGTCGATTGCGGTTGGCGATTCAGTATTGCAAGGCCTATAAGCCCGCGACCCCTTGAGTTCGGATATGGATATCCCGTTGAGGGAACGGAATCTCTATTTTTTCCTGATTAAACCGAGCATGGATCGCCTTGATCAGATGATGGCGCATATCAAATTGATCCTTGAATTCAGTCGCCTGGACAACGATCCCGCACTCAATGCCTGATTCTCCAAAGGATGAAAATCTGACCGAAGGAGTGAAGGAACTTGGGGAGACACCGAACTTCTGTTGGACCTCCATCGCCACTTGGTGGGCAACCCGCTCGACACTTTCCAGGTCGCTCGCATAGCTCACTGACACGGTGACCTTCACGTTCACCTGTTTTTCGGGCTCACTATAATTAACGATCGTTGAACCCGCTAATTTCGAATTGGGAATGACAGCGATATTATTGGTGAGCAATTGAACGCGCGTGCTTCTCCACCCCACCTTTCGGATAAAACCCTCAACATTGCCCTCGAGACTTACGAAATTACCTTCCTGAACTGGTTTATCCAAAAGAATATACAGACCACTGAAAAAATTTCCCAAAGTATCTTGAAGTGCCAAGGCGATCGCGACGGACCCAACACCCAGAGACGCTAATAGCGGAGTGATTGAGATCCCTAAACTATCGAGAACCGCCAAGGCAGCCAAGACAAAGATAAATGTCCGTAAAATGACGACGATAAATGCTCGAGTTGCGGGAACCAACATCGAGGCAAAGCCGCTGAAGTTAATTCCGACCCAAATAATGCGTTCCAAAATCCAAGTCACTAGAACGATGACGCCAACCTTAGACGAAAACCCAACCATATGATGGGAGCGGATCGAGTCATCCATCATCTGGACACTTAGCCCAAGAGAGACCACTAAGATGACAATCGTAAACGGGGTACGCAGCCTTAGTAGGAGCTGATTATCCCAATGGTTCTTAGTGTGGGACGCGAATCTCATGAGTTGCTTAATTAGAATGGATTTAAGAAGAAATAACAGGCCCGCCGAAACGACAAAGGTCATCACCGGCCAAAGCCACCGCATCCAATGAAGATTATTCACTAATTCCTGCACAGCAAAAGACTAACACAAGGCGTTGAGGGCGTCACCCCCACTCTGCCGATAAGAATTCACTACCATGCCTACTGAATCCACCAAACATTGGCTAGTGATTGTGCACCGCAAGATGCGCGGACCTCTTACGACGGCCGAGATCGTTCTGCTTTTAGAGCAACAGGTCATCCGACGCAATGATATTGCCTGCGAAATTGATCTCGATAATAAGACTAAGTCCACAGACTGGAAGCTGATCTGGCAGTTTAATGAATTTGACCGACGAGCCAACCAACCCAAAGACGAAGCCCAAGAGAAGAAACGTGAGGAACGCCGCCGAGATAACCCAGGAAAGTCCCCCGAAGAAACACTGAGGGAAATCCCCCAAGAACTTCTCGATATTGACGTTTCGGAACTGATCATCACGCCACGCAATCATCTCAACCAGGAATTCAACCTGGCAGACTCATCGCGGATGGCCCATGAAGATGCGACAAGCTCAAACCCTATTAAAGCGTACCGAGAATACTCGTGGTTCTACCCCACGGCTGGCGTATTCTTTCTGGTTGTTGTGGGTCTGAAGTTATGGACTCCCTCCCAACTCAAACCTCAAGCCACGCAGACGCCCGAAGTTGTCGCCCTTAAGTTGAACCCCATGGTGATCCAGCCCCCCCGAAAACCCGCCACATCAATCCTCTTACCTTCGGCCTCAGAGATCACGCCCACTAAGGAGTCTAAACACGAATCTGATAGTGAGGCTGCACCGGTCGAAGAAGAACCGACTTCGATCACAAGATCAAAGATCCGAAAACAACTACCTAAAGCTGAAATTGAAGAATTTCTCGAACAAGAAGACGAGCTGAACGAAGGCTTAGCCGACAAGGGCGAAATTGAAATGCCTCTTAAAAAACAAACACGAAAAGCTAAACAAGAAGATCTCGAAGAAGATGAGTTTCCAACCGAAGAAGAACGCGTCCCCGCCAACCAAGATGCCGACGAATCCGAATCCGACGGATTCTACGAATAGCCAGGCGCCTTCGCGAAAGCGACGGAGCCGTGTCCTGAGGCGCAGCCGAAGGATCTCAACGATAACGATTCATCGTCGTCCCAGATTTCAATTTAGAGATTAGACGATCCCCTAGATTGTTCTTAAGCGCGTGAAGCGACTGATAGATTCGAAATCACGATCACGGTGCCAAAAATGTCGAATATCACCGAAGATGACTAAGTTGCTCCTGGATCTCGCGATCCGACATCCCTTCCGTCGTATGTTCTAGGCTTTGCACCCATGCTTGAGGTGGAACCCGCGCCATGATCAGACCTCCCTGATAGGCGCCGGTCGCGACGGGAGTATGCGCTCCCATCTGATAGGTCCGTTCCTTGGTATATTTAATGATTTCATCAAGCGATAGGTAGCCGTCCTTGACTCCGTTGACATAGCCATCGGCGTAGCCAATGAGCGCTTTCCATAACGAATGGCCATACGCACTGCCCGCACTTCCATTGGGGCCTCCAATTTCCTCTGGGTCAGTCCCAGGACCAGTTGACGACGATTCGCTTTGTAAACTAGATGCAAAGACCATCAGAGTTCTTCCTTGGGATTGCCAGTTCTGCCAAGTGGATTTCTTTTGATTAAATGAATTCACTAAGCCCCCGGAGTTGCAGGCCATCGTAAACATAATGATCTCCTTGGCAGGATAGCTCAGTGCGTTATCTCGAATTTCCGAATAATCAAGGCCGATCCCAAGCATCTCTTCGTTGCCATGGCCACTGGAATACTGAATGTACATATCGTTGGGCGACATGAGCGATTTGATTTGATTCCACTTCTGTCTGACTAGGCCTGCGGTCACGCTAGCGCCCGTCATGAGCGTTCCTTCATATTTTCCGCCAATCTGCTTAGTGAAAATATCGTGAGTATGCCAGACGTCATATTTGACTTCGTTATGCATATTCGATGGATCACCCGGGCCAGCAGCCCCCCAGCCGAAATAAAACTTTCTGCCACTATAGGTTGAGTCGGTTATTGAAAGTGAACCCACAGCACTCGATCTGAAAGGCCGAAGGCTCTCCATTAAGTCCTTGAGATGATCTTCAGCATGCACAGCGTCCTCAGATTGGCTGAATAGCGTATAGGAAAGCCCAGAAACCTCAAATACCGACGAGGCAGTGTACACTCGCGTTTCAATGCCAGCTTCGGCTACTTGGCGTGCCACAAGACTCCAAGTGACTTGCCGTCCGCCGAGAACCCGAGTTTCTACGGCATTAAGAGTCTCAACTCCATTCCCTTGGATGGGCGTGGTGGGATCGTTGGGATTACCAAGATAGATATGGATCTCATCCTTGCCTTGGTGGAGGCCAAGATAGAAACTATCCTCAAGTTTCGTTTTTTGAAAAATCCGCCACCCTTTTTTTAGTTCGAATTGGAGTTTGCCGAGAGTGATACTTTCGGTCGCTTGAGCTCTGATACTCAAGATCAAGCCTAGAGAGAGAAGCGCAACTCGTGTTGTCATAACTACCCCATATCGATAAAATCGCGGAATTTTGGTGAAAGAATTTTAATGCCTGTATTAGTATTTTCGCACGAATGGGGAGATAACTTGAGTTGGTACCCGGCTTCTTTTGACAGCTGTTAAGGCTTGCGCTTGGATTTAGGCTGATTGACGACAACGCGTTGTCGCATCTCTTCCTTATAGGCCTCGAGCTTTTGATAAAGCGCGGGTTCAGAAACAGCTAAAATCTGGGCGGCTAGGACGCCGGCATTCCATGCATTGCCAATCGCCACAGTCGCAACGGGAACACCCTTAGGCATCTGCACGATCGACAATAGGGCGTCGTGGCCCTGTAATGTCCCAATGGGCACTGGAACTCCAATCACGGGTAACGCGGTGTGCGCGGCCAACATGCCCGGCAAATGAGCGGCACCGCCGGCGCCCGCAATTATGACCCGAAATCCGTTGATGTAGGCCTTTTCGGCCGCCAAAGTGACTTCTTTAGGGGTTCGATGCGCCGATAGAATCTGCGTTTGGTGGCTGATACCTAATTCGTCCAAGGCATCACAGGCCTCTTTCATAACCTTCATATCAGTTTGACTGCCCATCGCAATCAACACCTTTATCGTGTTCTTTTTCATCTCTTTAACCTTAGATCAGATTCCCAACTATTTTGGTAGTGTTGCATTGCTTCTAGCAGTTTTCCAAAGTCCTGGCCATTCTTTACCCATCCATTGAGATGGCCTAATTTTCGCCGCGGTTTGATCTCTTGCTTCGCATACCAATGCAATTTCAAGGGATCGTTCGCAGGCGGCGGCGACTGGTTGGGCATTGTTAGGCCGTCAGGCCCTAAGAGATTTAACATCGCAAATTGCCCTTTAATCTCAATGGCCCCTAACTCTCGCCCACAGAGTGCGTTCCAATGATTTTCAAACTGACTCGTCTCACAGGCATCTTGAGTGTAGTGTCCCGTATTATGAACTCGTGGAGAAATTTCATTGATCAGAATTTCTCCGGCATTCGTTTCAAACATTTCAACCGCGAAAGTCCCCAATAATCCAAAATGACTGCCGACTTGGTGTGCTAAGGCACTAGCTCGATCTTCCAACGATTGAGCAGACCCCAACTGAACGGCAGGCCCTTTCACCCACAGGCACACTCCGTTTTGACTCTCATGGATGGTTAAAGGGTATGAGATAAAGGAACCCGTCGTCGATAGGCACCCAATTTTGGAGAGCTCACGTTTGAAGGGGATCAACTGCTCGGCGTAGAGTCCGAGTCCACGTTCTTTAGCGTGATTCATGAAAGCGGTGGGGTCTGAGTTCTTTCCGGAGGGCATCAGAAAAACGCCTTTCCCGTCGTACCCTTCGCGCCCCCATTTGATCACAAACCCATCTGACCAAGCTTGCGAACAGGCCTTGAGAAACTCAACTTGAGATAGCTTGGCATTCCACACCAAGAAAGGCGCTGTCGGAAGGCCATTCGCCCACAGAATTTCTTTCTGATTTAATTTATCTCGAATACGGAGCATGACGGGCAACGCAGGGGCGAGTTTAAAAGAATGCTTGGTAGCCAGTCGGTTCCAAGCAGAAAGGTCCCAGAACTCACTTTCATAGACAATGACATCTAAGCCCTTCGAAAACTCAAGGACATTGGAGTCCGACGATGGGTCTCCCAGAAAAATAGAATCCGTAACTTTGCAAACTGGATCGTCGGGACTTAAAACCCAAACACGGACACCCATGCCTTGTTTGGTAGCGGCCTCAACCAGCATTAAGGCGAGTTGACCGCCCCCTAAAATCCCCACCTTCATGAATTATAAAATATCCCAGCTGAATTTTTCGACGGACATGGCATGGTCCGCCAGAGATTCGATCAGATGATCATCATTATCGTCGATCTTGTTGAAATTACTGCGCGTACGGCGCTTCACTTGCCCAGCTAGAACCTTGAGGATCTCACGTTCTTTAACTGACTTATCCGCTCCTTTTAACTGAATCGTGTCCGTGACTCGACTAATCACGCATGAGAGCACGAAAAGATCGATCATGACATCGGCTAGCCGACGAGTTGCGAACTGTTTTCCGACGATATGCTTGCCATATTTCCTTAAGAGCGCGTCCGTGAACGAAGCCAACTGGTTGACGCATTCTTCGAGAATCTCGCATTCTTCTCGAATCACCGGATGCGCCTTGGTAAACGTTGCTTTACCCAGTCCGGTCGACTGGGTCATCTTCCGCCGACTATACTCGGAAAGAACGCCAAAGCCCTTGATCGGATCAAGAAGGACATTGCCTAAGCTTGAGGCCACTTCTTTGAGAGAAGCCCCCACATCCTGTACCGCCGTCAGAGCGATGAATAATCTTAAGATTTCATTGGTGCCTTCAAAGATCCGATTGATCCGAGAATCTCGCATCATCCTTTCAAAGGGCAATTCTCGCATATAACCGCTACCACCCGCGATCTGCATGGATTCGTCCAGCGTTCTCCAAAGCGCTTCGGACCCGAAAACTTTACTGATCGCAGCTTCCACCGCATAGTCTTTAACGCCGCGATCGACCATTCCGGCCACCATCGTCACAGTGGCTTCTGTCGCATAACAATCCACCACCATATGGCCAATCTTCTGCTTGATTAAGCCGTACTGCCCAATGGGTTTGCCGAACTGAGAGCGTTGGTTTGCGAACTGGCTTGATAATTCAATGGCATGCTTCATCGCACCGATGCAGCCGCCTCCAAGCCCAGTCCTTCCGCTATTTAAGATGCTCATCGCAACTTTAAAGCCCTTACCCACTTCGCCTAAGACTTCAGCGTCCGTGAGCTCGACATTTTCAAAGTTGACGGTCGTTGTGGAACTCGCGCGAATGCCCATCTTATCTTCATGAGGACCGCTCGTGACACCGGGCATATCTCGAGTGACAATGAACGCCGTCATCTTCCCTTCATCCCCACCGGTCTTAGCGAAGACTGTGAAAAAATTTCCGATGCCACCGTTGGTGATCCAAATCTTTTCACCATTAAGAATCCACTTATCGCCCTTACGCTCAGCATGAGTCTTAATGCTCGCCGCATCGGATCCCGCACCCGCTTCCGTTAAGCAGAAGGCGGCAATATGTTCGCCCGTGGCAAGTTTAGCCAAGTATTTCGCCTTTTGCTGATCGTTGCCGAATAAAATCAACCCGCGCATTCCGATCGAGCTATGCGCTCCGGCTGTCAACGCAATGGTCGACTCATTGCGGGTAAGCTGCTGCAAAGTTCTTGAATACCCCATGCTCGAAAGGCCCATACCCCCAAACTCTTCGGGAATCACCAAACTAAAGAGTCCGAACTGCTTCATCTCTTCTAGAAACTCACGTGGCATCTCGCCTTTAACATCCCACGCTCGGAATTCTTTTTCTCGTCCCTTGAGCCAACTTCCGAAGGAATCAAACATGGTCTTGAGAGTCTCGGCCTCGTCTGCTTTGAGCTTGGGAAATGGAAAGATCATCTCTTCGTCGATCAGCCCCAAACACAGTGACCGCATAAAACTATTTTCTTTAACGTCTTTCATAGCTGTTCTCCTTTAGATGATCGAGAATATTCTACCACGTTGCTTAGGGTTTGAGCGAATGTTCTAGCCAATTCAAGTAGGGTTGGTGGCCATGAGAAATGGGAAAGAAAATAACACACGGAACTTTGGAAGAATGCATCTGCGTAACGAGAGCCGTGACCTTTTTCATTTTAGACTTGGTGGTTTTGATGACAAGGACTGACTCATCCGTAGATTCCACCTTCCCTTCCCAGCAGTAGATCGAATGCATCAACGGCAGAATGTTGACGCAGCCAGCCAGCTTGTTTTTAATCAATGCCCGACCGATGGCCACGGCTTGTTTTTTATCTCGAGTCGTCACATAGCCAAGCACAAATGCCGTTTTCAAAATTCCTCTTTTCAATCCTACTTGCCGAACACCGTTTCACAAACGATGATACGGCCCATGCTGAAGCTAGTTACCTGGAACGTCAACTCAGTGCTTGCGAGATTAGAGCGAGTCCGAGCCTATTTACTCAGTCATCAACCCGATATCCTCTGCTTGCAGGAGCTCAAATGCATTGAAGCCAAATTTCCCAAAGATGTTTTCCTGGAAATGGGGTACCACTCCGTTGCTTACGGTCAGCCCACCTATAATGGCGTCGCCGTACTTTCTAAAGAGCCGATCACTGAGATTGCGCGCGGCCTTGCCCCGCATATGGATGACCCTCAGGCAAGAGTCCTTGCCGTATCAACTCACGGCATTAAAGTCGTCTCGGCCTACATCCCCAACGGACAGGAGGTCGGTTCTGAAAAATACGCCTATAAATTAAAATGGCTTAGCGCATTTCTTGAATTTCTAAAGACTAATTTTAACGCGTCTGACTCATTAGCGGTTCTTGGGGATTTCAATATTGCGCCTGAGGATATCGACGTGCATGACCCAGATTTGTGGCGAGGTAAAGTCCTTTTTTCGGATCTCGAGAAAGAAGCGCTCGATAAAATTCTTGCGTTTGGCCTTAAAGATACTTTCCGAAAACACCATCCCGATGAAATCGCCTACTCATGGTGGGATTATCGAGCCCTGGGATTCATCCGAAACCACGGCCTTAGAATAGATTTCGTCCTAGCCACTACGCCGCTTTTTGAGTGTTGCACTTCGGCCGCGATTATCCGCGAAGAACGCAAAGGCGAAAAGCCCTCGGACCACGCCCCCGTCGAAGCCATCTTTAAAGGGGTCAGTCGACTTTTGGTAACCAAAAGGTAGCGAAGCACATCGGCCCACAGTGCACCTGGCTACTTTCCGGCCGGAAAGGGGATGGGCACTTTTACGGGAGTTCGATAAAGCAGGGTTCGCCGTTTTGGATGACCATGGCGCGCTTGCCTTCAAGACACTCACGCAACTCCTTACCGATTAACTTCACGCTATTCTCGGAGAGAATCCCCCGTTTTACCCATTCGGCTTCAGATTGGTCAGCGTTACAGAGTAACATTAGAATTTGGTCCTTGGTCATCAAGTATCTGGGTGAGATCTCAAGTTTTCGAGCAATCCAATTCAACCAGCTCTTAAGAAAGTCCGTGTAGCCTGCCAACTTATCCGAATCCATTCGCTCTCGACGAGCAGATCGCTTGAAGGGCTCTGCGTTGTGCAAAGCCTCGAGAATATCATCCGACCATTTATTCAGCTGATACTTTGTCATGCCGCGAAAGCTGCGTAGTTGCTCTTGGTTTTTTGGATTTACTTTGGCTAGCGAAAGCAGCACATCCTGTCGCAGTACCCAAAGCCTCGGGATATTCTCGTTTCTCGCCGCTTCTTCACGCCAAATGACCATGGCAATAAACCGACCCGAAGCCGCCGCATCCAGATCAAGACCATTCACCATCTCAATCGCAAAGTCCCTTGGTTCCGGGTCAATATCTTCCACCAAGATTTGACCCGCCTCAATGGCCCAATCCTCCCGACCCAGTTTCGAAAGTTTATCGAGTAACCTTCGGCTCATGTCGACGAGATAAGCCACGTCCCCCGCGGCGTATTCGCCGAGATGTTCGGGCAAAGGACGATCCTTCCACTTGGCCCTGGCCTGCCCTTTGGGTAAATCCACTCCCACTAATTCGCGAGCGAGCTTTCCTAAACCAACTTGATCTCCGATGCCCGCAAGAGCCGCCCCCACCGAAGTATCAAACACCGGAGTCGCAACGATGCCAAAGGCCCAGTAGATTGCCTCTTGATCGGCGTAAGCGGCGTGCATGATCTTAAGCACTTTCGGATCGAGAAGAATCTCACGGAAGGAATCAGCCGTCTCAGGGTCAATGCTCAACGTATCGATCAACCAAACATGATCCATCGTCGCCACTTGGATCAAGCACAGGTCGGGAAAGTAACTGGTTTCCCGAATGAACTCAGTGTCGACCGCGAGGTCGGGAAATTTCTTCCACTCTTTTACCGCTCGGTCCAAAGCCGAATTATCTTCGATCCAAGTCCATTCAATGTGCTTTTTACCTTTGGATGTTTTTCCCATTCGATTTAGTTGAGGCTCCCTAATAGTGTCGCATAATTTTTAATACGGTACTTCCCAGTTTTTTGTGTAGCCTACTCGCTTGATCGCTCGGTATAAAGTCTTTAGTAAAGATGAGGAAATACCCGAAAAGACTTAGAGAATATTAATCATGTCAGTTCACTCTCGCTTTATCACTGCCGCTGCTCTCTTTGATGGGCACGACGCTGCGATCAATATCATGCGCCGCATCCTTCTCGCTCAGGGAGCCGAGGTTATCCACCTGGGTCATAACCGTTCGGTGGATGAAATTGTGACGGCAGCCATCCAAGAAGACGCCCAAGCCATCGCGATTAGTAGTTATCAAGGCGGCCACATGGAGTACTTCAAGTACATGTTGGATCGCCTTAAAGATTTTAAAGCGACTCATATTAAGGTCTTTGGTGGCGGCGGCGGAACCATCACACTGGATGAAATCCGCGAACTCGAAAAATACGGCGTGACTAAGATTTTCTCGCCCGAAGACGGTCGAACTCTTGGCCTAAAAGGCATGATTGAGTCGATGATCCAATCAACGCCCGTCAACCCTTCAAAGACAATCGACTGGCTAAAATTAACGCAGTTTAAAGAACAGACTCAGAATTTAGCTCAAGCGCTCACCGTTCTTGAACTGGGCCGAGACGGTTTTTCGACAGATGCCCTAAAGGCCCATCTAAAGGATTACGACGAGCTGCTTAGTAAAATCGAAGCCACTCAAGCTTCGGGCGTTGTGGTTGGCATGACCGGAACTGGCGGAGCTGGCAAATCCAGTCTTACTGACGAGCTCATGCTCCGAATCTTAGAATCTGATCCAAAAGCTCGAGTCGCTTGCCTCGCCATTGACCCGACCCGGAAGAAAACAGGCGGTGCGCTTCTGGGTGATCGTCTGAGGATGAATAGTTTAAAGTATCCGCGCTGCTTCATGCGTTCCTTAGCGACGCGGCAGGAAAATGCCTCGATTAGCCAGTCCGCAAAAGATTCCCTTTCCCTGCTGAAGGCCGCTGGCTTTGATTGGATCTTTCTCGAGACTGGCGGCATTGGTCAGGCAGATACTTCCATTGTTGGACTCGTGGATATTAATATCTACGTCATGACGGCCGAGTTTGGAGCACCGACTCAACTTGAAAAAATCAACATGCTTGATTACGCCGATATGGTTGTTTTAAATAAATTTGATAAATCAGGCGCCCTTGACG
>Ga0209824_10000541_pt1 | contig 23308 bp, 23 predicted proteins | sample VDWuncwatermetaG_FD_184124 | JGI IMG/M metagenome (GOLD analysis project Ga0209824, IMG submission 184124) | Wastewater microbial communities from Netherlands to study Microbial Dark Matter (Phase II) - VDW unchlorinated drinking water (SPAdes)... ...
TATTGGCAGAGAGGGAAGCAGGTAGGATCAAAAGCGTAATTCACTTCCGTAGGATTATGGAAGCCTACCAAATTTCAGAGGGTAAAGTTCGAGAGGCGGTTGTACAGAGGCTAACTCAATACATTTTAGAGAAGGAATTAGAGACGAGGAAGGCTTTCGACGAATTCGTTGTCGATAACAGGAGGATCCTGGGTGCGATCGGCGCATGTGAAGAATTTGTCCGACAACTTGACCGTTTGAAGATTGATTTCACGTTGGATAGAAACGAAATAAAAACCGCGCTGGAAATGGTCAGAGGCTATGTCCAGAAACTACTTGATAAATTGGAGGGGAGCGATCAGCCTCCAGAGGATAATGAAGAGGAATAGGGTAAATGGTCTCCGACTGGTGGACGGCTGTTTGCGTGACGCGCAAGATGCGCGACTATAAACCCCAGCGTGTGACCAGAAAATCGATTGAAAAATGGCTCAATCAATTCGACAACGAAGACAGACGGGCTCTGCGGTACTTACTGCGACAAGTGATCTATTTGGATGAGGATGAAGTCAAATCTAGGTTGGTCGACCGGAATGCTGTTATTCTTGATAGACTCAATCGAGCGGGAGTTCCGCTGAGTAAGACCATCTATATTCAAATAGATGAAGCCGGAAGTAGCAGTCCCGTAATGTTGAATATGCTCAAAGAAGCGGCCCGTCTAGAACGACGAGGGTGTCGCTTTTTCGACTCAAAAAACGTGCTTGAGATAAATAAGATCACAGATGAATTGGGGGAAGGGGCTATTGTTTACGTAGATGATTTCGTGGGCACTGGAAATCAATTCTGCAGATCACGGGATTTTGTAGCCAAATACGTTGTCGGTAACTTTTCGGAATTTCTTCTTGTTCCTTGCATTTGCGAAGAAGCTTTATACGAATTAGGTAAGATTGGTGTCGTAGCTCTGGCAGGGCAAGTTCATACAAAGAGTGAAAGACTTCTACATGAGGACAGTACCTTGCTAGACATGCCAACAAAAGCTCGACTCATCGAGTTATGCCGTTCTATCGATAAGAAAGGCGGGTTGGGTTACAAAGATTTAGCGACAATGGTTGTTCTCTACAGGAACACACCTAATACAGTACCGCTGCTGCTACGAGGCAGCCTTGGTCAAAAACCATATTTCGGTGTGCTTCCAAGAACGCAAGATTTTCTTCCTAGTGAACAGTCAAAGACTTAGCACTGGCATCGTCTCTCGTGGCCGATCAGCATACTGTTCCTTTATCCTCCGCGGCGGCGAGTCTAAAATCCACAGGGTTTGGGTTGTGACTCGGGCCTTTTTCTCCTTGACAGAGCCCATAAGTTTGTCCTATTCATTTACACCGTTTATTGCAGACGCAAATTAGGCTGGGTTCGTCGATCCCGTCACATCTTTGATCCCGCACCATCGCCCGAACTGGGTCTCCCCAGCGCTTTTTACAACAAGCTACTACGGAGGGCATTGCCATGATCGATATTGACGCGAATACCGCCGTTAAAGGCGCTGCCGCCGGGCTTACCTTGCTCAATAACTTGGTCAAGCTTATACAGTCTGCCCGCGAAAAGGGGAGTCGCCTAGGGATTGCAGACATTACCGAAAAACTGCCAGCGGAAGCATTTACCCTCGCCGGACAATTTGTGCAGCACGTGACAACACTGCGGCAGAGTTTCCTGAATGCAAAGATCGACCCGAAAAAAACCATAGATGAGCTCCAGGCGGAGACGGGGTGGTGGCGCTATAAACGATACAAGTTGGTGAATAACTTTAAAGCGAACATAAATGCTATTTGCGATCAGCTAGGCAGTTTTCTTGACGATGTTGTCTCAATCGCGCATTGCAGGGAAGCGGAAGACGTGGTCGCGCATTCCTTCAGAGAGGCAGAAGACCTAAAAGCCAAAATTCGGACGGAGACGGATTACAAGATGCCAATTGAAGATATCTTTAAACATCTCTTAGACCATGCGGAAAAATTGAGAGCGCAACTTGGCGACATGATACATGCTAAGGCTTGAGCCCGAAAATCTCGACAATCTTTCCTGAACCGCAAGCGGCGACGAATCCAGAATTCAGAGGGCTAGGGCTTCCGACTCGGGCTTATTTTTGGCTTGACATCGAAGGCCAATCCGCCCTATATACGCAACGCTAACTTAGGCTGGGTCTCTCGACCCGTCAAAAGAGAGAGAAGGAGAAGCCCCAAGAAGCGGGTGAGATTAGCCGGAAGCCAGAGGTCATCGAGATCGCTCCACCGCCAGTATCCAAGGAGTTAAAGAGAAGATGGTCTCACTTCATCAGAAAAGTTTATGGAACAGACCCTCTTACCTGCCCGAAATGCCAGGGAGAGATGCGGATCATCAGCTTTATTGACCAGCCCGATATTATCAAAAAGATCCTTCAACACCTGGGTCTATGGGAAGAGTCCCATGCCCCACCCGGAAGAGATCCTCCAATAAAAGAGATCACCTTCGATCCATCCTACAGCCAGGTTATTTAAAAGCCTCCTTACCGCAACCGCTGGCAAATGTCCATCCCTGCGCTAAGCCGCGCTGAAGTTGACATAACGCTACCTTATCGGATACTGTCCAGCTCAAAATCGCGGTCCGGGCCCGGCACATGCCCCGTAAAACTCTCTCGGTATCACGAAGGCTGCCCAGTGCTCGGTTGAGGAGGCGATTTTCGAGTTCTCAGGGGCCGGGTGTAAAAAGGAAAGTACGCATGGGGGTGCACCTTTAACTCATTTTAAACGCCGGGGGCATCACTTCGTCCACGTCCTTTCCCGTCCAGTGCCATTTGGGGACGCTTTTCCAGACCTCTTCGCCCTTAGCTTGAACTTTATCCAAAAGTTCATCTTCGTTGAGGCGAAGATACTTGCCGTTATCGACGAGGATCTCTCCATCAACGATCACCGTGCGCACGTCGCGGCTCGTGCCAGTTTCGACCAGGGCTTTGATCGGATCGCGCACCGCGCCGAAGACGATATCCTTGAGATTGATGATCGCAATGTCCGCCTTCGCCCCTTTCTGGAGACGGCCCAAGTCGTCTCTGCCGACCAGCTTTGCGCCGCCGAGTGTCGCTGCGTTGAAAACATCGCGCGGATGACCGGCAACAAAACTTTTCTCCGCCACTCGTGAAGCGAGCGAAGCGTAGCGCATATCTGAAATAATATCCTTGGGAAACGTATCCGTCCCGATTCCCATATTGATCCCGGCCTTGAGATACTTATCGAAGGATTCCATCACGATGCCCAGCTTCAAGTATTTTAAAGGGCTATAGGCTACGGAGGCGCCGGAATCGGCGATTATCTTGAGGTCGTCGCCGTAGGGATAGGCGAGCCAGCTATGGCCGCTGATGAAGATACAGTGGGAGAGCGAAATCTCCGGGTCGAGAAAACCGATCTTGTGGAGCAGCTCAATCGGTGTGCAGCGATGGAGGCGCATGACCGTATGAAACTCGAAGAGATTGATCGTGGCGTGAATTTGCACGCGCACCCCGATCTCTCTGGCGGCCTTTCGGGTTTCCTTCAAAAGCTCCGGCGTGCAGGAGTCTACATGGCCCGGAAACAGCATTGTATTCATGCGCCCGTTGCACGCGCCGTTGAACTTTTTGGCAAAGGCAATAGCCTTCTTCAGCCCTTCGCTTCCCCGCTCGTCGTCCCAATCGTATTCCAACCGCCCTTCGCGGTCCTGGAAGAAATTGACGTTTTTGTAGCTTGGTCCCGTGTAACAACGGATTCCAACTTCATCCACCATCGCAACATAGGGCTCAGGATTCGCGCCGGGACCGCCGATCTCCAGTGTTGTCGTAACGCCGCTCTTCAAAACATGGATCACTGAGAAGCGCTGGCCGATATCCACGTCTTTTAGGTGGGCATGCTTGGCTCCCTCCCGGGTAGGCGCGCCGTGAGCGAGGTAGTTGGACGCAAAGTAATCCAGCTTATTCGCATCGTTCAGCAGATAATCGCCGGCGTTGATGCCGGAGTGAAAATGAGTGTCGATAAAGCCGGGAGAGACAAGGCAACCTTTTGCTGCGATTTTTTTGTCCACCGGCTCGGAGTATTGCTTGCCGACAAACAAGATGCGGTCGTTTTCGAAGACCACCACGCCGTTTTGGATGATCTCGTGCTCCTTGCCGTTAAAACTTACAACCCATCCGCCCTGAATGAGGGTTTTCATCTTTCTTTCCTTTCTCTACTGGTAAATTCCATGCCGTGCCCAGTTGATGTAGTGTTCCACTCCGCGATAAGCGTCGAATTCCGGCGTAAAGCCCGTCTCGTTGCGCATCCTGGAAATATCCACGCAGGCGTTGATGTCCATGGGTGTTTTGGTCGAGACCAGGGGCCCTGGCCCATCTCCCACGTGAACTTCCGCCTCGGGGAGCAATTTCCTTATGGCGTCGGCAAACTCTCCGATGCTCGTCAACTTTCCGAAACCGAGATTGTAAATCCGATGGCGCAGCCTCGGAGCGCTTAAAAGAAGAGTGAGCGCCCTGACCGCGTCCTTGATGTAGATGAAGTCGTGAGCCTCCGATGGGTCGTGATTTTCGAGGTTGATCGGCTTGCCTTTGGCCGCATTCTCGACCATCAGCCCCGGAAGATTTCTTATCCCCTTGTAGAGAGGTCCATAGAGTCGGGTCAACCTGATGGAGGCAGCCTCCATGCCGTATTCTTTGCCGTACATCAGGCAGAGAATCTCTCCTGCTTTTTTTGTCCCTGGGATAAAGCGATCTGATGTGATGAAGAGTTTTTCCTCCTCCTGGAAAGGCGTCGTCTCCTTCATTCCCTGGTAGACCGCCTCGGAGCTGATAAAAAGCACTCGATGGATCCCCGCCCTGTGGGCGGCTTCGAGCACGTTGATGGTTCCGGTGATATTGACATGCATGGCTTGGTAAAGAGACGTGTCGCCCTTCTCCGAGCGAATAGCGGCGTGAACGATTTTCCTAACGCCGAACTTCTCAATCACCTGCGAGACCTTCTCCAGGGAAGTGATGTCCAGCGGTGTGATCTTGAGGTTTGTTTCCAGGAATGGCGCGATGAGAGGAGGGATCTCCACGTTGCGGTTGCTCGTAAGAAGCACGCTCTCTCCGGCATCGCACAGAAGCTTTGCCAGGTTGCATCCTAGAAATCCGAGTCCGCCGGTAATCAGGATCATGGAAGGCCTTTCAACGTGCTCGCAACAGATTTAAAGAACGATCAGCTCATCCCCGACTTTGTTCAACCGCTGATTGCCTTTCTCGGTGATGAGATAGGTCTCACCCCAGAGGAGAGAGCTGTCATCTAGTATGGGCCAGGGGTGAACGATGAAGACCATGCCGGGGACGATTTCTGTTTGGTTTTTCGGCGAAGGGCGGTCCTCGACCATGTCGATCCCGACAATATGGCCGTAAACCGGCGTGCAGCCCAAGCCGGAATTTTTGACGTACTCTTCCATCACGGTCATTGAGTCTGCGACTTTGAAGCCGGGCTTCAGATAGGGGAGGGCCGCTTTGATCGCTTGGACCGCCACCCGATGCAGCTTCACCAGTTTCTTATCAGGTTTTCCCAAAGAGACAGCACGAGCCAACTGCGTCCAGTAACCACCGTAGCAGGCTGTGATCTCGGTAAAGACCATGCCCTTCTTTCTTATCTTTCTGGCCGACGGGACGTATGCGTCAACCTTAGGACCCTGAGAGATGATATTGAAGCTTTTTTCCACGCCGTTGCTTTTCAGGAGATAGTCCATCCGGGCGATGACTTCCCATTCGGTCTTTCCCGGCTTGATATGTTTGATTCCCTCGGTAAATGCCCGGTCCACCAGCGCAGCCGATTTCTTTACCAGCCGAATCTCTTCGGCGGTTCTGTATGCCCGCAACCTTTTTAAAGTCGAGCCAAACTCAACTAGCCTGCTGCCCGGGAAAGACTCTTCGATCTTCTGGCCCCAGAGGAACGGAAAGTTGTGCAGTCCGTCGATACCGATCGTCGCCTGATCCAGGTGCTTCTCCTTCAGGATCTCCATCAGGCTTTGGAAAAAATTAGTGCTCAGCCTGATATCCTCGATCCAGGACTGTTTTTCCGCCCTCATCGCCTGAAAACGGGACTCGACGAGCAGGGTAGGTTTTTCCTCTTCTCTCCTGTAGAAGAGTAGGACTAGAGGGATGTTGATATTGGGAAAGTCCGTAAGGAAGCGAAAAGCCGCCCCATCTCCGCGGATCGCGCTGGAGCCCCTTACGATGAGGGCATCGAGTCCTTGATCCGTCATCCGCTGCCGCACGGCGCAATATCGTGACTCTTTTTCCTTGTTGGAAAGAAACATGGTGGTTTTCTCCTAGCCTATTACTCGCTGAATGAGATTTTCCATAACAGATTTGAGAATCTGTTTTCAAACTCTGCTCCGAACTCACCTATGTACGCCGGAACGGCCAGTGAAGGATGTCTCAATGGAGTTCTATCTCTTCACGGAGCGAGGCGATCGGTATCTGCCAGGGGCGCGTGGCGAACAGAGGTGGCGTTCCATTCCCACAGGATGATCAACAGGCCGAGGGCGAGGCCGATAGCATCGGCTATCAGCCAAACACCGCTCCAAGCGGGAAGGAGCAGGAGGAGGGCGGCGAGCCAAAGCATTCCACGTTTTCCCCATCCGAGCGGGCGGAAGAGATAGCCCGCGCATCCCGCAGCAAGAAGCGTCACGCCGAGCGATGCGGTGACGACGGCCAGGATAATTTCCCCGGCTGTTCCGACGAGAATCAAAGCCGGGTGGAAGGCAAAGACGAAGGGGACTACATAGGCCGCGATCGCGAGCCTCATTCCGGTCCAGCCGGTCTTCCAGAAATTCGCCTTGGCGATCGCCGCCGCGACGTAGACAGGCAAACAGTCGGGAGGCGTGATCAACGAGATCATGCCGAAGTAAAAGAGAAAGAGATGAGCGGCGAGAGGAAGAATGCCGACTTGAACGAGCGCCGGACCAGCCAAAACCGCAAGCATGATGTAAACGACCGTAGTCGGCAGGGGCAGCCCGAGGAAGAGACAGCCGAGCGCGGTAAGGGTGAGGAGAAGCAGGGCATGTCCACCGGAGATCGTCACCAGTAGAAGCGAGAGTTTAAAGGCGATCGCCGAAAGCTGAAGCGTGCCGATCACAATCCCTGCCAGGGCGGTGATCGCGACGATGTCGAGCATGGTGCGGCCGGTCTCTTCGATGCTTTTGAGTATTCCCTGTATCGTCGGACGAGTTTCTTTCTGAAGCGCGCCGACAGCGAAGACAGCGATAACCGCCGCCATGCCCGATTTTGCAGCGTCCCAATCCTCGATCATGAGGGCGTAGATCAAGATGAAGAGAGGGATCAAAAAGATCCATCCGCGCCGCATCACGTCGCGAAATTTTGGGATCTGAGCGGCGGGGAGCCCGGCAAGTCCGTGCTTGGCCGCCTCCAAGTCGATCTGAACGAACAACGCAAGGTAGTAGAGGCAAGCGGGGATCGCGGCGGCGAGCGCCACTTGGCCATAGGTGATGTTCAGGAACTCGGCGATGAGGAAAGCCGCCGCGCCCATCACCGGCGGCATAATCTGCCCGCCGGTCGAAGCAACCGCTTCGATGGCCGCCGCCATATGGGGCGCATAACCGGCCTGCTTCATCAACGGTATGCTGATGGCGCCGTTCACGGCGACGTTGGCGACAGCGCTTCCCGAGACGGTTCCGAACAGAGCCGAAGAGACGATGGATACCTTAGCCGACCCGCCCCGGTAGCGGCCCATGGCCACCAGAGCGAGGTCGATGAGGAACTTATCCCCGCCCACCGCATAGAGGGCCTGGCCAAAAAAGATGAAGGCCACGAGTATGCTCGCGGCTACATCGAGCGGGACGCCGAGGATGCCGCCGGAATCGAGGTAAAGGTAGCTCGCAATTCGCGCCCAGGAGGAGCCCTTTGCGTACAGGAGGCCGGGAAAAAGATAGGCGAACTTGGCGTATAGAATAGACCCCAAAGCGATCCATGCTAGGGTTCCGCCGGCGATGCGCCGGGTAGCTTCGAGCACCAGCAGCACCGCCAGTCCGCCGAGAATCCAGCGATCGGGAGAGAGAACACCGAGGCGGTAGGCAATGGTGGGGTACATCACAGCGACATAGCCGCCGACAAGGAGACCCGCCGCTGCGAAGAACCAATCGTACCACGGCACACGATCACCGGCCTCCTTCGCCCTTGCTTTGACACTGAGAAAGATGCCGGCCAAGGCCAGGGCTAGGAATAGGCCCAAGTACTGTTGGTTGAAAAAAGCCCACGGAAGGCTGTGATGAATCCCCAAAGCCCAGAGGGAGCCCAGGATCGTGAGGCTAGAGAGGAGCAGCCTCACGACCGCGCGCACAGCCCCGCTCAGCGATCTGAACTTCGTGGCAGAGGAAAAATCGTCACTCACGCACTCGTCCTGTGATCAAAGCGGCGCGAAGGACTACGGATTGAGGGCCAAAAGCCTGCGCTGCGCCTCGTCCATCTTTCCGGACCAGACCCCTTTTTCCTTATAGAACTGCACCGCCGCCGGATGATAAGGCGTCGTCACGTCAGGACTCACAGCCCGCTCTCTTGTCCAATCCTTGAAGCCGGGATGAAGGGGCGGGAGCTTAGCGATATTGTCCCATATGGACCTGAGCGCACCCTGGACCACCGCATCCGGCAGCCCTTTGTGGCCGATCATATAGATGTCGTAGGCGAATCCGCAGATATCTTCGACGATGCCGGTGGATGAGCCGGCCTTGAGAGTGGCGAGATAGTAGCCGGGAACGGCCTTTTTGAGGCGCTCTTCGCCTTGCGCCGAGCAGTCCAGGGAGAGGTAACGAATACCGATCGCGGCGTCAGCTTCTTTGATCTTGGCGGAGCCGATCGCGTGCGTGGTGACATCGGCTCTCCCTTGGACCAGCGCGTCTACACCTTCATTGACTGCAGGAACCGGCACCACTTTGACGTCATTCCAAGTCAAGCCTCCATTAGACAGCGATCCGTAGATGTTGTACCAGACGGCAAGCTGGGCCGGATATTCGCCGGTCACGCGCTTTCCCTTGACGTCGTGGATGGTCTTGATCGGGGAATCTTTTCTGACTACGAGGCTGCTCTGCAACGGCGAGCCGCGCATGATCAGGCGGCTGCTGGGAACATGGGGATAAGGATTCCTCCCGCCGATCTTCAACTTGTCCGGCCCTTGGTAAGCGAGCGCCATGTCGACCGCATTGACCATGCCGAATTCGAGCTCACCGCTCTCGATGAGCGGCAGGTACGTGCTGCTCCCGGTATAGGGTTGAACCGTCATCTGAAAAGGAGATGCGCTGCTGACCACGTTGGCCAGACCGCTGGCAAGAGAGTAGTAGATTGACCCTGCCGGATTGGCTCCGAGGTTCACGGAGCGGGGAAGTTGCTGGGCTTGGGCGGAATCGAACAGGAGCAATAGAACGGCTAGATGGGCGGCAATGACTAACCAACGTATGTTCCCTTGTATGCGCATATGGCATCCTCCTTTGTTCGGCGTGCTAATCTATTCCCACCCCTTCTGTCATGTCAACTGTCTTTGAGGTGTCTGTGGAGCGAAAGGAGAGCTGTAAGATCTACACGTTGAAGCGAAAATGGATGATATCCCCGTCCTGCACCACATAGTCTTTGCCCTCAAGGCGCAGTTTTCCTGCCTCGCGGCACTTCGTCTCACTTCCTAGTGCGATAAACTCCTCGTAGGGAACTACTTCTGCTCGGATAAAGCCGCGTTCGATGTCGCTGTGGATCTTTCCTGCCGCCTTTCTTGCCGTAGTTCCTCTCTTGATGGTCCAGGCGCGGACTTCGTCTTTCCCCGTGGTAAGGAAACTTATCAGGTCGAGGAGAAGATAGGAGGCGCGGATGAAACGGGCGCGCGCAGGCTCTTCGACGCCGATTTCTTTTAAGAAGGCCTCGCGGTCGGCCTCGTTTAACTGGGCAATCTCCATCTCTACCTTTCCAGCCAGGGTGAGTCCCTGGATTGCCCGACGTTGAAGCTCCTGTTCTTGGGCGGGCAACAGGGGTTTCCCAGCGCGCTCGTCAGAGGTGTTGAAAAGCGCCAGGAGCGGTTTGCGGCTGAGAAAGCCAAAGCCGGAGATAAGATTTTCTTCATCCGGCGTAAGGGAGAGACCCCTTAGACTCTCCTCGCTCTCCAGGCTCTTGCGGCAACGCTCCAGAAGCAGCGACTCCTGTTCCTTGCCCTTCTCTTTCTTTAATTTGACGAGGCGGTTCTCCACTACCAGGAGATCCGCGAGGATCATCTCGGCCAAGAGACCATTGAGGTCTTTGAGAAGATCGGCCCCAGGGTCGAAGTCGCACAGCACCAGGGCCATCGCCTCCACCTCGCGCATTTGGGTGAGCAGTTCACTGCTCGTTTTCAGGTTGTCGTTTCCTTGATTGGGCGGAAAGTCGGTGAAGCGGATCTCAGCGTAGGTGGTTTTTTTGGGTTGGAAGATTTCTGCCAGCCGGTCGATCCGTTGATCCGGGACCTTGATCACTCCCAGATGGATATCGCCTTTATCGCTGCCGGGGTATCCCCCCACCTGGGCCCCCAGGCCTGTAAGCATGTTAAAAATCGTTGTCTTCCCGCAGCCGCGCCGCCCGATCAATCCGACTTTCATTGCTCTTTCTCCTGAATCTTACAAAGAAACGATAAAATTTTGGCAGGAATTGAGAATGGAGGGAACACTCGGTGGCGCGCAAAGAGAGTTTCAGGCCCGAAGCCTTGGCGCCTTGCGTTCTCGTCCAGCCTGTTGAGTCGCCGATGGAAGCCGGCTTAGCGTGTTTGCAGGACCTCTCCCGCCAGATTGGTTACTTTATCTACTCGGATGATCACGGCGGAGCCTTTTCGCTCCGCGTCCTTCTCCAGCTCGGCCTTGACCGTCCTTGCCATGACCTGGTCTCGGATCGCTCCCTTTTCGTGGATGGTGGCGACGCCGTGAAAGCGCCAGTTGATTCTGGTTTTCGGGTCTCTAAACAGAACGACGACATGAGGGTTCTCTAAGAGATTTTTCAGGTGCTGGCGCCTAGTCCGCTCCCAGTAGGCCAGAGACTCGCCATCGAAGACCATCATGCTGCCCTTGTACCCGATGTCGGGCTCTCCCTTGGCTGAAGACGTGGCGATAATACAGGGACAGCCGTTATCCAGGGCATGGTCGACCATTTCGCGCATCTGATCTGTAAGAGTAATCATAAATCCATACTATGTGAGTGATGACCTTCAGTCAATACACTCCACCGGCGCCGCTCGGCAGTCTACTGTGATATCCTCGATAAAAACTGGGCCTCGCCGTACTCGTCTATGGCAAGGCTCTTAAGGCCGGGCTTCTCGTAGATTTCTCCCAGAAGGAGGTGGATCGCAGGTTCATCGGGATCCGCAGTGACAGCTTCCGCTAGTATCTCTCTGGCTTCGTAAAAGAAACCATGGGAAAGCAAAAAATTTGCCTTGAGGAGCGCCAAAGTAGTCTTAGGAACCCCGCTCGCGCCTTCCAGCGATTTGAGCTGTTCCTGAATAGGTTTGGCCTCTTCAGGGGTCAGGATCTTGAAACGCGCCTTCTCAGGAGGGAAACTTTTTTTTCTATCGACCAGGAATATTCTACACCAGGCATGAGGCTGGGCGCAGACTGGGGATATTTGATCTGAGTGAGGGCGATATTTTCTGCCGTCTATAAAAGCCCGTCAGGACCGTAAACCCGCAGCGTGCCTGTTTGCATCTCCATCCCCATCCACTTGAAGGTGGGCGAATCCGTCATCGTTTTTGTTTCGCGGGGCGATATCAGTGTAGATTGAGCGCTTGTTCCAGGCGGCCGCTATCGTATCCCGCATACCGCGCCAGAACAGCAATGGCTAAAGAGGGCACTATTCTGCCATCGGCCCCCCCTGACCACGAGGGGGAGCTGACGTACGAAGTCGTCGGGGTCTATCGGGGCATTCGCGAAACCAGCCACCGGGGGTAAGCTTGGGACTAAAGAAGGAGGTCCGGGAGTAAAAGACTTTTCCGTCATCCTCTTTTTCGGGACGGATTACGTAGACTGGCACGACCTTGGTCACCCCGTTCTCCGAAGCCGTTTGAATAGCTTTTAGGAGAAGCTCGTCTTCGTGCGGGTCGGTTTTCACCTTGAGCTCGATATCCATGGCAATGACTTTAGCCCCGCTTTTAGCCAGCACCTCAATGATGCCCGCCAGATAAGAACGTGGGAGAGGTTGGTTTTCGCCCAGATTGCGAAAGGCCTGATCGTCGATATGGACTAGAACGATCTCAGGGGACTTGATCCGTCCGCGCACCCAAAGCAGAAGATCCGACGCTTTGGCCTCGAACCCTTCGAAGTAGCCCATATACGAAGCCAGAGAGGTCAGCAAGCTGACGGAAAGCGCGAGGACTAGGGATCTGTAGAAGCGTCTCTTCCTTCGTTTGAGAACTTCGATCACGCTCATTTTTTTTCTACGGTTCCCCATTCAGCTCCTAGGCGGCCCAGAAGAAGGGATGGTGGAAGTCTTTCATGATCTTAAGCTGCGCCTGCCTTAGGGCTTCCCCTTGGGCTTGGTCGCTTCTGTCTTAAGATAGATGGCACTCTGCGGGTAGAGTTTGGCGACTTCTTTGGCCTCCCTTTCCGTAAAGCGCAAGTCAAAGGATAGTTCTCAACAGCAGAAAAGAGAAGTTTTTTATATAGACCATCCCTCTAGCCGATAGGCCTGATCCCAGAAGAGGAACTCGTAGCGGCTGCTCAAGAGAAAGTGGGAGCGCATGAGCTTTTTCTCGTTGCCTTTGGCGCTTGCTCCTAGATGGTCCATCAGACGGATCTGTTCGCGGACCGGCTTCCAGTACGCCCCGGAGGCATAGGTCTCGATCCATTCGCGGTATATCTTTGGAGTCTTAGGGCGATTTTTGTAGAGCCTCTTCCCCACCTCGCCGTAGATCCAATAACAGGGGAGCACGGCGGCGACGATCTCCCCCAGGCTTCCCCCGCGCGCTACCGCCTGCAGGTGCCGGGTGTAGGCTTCAGTGACGGGCCCCTTGGGCGTTGCGTCAAGCTGCTTTTGCGCAAGGCCCAGGCTGCGGCCGAAGCTAGAGTGGAAGCTCCGTTCGACCTCGACAGCAATGAGTGCGTGACGGGTGAAGATTTCTAGGGTTGTGAGATCAGGGGACTTGGCTCCGCCGAGACAGAGGACCTGCGCGAAGTCGAGAAGATAGAGGTAGTCCTGGAGGATAAAGTAGGTGAAGCGGTCCATGGGCAACGTGCCCGCATGGAGCTCGTTCAGGAAGGGATGGTCGTAAATTGCCCGCCAAACCGGATTGGTGCGGCCTTTTAGCTGGCCGCTGAACGGTCTTGCCACTTTGCCTCGCCTCATTTCGCGGGACGAAATTTTGCCTTGTGGCGCTGCTTGCAGTTTGTTCAAATTCTTTCTATAACATAGCCCCAATAGCTTGTCACCCGAAGGCTGGCGTGGAAGCGACGGCGACACAGAAGAGGAAAGGAAAAGCGATGAAGAAAAAGATTCGCATGCGCGTCAACGGGAAAAAAATCGAGATGGAGGTCCCCACCAACCGTCTCTTAATCGATTGCCTGCGTTACGATCTGGGACTGACCGGCACCAAAGAAGGATGCAGCGTCGGTGTCTGTGGCGCCTGCACGGTCTTGATGGATGGGGAAATGGTCAGTTCCTGTCTCGCCCTGGCGGTATTCGCCGACGGTCACGAGATCACCACGGTAGAGGGCTTGGCCAAGAACGGGGAGCTCCATCCCGTACAGAAGAGCTTCATCCAGTACGGCGGCTTCCAGTGCGGCATCTGCACCCCGGGTCAAGTAGTGGCCGCCAAGGCCCTGCTGGATGAGGTCCCCAAGCCCAACGAGGAACAAATTAAGGAGTGGATGATGGGCAATCTCTGCCGCTGCACCGGTTACTACAAGATTATTGAGTCGATCCAAAAAGCGCACCAATTCGCCAAATAAGGACAAAGCCATGACACCCTTTGAATACCGTACCCCCCGGACTCTCAAAGAAGTTCACCGGGAGCTAAAAGAATTCGGCACCGACGCCAAGTTGATCGCCGGTGGCACTGCCCTCGTGATTATGATGAAGCAGCGTCTTGTTCGTCCCTCCTGCCTGATTAGTTTGCGCTCGGTGCGCGGCTTGAGCGGCGTTGCGCAGAAAGACGGGGGATTAAGAATCGGCGGTTTAACCACGCACCGGGAGGTCGAGACTTCCTCGCTGGTGCGCCGCCAGCTGCCGCTGCTGGCTGAGACCTACCGGCACGTCGCCACGATCCGTGTGCGCAACATGGCGACGGTAGGAGGGGGATTGGCCCATGCCGATCCCAACCAAGACCCGCCCCCCACCTTGATCGCCCTCGGGGCAACGCTGAAGGCGAGTTCAACCAATGGCAGCAGGACCGTTCCGCTGGACGGATTTTTTACCGATTACTACGAGACCGTGCTGAAGCCCGACGAGATCATCACCGAGATCTTTGTCCCTCGCTTACCGGCGAACAGCGGTAGCGCCTTCCTCAAATTTCTACCGCGCACCGCCGATGACTACGCGACGGTCTCCGCCGCAGCCGTGGTCACCTTGGACCCAGCCCGGAAGATATTTACCGACGTCCGCATTGCGCTGGGGAGCGTCGGGACAACCCCCCTTCGCGCCCGGGAGGCCGAGGCGGTCCTGCGCGGACAGCCGGTCAAAGCGGAGGCGCTGCGCGAGGCCGCGGAGAAGGCCAAGCGAATCGTCGATCCCGTGAGCGATTTCCGCGGTTCGGCGGCCTACAAAAAGGAGATGGCGGGAGTTTTCGTCCGCCGCGCCCTGGAAGTGGCGCTGGACAACTTGCCCAAGAAGAGCAAAGCGCGGCCGAGTCGCCGAGCACCAAAGAGGAGGAAGAGGAAGTGAAGTTCAATCAACGTGCGGTGATCCCCGTAGGGCGCGAGCCTTTGTGGGATTTTCTTATGGACGTGCCTAAAGTGGCGCGCTCGCTCCCAGGGGTAGAGACGGTCAGCCAGATCGACGATACCACCTACCAGGGAACTCTCAAGGTGCGTGTCGGCCCCATCTCCTTAAGCCTGCAGGGAAAGATTGTGCTGGAGCAGCGCGACCGCGGGAGTTGGCGGGCAACGCTGCGGGCAGAGGCAAGCGACCGGATGGCCGCCGGGGCGGTCAAGGGAAAGACCAGTATGGAACTCAAGGAGGTCGGCCCGAAGGAGACGGAACTGCTGGTTGAGACCGACGTCAATATCCTGGGCAAGATCGGCGAGTTCGGCCAACCGATTATTCGTAAAAAAGCTGATCAGATGCTGCAGGAGTTTGTCGCAAACATCAAGAAGCAACTGGCCGGAGCTTAACGTTAAGGAAACACCTGCTGTTTTTCCGTCGTTTTCCCTTGCCCCGCCACGCTATCGTAGCTGGCTTCGCTGAGCGTCTTTCGGCCCGACGAGTCATTCCTGTAACTTGAGGTGTCTATCGCAGGGTGAATCCGAATAGTGACCTCAATGCTCCGCACCGCCAGCAGGTTCCAGAAGTGGCCTGAAAACTCCATGTCGCCGTACCAGTAGACGCAGTCTCTATTGTCATTGGTTAACGGTTGATGGTTGATGCTCTGATAGGTGAGAGTCACTGGCACTATGGCAGCCCGAGCGCGTAGGGGTGCCGCAAATAGGGCGGATTGGAAAGGCAGCAAGCGATCTCCATTGGTCGAGGTCCCCTCGGGAAAAACCAGGACATTCGCTGTTTGCTTGAGCTTCTCGGCTATCTCTCCCACGAGCAACGGAATCTTGTCCTTTCTCTTGCGGTCGATGTATATCGTCCCGCACAGAGCGGTCCACTGGCCGATCCAAGGCCATCCCCGGACCTCTTTTTTAGACACATAGATTACGGGAAAGACACTGCCTAAGACAACACCATCAAGGTAACCCATGTGATTACTGACGATAAAATAGCCACCGCTCTCCAAACCGCTCAGTTCCCCTTCTACACGGACCTTGATATTGAGAAGGGCCCTCATAAAGGCAGCAAAATTCCGATTGATCACTCGGCTGATCCATCTCCAGCGTCTGCGGGATCCAGAGATGGACAGCGTCAAATGGGCCAGGAACACCGCGGCGAAGAAGAGAGGCCAAAAGATAAGCAGGAAAGTCAACCTAACCAGCCGCATTTTGTACCTTTGATCCCGCAAAACTGAAGCGGCGCCGATACTCAGTGCTCATCTTGGTCACATCCAGGAGCAAGAAAAGATCGGTCGTCCCAAATTCCAGATCCAAGGCTGGTGGGCCGCACAGGAATGCCCCTACTCTTAGGTATCCCTTGATGAGACTCGGCAGTCGCAAAAATATGGCTTGCTCGTCTCTAATTTTTACATTCTCATCTAACTCCGGGAAGGATTTTTCCGGTACGGGATAGACCCTGAGTTCTTCTGGTGCGTAGTATTTTTCTTTCAGATAAGAAAAGAGCTCACTCACCTCTGGCGGATGGGTGGTCAGGAGGCTGGCGCAGCCAAAAATATACCTGATCTTATGGGTCTTGATATACTCGGCGATGGCGTCCCACATCAAGGAAATCAGCGCCCTATCCCGGTAATCTTTATGGGCGCAGGAGCGCCCCAGTTCCAACAATTCTCCACTAAGCCTCTTGATGTTCTCCAGGTTGAATTCCCTTTCCGAATAAAAGCCGAAGTGGCTGCGGGCCTCTGAACCCAACAAGAGTCGGTAGGTCCCTACCACCTTCCGACTATTTAAGTCACGCACGATCAGGTGCTCACATAAAGGATCATAATCATCGGCGTCTAATCCTCGCTGATAGGAGCACTCCAGCCCTTTTTTCATCTCGAGATTGAAGACCTCAAACCTCAACTTCTGCGCCTCTCGGATCTCGCTTCTATCTTTGGTGATTTTGATTTCGAATTCGGTCGTCATCATAGGAGCTGCTCTGCCTGTATAACCGATACCATTAAAAAGTTCCCTTCTTAGCGGTGGCGCCAGCAGGGTTTTCTCTTTTCCAAAAAGGCTCTTACTCCTTCTTCCACATCCTCGGTTTTCATCAGCTCTCGAAGGTAAAGGTCTTCTGAGTTTTTCAGGTCCGCGGAAAAATTTCTTAGCGAGGTCTCCCTCAATCCCCTCAACGCAATGCGTAGCACGGCCCGGCTCTTCCCGTTTAGCTCCTCCAATAATGTCTCCAGCGCCTGTTCCAGTTCCATTGCCGGGACCGCGCGGTTGATCAGACCAATCATAGCGGCCTCCTGGGCCGAGATCCTGCGTCCTGTTAGAACCATCTCTGCGGCCCGATGGTAGCCGATTTGGTAAGAAAAGCGAACTAGGGCAACAGGGGGATAACAGCCGACGTGGATCTCCGGGGTAGCGAAAAAACTGTCGTCTGAGGCCAGGATGAAATCGCAGGAGCTAGCCAGTTCACAGCCTCCCCCCAGACAGGCCCCCCGCACCAGGGCGATGGTGATTTGGGGAAGGGAAAGGAGACTGCGGATCACGCCGTGGACCACTTGCAGCATCTCCGGGACCTTCTCGCGGGTATGATCTTTGACGTCGACCCCGGCGGAGAAGGCGCGCTCGCCACCTCCCCGGATCACGAGAAAATCAATCGCGGCATCTCCGCTCAACGAATCCAGGGCCGCCTGAAACTCCCACAACATCGGTAGATTCAAGACGTTGAGAGGAGGCCGCTCAAGCGTCATCCAAGCGGTGCGATCTTTCTTTTCCAAGAGGATATTCATTCCAAGACTATAGAGCCTCTAATAAACTAAATAAACCAGCAACCCCATTTTTACAAGGTTCTTTACCTTAACCTTGGCGTTTGACAAAGGGGATGTGAAAAGCTAAAATAAAACGTCTTTAGAAAAAGATCAGGAGGGTCTTATGAAAACCATTCGGCTCCTCATTGTCCCGCTCCTTTTATCATTTGTCCTCTTTTCAGTGCCGCGGCAGGTCTGGGCGGACGAATACGACGACAGCCAGTCCCACCCTCTCAGGGTGGTGGGGTATGCAGCCCATCCGGTTGGCGTCCTGTTGGAGTGGTTCATCCTTAGACCACTTCACGCCATAGTTAGCACGCAGGCCGAGGGCGACGGTAAGGGGCTCGACTATCTCTTCGGCCATAAACCCCATCCGCCGATCTTCGCCGAGGGCCAACCCGCGTATGATTTTGGAGTTATGAAGCGAGTCCCTATGGGAGAGACGACGCGCCCGAAGATGGCTGTGCCTCAGGAACCGACTGCGGAAAGAGTTACGGTCAAAGAGGTCTCGGTGGAGAAAGAAGTCCTCAAAGAGGTCCCCAAGATAGTCGAGGTGGAGAAGATCGTTTTTCCCGATGTCGCCTTTCGCTTTGACTCGGCTGAGCTGACGGATTTAGGCAAGGGTAAGGTCTATCTCGCGGCTCAAAAGCTCAAAGAAAAGTCCGAAATCGTTGTCGCTATTGAAGGTCATGCCGATTACATCGGGAGCGACGAATATAACCAGCGGCTGGGATTCCGCCGGGCGGAGACGGTAATGAAAGAGCTGGCGCAGCTCGGTGTCGAGCCCACGCGAATGTCTGCCGCTAGTTTTGGAGCGTCCAAGCCGGTGGTCGACGAGAAAACTGATTGGGCGCGCGCAGTCAACCGGAGGGTGGAGTTTAGAGTCGCGGCTCCCTGAGGGAGAACCCTTTGGATCTCAAAGGCCCAGCCAAGAAAGACGGCTGGGCTTTTTTTTGACGCGCTCCTCGCCCTGGCATGATTTACCAACCCAAGGATGCCTTTTATCGTAGGGCAAAAAAAGAAGGTTACCGCTCGCGCGCGGCTTACAAGCTCTTAGAACTCAACCGGCGATTTCATCTCATCAGACCGGGTGACCGAGTGATTGATCTCGGGGCAGCGCCCGGTGGTTGGCTTCAGGTGGCCTCCCAACTGACGGGAAAGAAGGGAAAAGTCCTCGGGGTAGATACTCAACTCATCGGGCCCTTTCCAGAGGAGAACATTATGATTCTCCAAGGAGACGTCACCTCCGAGGAATGCCAAGAGAATGTCAAAGGGCTTCTGGGTTCCTGGGCTGATTGCGTCCTCTCCGATCTCTCCCCGCGTCTGAGCGGTGTTCATCACGCAGATGTCAGACGTTCTGTCGAGTTAGTCCGCTCGGCCCTACAGGTAGCTTCCCGGCTCCTCAGGCCGGGGGGCAATTTTCTGGTCAAGACCTTTGTTGCGGAAGAACTGAAAGATCTCTCCTTAGAACTGAAGCGTCAATTCCGATCTCTTCGGCGGGCCCGCCCGGAAGCCAGTCGCAAAGGCTCTTCGGAAATTTACTTCTGTGCCCAGGGATTTCAAAGGGAGACCGGCGAAGTTCCATCTGAGGGAAAGCAAAAAAGCCCATGACTGATTTATTTGGTGTCAAGATTGTGATGAATCCCTGGGTGGTCTTGCCCCTTCTCATCCTCGTCACCGTGATTCTGGCCTATCTCATCAGCGCGGTGACCCTCTGGATTCTGAGGAAGATCGTGCAGAGGAGTCTAGGGGAGTGGGATCAGCGGATTTATCGACTCCTGAAGAGCTACCTCTTTCCTCTTCTCGTCGTAGGTGGACTACTGTTCATGATCGACGAGGTTCCACTCCCCGCCAAGGTCCTACGCGCGGCCGATCGCCTCCTCGTCCTCTCGGGTCTTGTCCTGTCGATATTTCTTTTAATCAAGGCGGCATTGCTTATTCTCCGTAGCGTTGGAGCCCGCTATGAGGCGATGGGCAATATCCAGGCATCCATTGAGACGCTCACCAAAATTGTATTCATCGCCGTGGGGGGGATGATTGTCCTCGATAATCTGGGAATCTCTCTGACGCCGATCATCACGACCCTCGGAGTTGGCAGTCTGGCCGTGGCCATCGCCTTGCAAGATACCCTAGGGAACTTCTTTGCCGGACTCTATCTCAAAGCCGACCGCCCCATTGAGATGGGCCATTATGTTCGCTTGGAAAGCGGTCAAGAGGGATTTGTAAATCGCATTGGCTGGCGCTCCACCCAGATCTGTACGCTGCAAAACAACATCGTGGTAGTGCCCAATAACAAGCTGGCTCAAACGATTATCACCAACTATGGCCTGCCGGAGGAGCGGACGGCCTTGTTGATCCCAATCGGCGTTTCCTACGACTCAGATCCCCAGAGGGTCGAGGAGATTCTCTTGGATGAGGTGAAAAGGGCCGTGGGAGAAGTGGAGGGATTCCTCGGCTATCCCGAGCCCTTTGTCCGGTTTATCCCCGGATTTGGCGATTTCTCTATGAACTTCACCCTTACCTGCCATGTGAGAACATTTGTAGATCAGTTTGTGGTCCAACATGAGCTGAGAAAGAGAATCTTCCAGCGCTTCAAAAAAGAGGGAATCGAAATCCCCTTCCACAGGGCCTACGTCAAGCCGGAGTCCGGTCGATCCTAGCGGTCGTTTACGGCAAGTCTATCTCGGAATCCAGAGGAATCTCCTCGAAACTCTTTTTGGCCTCTGCTCTCGATTGAGCCCGGCGGTAAAGCAGGGCAGCGGCAGAGAGGGCGCAGATTGAACCGGACAGCGTGATTGCCCTGGGCGTTCCTACCAGGGAAGCGATGGCACCGATGAAAAGCGTGCCGAAGGACCACAGACCCTTGTCCATAAGAAAGAGACTGAGGATCCTGCCCAGGAGGTGGGGTGGAGTTTCCATCTGGATGGTGGTATTCGCCGTAGCGCGAAAGGCTATATGGCTGGCTCCTACCATGACGAGGCAGAGCGCAGAAAGAGTCATTGAGCGAGAGAGAGAGAAGAGGATCAGGAAGAGAGAGAAGGCAAAGACGCTGATGAAGATGAAATTTACTCTGCGGCGAATCTCTCCCATAGAGGCCAGATAGAGACCGGATATCACCGCCCCCACGCCGGGGGCCGCTAAAAGAAAGCCAAAGCCTAAGGGACCTGCGTGAAGAATGTCGCTCGCAAAAACAGGCAGAAAACGGGAATAGGGGGACCCTATCAAGGCGACGATGTAAGCAAGAAAGAGCACGGAGAAAAGCCGGCTGTTGGTCTTGATATAACTGTAGCCCTCACTCACCTCCTGCCAGAAATTATCATCTCCCTTTTCTCTCTGCCAGGGAGGTAGATCCATCATCAGGAGAGAAAAGATGATGGCGAGAAAACTTATGGCATTAACCAGGAGACAGCCATCCACTCCGATGATGCTGATCAGCACACCGCCCAGAGAAGGACCGATCACCTTACTTAAATTGACAACCGAGGAGTTGAGCGCGATGGCATTCATCAGCTCTTCTCGGGGGACCAGGCTGTTGATCAGGGACTGGCGTGCCGTCTGATTCAGCGTGTTCACTGTGCCGAGAAAGAAAACCAAGAAGAAGATGTGCCAGAAGGTGATCAGGCCAAAATAAACCAGGGCCCAAAAAGCAAAGGCCTGAACCATGGCCAGGTTTTGTGTTACTACCAGGAGCCGGCGGCGGTCCAGCCGATCCACAATGGCGCCGCCGATAGCGCCTAACAGGAGACGGGGGAACGCTTGGCTAAAGCCGATGAGACCAAGAAGGAAAGGGGAGCCAGTCATCGTCCAAACCAGCCAGCTCTGAGCCATGGCCTGGATGAAGTCTCCCGTGTTGGAGAGGATGCTTCCTAGGAAGAGGAGGCGGAAATTGCGGTAGCGGAGGGAGCTTGCGGTCTTGGACAGGCTCCATCCCGTCCACCAAGATCGTGTTATCACTCTACCGTCACGCTCTTGGCTAAATTGCGGGGTTGATCCACGTCGGTGCCGCGCTGGACGGCGATGTGGTAGGCAAGGAGTTGGAGCGGGATCGTGAGCACGATCGGGGTAAGAAAGTGGGAGGCCTTGGGAACGGTGAAGACCCGGTAGGCAGCCGACTCAATGAGACCGGAATCCTGATCTGTTAACGCAATGACCTTTCCATCTCTGGACTCCACCTCCTTTAGATTTCCCAGGCTCTTCTGAAAATAACGGTCTTTGGGCAAAAGAACCACAACGGGCATCTTCTCGTCGATCAAGGCTATCGGCCCATGCTTCATCTCGCCGGCGGGATATCCTTCGGCATGGATGTAGGAGATCTCCTTTAACTTGAGAGCGCCCTCAAGGGCGATAGGGTAGTTGATCCCTCTTCCGAGATAGAGAAAGTCGGAAGCGCCCATCAGCTCCCTTGCCAAATTCTCTAATGCACTCTCAAGCTTGAGGGCCTCTTCGACCCAGTGGGGCAGATGCATGAGATCTTCTAACAGCCTTTTCGCCTCGGCGCGTTTGAGGCAGCCGCGCAACTGTCCGAGCCCAATAGCTAAAAGGTAGAGGGCGGTAAGCTGTGTGGTAAAGGCTTTCGTGCTGGCCACGCTGATCTCCGGACCTGCGTGGGTATACAGGACCCCGTCGGATTTGCGTGTCAGGGAAGAATCGACCACATTGCAGATGGAGACGATTTTTGCTTTTTTTGCCCGGCCTATATCCACTGCGGCCAGGGTATCGGCCGTCTCTCCCGATTGGCTGACCAGGAGAAGGAGAGAACGGGAATCGATGAGAGGGGTTCGATAGCGGAACTCGGAGCCGTAGTCAACCTCGGCCGGGATCTGGGCGATCTCCTCGAGCATGAATTTTCCCACCAGGGCGGCGTGCCATGCGGTGCCGCAGGCGACGAGATGGATGCGGTTGATGCGTTTGGCTTCGCTTGCGTTGAGATGGATGCCTTCCAACGTAACTTCTCCCTCCTTCAGAGAGATGCGCCCGCGAAAGGTATCGGCAAGCGCCCGGGGTTGCTCGTGAATCTCTTTGAGCATGAAGTGACGGTACCCTCCCTTGCGGGCGGCTACCGTGTCCCAAGTGATCTCTTTAAAGGGCCGCCGGATCGTTTTTCCTCTCCCGTCCAGGATACGGAAGCCTTCTGCGGTCACCTCAGCTATCTCGCCGTCTTCCAGAAAAGTTACCTTGCGTGTGTAGTCGAGAAGGGCCGGGATGTCAGAGGCCACGAAGCTCTCTCCCTCTCCCCAGCCCACCACGATGGGAGTCGAATTTTTGGCCACGATCAGCCGGTCGGGATTCTTTTCATTGAGGAAGACCAACGCATAGGAACCGTGAATCTGCCTTAGGCTCTTTTGCACCGCGGTGAGAAAGTCCATCCCGTTCTGGATCTTCTCGTCGACCAGATGGGCGACAATCTCGGTGTCGGTTTCCGACTCGAACCTGGCGCCCCTTTTCAGAAGATGCTCTTTGAGCTCCAGATAATTTTCAATGATGCCGTTATGAACTACCACCACTTCGCCGGCGCGGTGGGGATGGGCATTAGTCTCGGAGGGCCTGCCGTGAGTCGCCCAGCGCGTATGGCCGATGCCTACGCTCCCTTGGAC
>Ga0209824_10000542_pt1 | contig 23298 bp, 23 predicted proteins | sample VDWuncwatermetaG_FD_184124 | JGI IMG/M metagenome (GOLD analysis project Ga0209824, IMG submission 184124) | Wastewater microbial communities from Netherlands to study Microbial Dark Matter (Phase II) - VDW unchlorinated drinking water (SPAdes)... ...
AAAGAGAACGGATTGATCGTGTAACTTCCCTCTCGATTTGTAATGAGAATGACTTCATAGGTTTTTTCGGAACTAACGGATAATTTTTCACGTTTGATCCGATCGGAAGGACGGGGCTGAAACGATGTTGCAAAGGGGAATTTTTCAAAAGAGAGTTCTTTCATCTGCTTCAGATTTCCTTTTCCGAGAATCTGAAATTTGAGCGTCGCTGATTCACCTACTTCTAGTTCTGTTTTATCCACAGAAGTTAGGACAGTAAAATCGCCTACGGCTCCTGAAAAATCTTCCGGTCGATTTTCTTCGGGAAGTGGCTGCACCTCGAAAGAAACTGGTTCCACCTTGAGGACAACCGGCTCTGCATGACTTCTAAAATGACCTGCCGGCCGTTCTTCCTGAAAAGACCTGTCAAAAAGATTTTTTGCCTCTGTCTTCAGTGAGAGTGTAAGCTCCCCAAGTTTCAAAAACAATGTCCCACTTTGATGCGGAAACCAAACCTCTTCCGTCACACTTCTCCCACTGTAGGTCTCACCCTCCCGTATCTCCGTAATCTCCTGAGAGACAAATTCACCTGTGAGTTCCTTAAGTTGTGTGAATCCTGGGTGGTCTGGTTCCTCCTTAAGGCCCTGGTATTGAAAAGGCACTGTTGCATAAGCCCATAGGGTCACTTTAACGGGTTCATAAAGATAAGGTCTCGGGTTATCCACCACAATGCGGGCGAAAGCCTTCGGCATCTGGGAGCTGCTTTGATCCGAAAACAAGCTTGTTTCATTGTCGGAAAGTTGTTTCGAGATATTAGAGGGAATCCGATTTTGAGAAGGTTCTGAAATTTTCGAGACTACTTTTAGAGTCAGTGCCTTTGTAAGAAGAAGACGACTGTTCACATGAATCCCAATGGGTGGAATTGTTTTGGTGCCTAATGTTTCAGGAGATAAGGTGTAGACAAACTCTTTTGCCGGTGACACTTTCCCCGCCTGCGGGGAAAGAACTTGACGTGTCTTATGATAAAAAATAAAAAGGCCGGGGACCTGAGGGACCACAGGAAGAGAAACTTCTTCGTTGCCGCTCCCCGTTTTCAAGGAAAGCACCAAGACGGCGCTCTCCTCTAAAGAGATCTCGTCACGATCAAGCGTCGCAACAAAAGTCTCTTCGGCAAGAATAGGGTGTGGAGAGAGTAGAAAAAAAGTAAGGATACCCAAAGGGATTAGGAGGGTCTTCTTCAATCTACCAGTCCTTTTTATATTCCTTGAGTTTTTTCTCACCCGAGGGGGGAGTTGGAACTCCCTTTGTGTCTCTAGATTCCTGCTCGTCTATCTTCTGCAAAATAAGTCTTACTTCTTCATCCAGGAAATCCTGTTTGGGTCCTTCTTGGACCTCAGAGGGGCCTCGCCGCAGTGCCCCCTTTTCTCCTTCCAGAGCCCGCAATACTACCTCAAGATTAAATTTGGCATCTTTGTCATTCGGATTCAGACGAAGCGCTTCCTGATACTCTCGGAACGCCTCTTTGAGTTCACCCAATCGATAGTGAGTATTCCCGAGATTATAATGAATTTTTGACTTCGTCATATCCTCCGGTTGCAGTAAAAGGGCCTGCTGGTATACGTCCAAAGCCTCTTTAAAGTTCCCTTTTAAATAAAGGGCGTTCCCCTGGGAAACAAGTTCTTGAGACGTTTTCTCTTCTCCAAAGACGGTCGCTCCCATTGCGAAGAGGAAAACGATCCCGCCCACGCTCCATAACGCGCCAAGGCGATTATTCAACATTTTTCTTCACTTCTGAAATCGACAGCTCAACCATCAAAATTAAGACAGCCGCAAAAAGCGGATACTGAAAACGGCTTTCATACTGGCTTTCAGACTGCTCTGTAATCTCTTTTTTTCCCTGCCTGGCCACTTCTTCTAAAAGGTCATCCAATTCTGCAGCTTCGGCGGTGGCCTTGAAGTAATGCCCCCGGCTGGCCTGTGCAATTTCTGTCAACAGTTTTTCATCCAAATGGGTGACAACCGTAACGCCATTCGTATCCTTTTTATAGCCACTGAGAACCCCTTTCTCATGCAGAGGAATAAGAGATCCAGAAGGAGAACCGAAACCGATGCAGAAAATCGTAACTCCTTGCCGGCTTGCTTCCCTCGCCTGGGGGATCGGATCTTCTCCTTCCAGATCTTCCCCATCCGTAAAGAGAACAAGGTATTTTTGGGTCCCTTTTTCTTCCCCGAAACTTTTTCGCGCATTTTCAAGCACCTTTTTTAAAGCACTTCCCGGCACCGGTAAAGTCTTCGTATCTACCGATTCTAAAAAATAGCGTATCGCCCCGTGATCCATGGTCAAGGGACATTGGACAAAACTTGTTCCCGCAAAAACGATGAGGCCTACTTTATACCCCTCTAACCGTTCTAAAAGACGAAGAATCTCATTTTTGGCCTTAAGGAGTCGGTTGGGAGTTTCATCCTCGGCCAACATACTCAGAGAAGTGTCCAAGGCGATGTAAAATTCGGACCCCAATTTCTTCTTTACCTTCACTTTGCTTGCAATCTGAGGGGACGCCAAGGTAATGATCAAAAGCGAGCAACTTGCGGTGACGAGAAAAATTTTAAGCCAGTGTCGTTGGAAGTGAATACTTTTTTTAACTTTTTCCCGAAAACCCTTTGAGCCGAAGAGCTGAAGTCTTTTTTTTCTTTCTTTTTCGGAAAAAAAGAATAAAAAGGCGACTACAGGAATTGCAAAAAAAAGATGAAAAAAATAAGGATGCTGCCACTTCATGATGGCGACCTCTTATGGAATCTTCAGAAAAAGCGTATTCCGTAACAAAATTTCAAGCGCCATAAGACTTAATGCAGGCCATACAAAAAACGGAAAAAGATCAAGATAATTCTTGTAACGCCTAGAAATAATTCCTATTTTCTCAAGGCGGTCAATTTCTTGAAACGTTTTATCCAGTGAAAGTTTGTCTTCAACCCTGAAATAACGTCCACCTGTCACATCCGCGATGGCTTTTAAAGTCGGCTCATCAAGCTGATTCAAGACGCGCACATATTTTTCTTCGGAAAGAAGGGCATCCTTCCCAGAAGTTCCTTCTTCGGCAGGATAAAGACTCAACCCTGTCTTTCCGGCTCCAAGGGTATAGACTTTAATTCCAAAATATTTCGCGAGCTGTGCTGCCTGTAAGGGTTCAATGTCACCCGCGTTATTGATACCATCCGTAAGAAGAACAATGACTTTGGTCTTGGCCTGCGAATCCTTGAGTCGGTTCACAGAACTTGTAATGGCAAGGCCAATCGCAGTACCGTCTTCAATCATGCCGATTTTGATTTCACCCAAAAGACGTATCAACTGATCATGATCCAGGGTTAGGGGACACTGGGAATAACTCTGTGCCCCAAAAACAACAAGGCCGATCCGGTCCCCTTTGCGCCCTCGTATAAATTGCTTCGCGGCCTCTTTGGCACCTTCAAGCCGATTCCGAGGTAAAAAGTCGAGCGCCTTCATGCTTCCTGACACGTCCATTGCAAGCACAAGATCAATCCCCTTATCCCGAAGTTCTTCAACCCCCTCCCCCCGTTGCGGCCTAAGGAGTGCGATTCCCAAGAGGATCAGCACAAGAGTTCTCAAAATGAGAAGCAGAAGACGTTGTGGAGACAAAAGAGACTCAGAGGCCCCTTGAAAAAAGGACAAACTTGAGAATCGAAGTCTCGGTTCCTTTCCAATCTTATCTTTTGCACATAGCGAAATGAGGATCACAAGAACTGGGAATAAAATTAAAAAAATGGGATTTGCGATTCTGAAAGGGTTTTGCATAGTTAAGACAGCGCTCGCTCGCCCACAGAGGGCTCAGCCGAACGGATGATTGCCTCAATTTCATTTAAAAAGGAATCGAACTCTCCTTTTGAGACGCTACGGTTTGCAAACTTGACAAGATCAAAAATCGTTAAGAGTTCGCATGCTTTTTCGGCAATGTCGCGACAAGGCGAATAGGAAAATATCTTTTGTCGTAATTCCAAAGTGGTGAGATGGAGAGTGAGTGGATCAAATTGCTTTGCGAGATAGCGTCTGAGAATTTTGGAAAGTTCTTCGTAATGGCCGACGGTCAGGACCTCTCTATCTACTTTCTTCTTGAGTTCCCTCAGGTCACGTAGAGAGGATTCAACAGGATTCTCTCTCAACGTGTGAGGGACAGGTTTTGGGAAAAAGCGAATCGCTCCATAGATGCCTAGACAGATAACCCCCATTAAAAAGAGAATTCCTCCCACCTTCCTAAAAACTGGCCAAAACAAATTTTCTTCGGGCATCTTGAGTCTTTGAATATCCAAAACAGGAGGCGCTTCTTCACCGAGTAGGCTGACAACGGTCATCTCGACCGGTTCCGTAACAACGGACCCCCACACTCCGGCAGTTTTGTTTAGGGTATGCTCGCTTTCGTAAGAAGATTCTGGTAAATCACGTTTTCGGTAATCGGTATAAGAAATGGTGACGGGGGGAATTTTCCAAACACCCAATTTGAAAATGGTCAAGAAATAACGAAACCCTTCCGTGACTTCCTCTCCGGCTTCACGCCGAGAAAGCGGACGATAACGCTTCAGTTCGAAAGGAGAGAAATCAATCTCCTCGCCTGGAAACTTCACCAAAACGTCAGTTGGATGAGTGGCGCTTATTTCATAAACGATCTCGTCTCCGAGCGTGGCCGTTTTTTTATCCACATGGACCGAGACGGAGAGCGGGGATAATGCGAAGGCTGAACGTGGAAGAAATAGAAAAACTACCAACAAAAAAATGACGGAGGGACTCTTTTTATCATGCCGCATGCATTTTTTGTCTTTTCTGGCGAGCCCTAAAAAATTTCATCAAGGGCTGGACATAGGGATCCCCCACCATGACTGAGATCGCATCAATTCCTATTGCGTTGAAATTCTCGAAAAGTGCAGTCTGTCTTTCCCTTGATTTTTTCTCGAATTCTTTAACGACTCCTTCCCGGGTGGTATCTACAACGATGGTCTTTCCAGTTTCTGCATCTTCGAACTCGATAAGGCCCACCTGCGGAAGCGTTAGCTCTCTGGGGTCCTGAATCACCACACAAATCGTATCATGCCGCTTGTGTGTAATCCGGAGGAGCTTCCAAAAATTCTTTGAGACAAAATCAGAAATAATAAAGACGACACAGCGCCTCGGAATCACGCGGTTTAGAAAATCCAAGGCAAGGTCGAGTTGGGTTCCCTTCCCTTTCGGCTGGAAATATAGAAGATCCCGAAGAAATTCTAAAAGATGCATCCGACCCCTTTTCGGAGCAAGAAATTTTTCGATTCGGTCCGTGAAAAGGAGGAGTCCGATCTTGTCCTGGTTTGAAAAAGCCGAATAAGCAAGGAGCGCAGTCACTTCAGCTGCAAATTCCCTTTTCGTCTTATCGAGGCTTCCGAAGGAACCGGACCCGCTCAGGTCCACAAGAAACATGATCGTCAGTTCTCTTTCCTCGACAAAGCGTTTGGTGTAGGCACGGTTCATCCGCGCCGTCACATTCCAGTCAATCGTTCGAATGTCATCCCCAATCTGATACTCCCGAACTTCGCTGAATTCGATTCCCCTTCCCTTGAAGACACTTTCATACTCTCCCGCAAAAAGGTCTGTAACCAAACGTTTTGTCGTAATTTCGAGGCGGTGGATATGTCTAAAGAATTCTTTAGGGATCATGGAATGGGGAGACCCTCAAAAATTTTCTGAATAACATCTTCAGAGGAAATTTCTTCCGCCTCGGCCTCATAGGTCACCAAAATACGGTGACGGAGCACATCCATCGCAATCGCTTTGATATCCTCCGGTGTCACATAGCCTCTTCGCTTCAAAAAAGCGTGGGCTTTGGCGGCAAGGTTGAGATTGATGGTGGCACGAGGGGAGGCCCCATAAAGAATGTACCCTTTCAAATTGAGATGATAATTCTCAGGATCCCGACTGGCCGCTACAATATTTACAATATAGTCCTTGATTCTGTCATCCACATACACCTGGCTGACCACTTCGCGTGCACGGATGATTTCTTGGGGTGAGACGACCTTATTGACAACAATCACTGAACCGCTTGTCATGCGATCCATGATCACCCTTTCCTCCTCCTTCGTTGGATACGTAATTTTCAGTTTCAACATAAAACGGTCCACTTGCGCCTCTGGGAGAGGATAGGTTCCCTCCTGTTCAATGGGGTTTTGAGTGGCCAGAACAAGAAAGGGGTCATCCAATTTAAAAGTGTTTTCTCCAATCGTCACCTGGCGTTCTTGCATGGCTTCCAAAAGAGCACTCTGGACTTTGGCGGGAGCCCGGTTGATTTCATCAGCGAGAATGATATTGGCAAAAAGAGGCCCCTTTTTTGTAAGGAAAGCCCCATCTTTGGGATTATAGATCAAAGTACCAATAAGGTCGGCGGGCAAAAGATCGGGCGTGAACTGAATTCGCTGAAATTTGGTGTCGATCGCTTGGGAGAGAGTCTTAACGGAAGCGGTTTTGGCAAGTCCCGGCACCCCCTCAATCAAAATATGCCCGTTTGCCAAAAGACCGATCAGGAGTCTTTCGATCAAGTATTTTTGTCCAACAATGACCTTTTCTATCTCGGATAAAAGCCGAGGGATGAAAGCACATTCTTTCTCAATCCTCTCATTCAAGGTCCCCATGTCATGCGCCACGAACACCTCCTTCAAAAATAAGCTGGTATTGAACCTAACTTTCGATACTGTATTTAGTTACAATTATATCACACGGAGAAGAAATTTTCAAGCAAGAACTGAAATAAAACTAGGCAGGAGGAATAGGATAGTGGGCTTTAAGCCAAACGAACGCTTCTTCCCTGGAAGTCAGTTCTCCCTCCAGTTGAAGATCCTTCACTTCCTCGAGAACCTTTCCAATGAGAGGGCCTTGGGAAAAACCAAGAGTCAAAAGATCGTCTCCTGTTAAAAGAGGTTTGGGTTTGATATCTTCTTGACTATACTCTTCTAATTTCTTTTTTAGAAATTCCCAATTCTCCAATTGGCCATGGCTGGAAGCACAATCAATTCGGTGAAGCTCAAGTTCCTCCAAGAATGAAGCACTTTGCAGCATCCGTTTCAGCTTTCCGGGACGCATATTTTGCACTTCCTTAAAACGCATATGATTCTGCACACAGGTGATGATATTTTCCTTTTCGTCGTTTGAAAAACGGAGACGCTCCAAAATCTTTTCCGCAACTTTGGCGCCCACCTCCGCATGTTCATTGAAACGGATTCTGTCTGTGACCTGATACGTTAAAGGCTTTCCGACGTCATGAAGAAGACAAGAAAAAGCGAGCACTGTGGAGGGATGATCAAGTTTATCGAGCATAAGTTTCGTATGGACAAACACATCCCCTTCAGGGTGAAATTCTTTCGGTTGGGCGACGCCTTTTGTCGCCTCCACCTCCGGGAGAGTAACTTTCAGCAACCCACTTTCGCTTAAAAGTTCAAGCCCCCTTCCGGCACCGGGGCGCACAAAAATCTTGATGAGTTCATCGCGAATCCGTTCCGGGCTCACCCCCTGAATTTCCCGGGCGAGTCGCTTGATCGTCTGAAAGGTCTTCCCTTCTATTTCGAAGGAAAGCGTGCTTGCAAAACGGATGGCGCGTAGCAACCGAAGTTTATCTTCCCTGAAACGCTTTTCAGGGTCTCCGATGGTCTGAATGCGTCCGGCTTCAATATCTTTTCGGCCCCCCACATAATCAATGAGTTTTTCTGAAAGAGGATCATAGAAAAGACCGTTAATTGTAAAATCTCGGCGGAGCGCATCTTCCTTCGCACTTGCAAATGTCACTGTGTCAGGCCGCCGGCCGTCGGAATAGTCTCCCTCGGTACGAAAGGTTGCCACCTCAAAGTTTTCGTCCTCTAAAACAACAATCATCACACCAAACTTCTCGCCAACGGGAATGGTTTTTTCAAAAACTTTCTTTACGTCCTCGGGCTTTGCGTTTGTGGCGATATCATAATCTTTCGGGTCCTGACCCAAAAGCATATCTCGGACAGACCCTCCTGCAAAGTAAGCCTCGAAATGATGACTCCTCAGCCGCTTTACAAGTTGTGTCGCAAGTTCTTTTTTTGCCATTACAGCTCCATTTTAGAAAAAAATTTATTCCTTTAACAGGCAAAAAAATACCCCATTCTGAGATAGGGCATTAAGGTTGAGTCTTCGAAATAAATTATCCGCCGTATTTCCAGGGAGTCTCAGAAAGGGCAAGAGGAGCCATCTCTTTTCTGACCCCCGCCTCCATGACTTCACCGATCACAACCAAATGATCTCCTTTCTCAATGAGTTCCACGACACGGCATTCTAAAAAAGCAGGCGTTTCTTTTAAGAGAGGGCAGCCATTCGAGCCCGGTTCATACGCGACGGCCCCAAATTTCCCGTCTTTGGGGTCAGGACATTTGAAGAAATTCTGCGCAATTTCTTTCTGGCCTTGTCCTATAATATTGACAGAAAAGACCCGACTCTCTTTAAGCATGTGGGCTGAACGGCCGTCACTCGAGACCCCCAGCATGACAAGTGGCGGTTTGAAAGAGGCCTGGCTGAACCAGGTTCCGGTAAAAGCGTGTACTGTCGTACCCTCTCTTACCCCAATCACATACAAACCATAGGAGATCATCCTCAGCGCCTTCTTTTTGACCTGTTCGTCCATGCATTTTCCCTTTCCGTCACCATCCTAAAGAATCCCTGAAAAGGTGTCAAGAGAATTTCCAAGGTTCAGAATCACAATCCCGAGGGGGGGTAGTGTCAGGTTCACAGAGTAAGGACGATGATGACAGGGAGTGGCGGCTGCAATAATTCCTCCAAAATTTCCCTGACCACTGCCTCCATAAACATGGGCGTCACTATTCAAAATCTCTTTCCAATGACCATGTTGCGGCACACCCACCCGGTAATTGTGCCGCGGGACTGGGGTAAAGTTGCACACAATAAGAAAAGTTTCCCCAGCCGCTTTCCCTTTTCGGATGAAGCTTAAGACGCTTTGGTCGGCATCGTTACAGTCAACCCATTCAAAACCAGAAGGATCAAAGTCTGATTGGTGAAGGGTTCGTTCAGAACGGTAGAGGGCATTGAGATCACGCACCCACCGTTGCAATCCTTTATGCGATGGATATTCGAGAAGATGCCATTGAATACTTGTCTCATGATTCCATTCCCACCACTGTCCAAACTCTCCTCCCATAAAAAGAAGTTTTTTCCCGGGTTGGGTATACATGTAGCCAAACAAGAGTCGGAGGTTGGCGAATTTCTGCCAGAGGTCCCCTGGCATCTTATCCAAAAGAGACCCCTTTCCGTGGGTGACCTCGTCATGAGAAAGAGGAAGGACAAAATTCTCTGTAAAGGCGTACAGCATACGAAACGTCAACTGGTTGTGGTGGTATTTCCTAAAGACGGGATCTTTGGTGATATAGACCAGCGTGTCATGCATCCACCCCATATCCCACTTTATCCCGAACCCAAGTCCACCCATATAGGTCGGCCGGGAAACCATCGGCCACGCCGTTGATTCTTCCGCAATCGTTATGACATTTGGATATTCCCCATAGATACGTTCGTTCATCTGACGGAGGAATGTCACCGCCTCGAGATTCTCCCGACCTCCGTACATATTCGGTATCCATTCTCCTTCTTTCCGAGAATAGTCCAGATAGAGAAGAGAAGCCACTGCATCGACGCGGAGACCGTCCACATGATATTTATCCAGCCAAAAAAGGGCGCTGCTTATTAAAAAACTACGCACCTCATCCCGCCCGTAGTTGAAGATAGAACTTCCCCAATCAGGATGATATCCCTTCCGAGGGTCGGCGTGCTCATAAAGATAGGTTCCATCAAAGAATGAAAGTCCATGCGGGTCATTCGGGAAATGGGAGGGCACCCAATCCAAGATCACGCCGATGCCCTTTTGATGCAAGGAGTCGATGAGAAACATAAAATCTTGGGGACTCCCAAAGCGGCTTGTCGGAGCAAAATATCCGACCGTTTGATACCCCCAGGAGCCATCAAAAGGATGTTCCATGACCGGCAGAAATTCCACATGGGTAAACCCCATTTGATGAACATAGTTGGACAATTTCGGAGCCATCTCCCGATAAGTTAACCAGCGACTCCCTTCCTCAGGAACACGCATCCATGATCCGAGATGGACCTCATAAATCGACAAGGGAGCGTCTAACGCATTCTGTTTCACCCGCCCCGTCATCCACTGCGCATCTCCCCACTGATAGTCAGACAAATTCCAGACGACGGAAGCGGTTCTCGGGCGCATTTCACTCGCAAACGCATAAGGATCAGATTTTTCAATATGGTAGTGATTCACGTCAGAAACAATGAAATACTTATACAGAGCCCCTTGTTTCACTCGAGGCACAAAATCTTCCCAGACCCCAGATACCCCCTGTTGTTTCAGAGGATGCGACCCCGCTTTCCATCCGTTGAAATCCCCAATCACGGAGACCGAGTGTGCATTAGGAGCCCACACCGCAAAATGGGTCCCAAGGATGCCACCCTGCTCCTGCAAATGAGCTCCTAACTTCTCATAGGCACGATGGTGGGTTCCTTCTGCAAATAGGTACCGATCGTAGTCGCTCAACATCATCGCACTCAAACTTTCCTCTTTATCATCTCAAACGAAGCACCGCTAACGCGCGTCCGCTTAGGACATAGTCCTTGTCTATCCGTTCACTCCTATTCCGCTCCTTGGCCGTATCTAAAATACATTCCCATCTCTGTGGGGTAGTATCAGGGAGAGGAAGCGTAAATGAGATAGGATCGGGGTGAGCGTTCACGAGCAAAAGGAGGAAACCCTCTCCGTAAAACTCAGCGCCAAAACAGAGCCTGTCGGAATCATGCCAGTCTTCCTCTGCCATTTCACGTCCCGACGGAGCAAACCAAGTAATATCCTTGGCAGTGGAGCCCTGAACAGGACGGCCTTCAAAGAACGACTGACGATGAAGGACCGGTTCCTCTTTCCAAAAGTGAATCCTCTGGCACACGAAATCCAAAAAAATCTTTTGATCTTTCGTCGGGTTCCAATTCATCCAACTGATCTCATTGTCTTGGCAATACGCGTTATTGTTGCCTCTTTGGCTTTGGCCCAATTCGTCCCCGCTACGAATCATCGGAACACCCTGGGATAATAACAGCGCCGCCATCAAATTTCGCTTTTGTTGTTCCCGAAATGTCCGAATTTTCCGATCATTCGAAGGGCCTTCTTCACCGCAATTCCAACTGAAGTTGTTGTTTTCACCATCTCTATTATTCTCACCATTCGCCTCATTATGCTTTTCATCGTAACTGACCAGATCCTGAAGGGTGAAGCCGTCGTGACAGGTGACGAAATTAATACTTGCAGAGGGGCCCCGGCTGTTTTGTTCATACAAATCTTGACTTCCGCAAAGGCGCGTCGCGAATTCTGGAAGCGCCCCCTCCTCCCCGCGCCAGAAGCGCCGGACCGAGTCGCGATATCGATCGTTCCATTCAGCCCATCCGCGTGGAAGACTACCAATCTTATAACCCTCTTCGCCAAGGTCCCAAGGCTCGGCAATCAATTTCACCTGAGAAAGGACCGCATCCTGATGGACGGTTTCGAAGAACATGTTCAACTTATCGACGCCCGGCTGGCCGCGCGTCAGAGCGGTTGCCAGATCAAAACGGAACCCATCCACATGCATGTCGGAAACCCAGTAGCGGAGACTATCCATGATGAGCTGCATCACGAAAGGGTGCTCTGCGTTCAAGGTGTTGCCGCACCCTGTCACATCTTCATAGAAGCGGGGGTTCTCAGGATCCAGCCGATAATAAGAAACGTTGTCAATCCCTCGGAACGAAATCGTCGGCCCCAAATGACTCCCCTCAGCCGTATGATTATAGACCACATCCAAAATCACCTCGATACCGGCCCTATGGAGGGCACGCACCATCTCCTTAAACTCGCGAACAGCGTCCTCGGCGAAAGAGGACACACTGTATCGTGTATCGGGAGCGAAAAAAGAAAGAGTATTGTACCCCCAGTAGTTCACCCGATGCTGCAGGGCGAGATGTTGTTCGTCCAAATGGTGATGCACTGGCAATAACTCAACCGCGGTAACACCGAGATTTTTCAGGTGGCGAAGGGCCGGTTTTGAGGCGAGTCCAGAATAAGTGCCGCGAAGGGAACGGGGGATTGCCGGATGGAGCTTCGTGAAACCCTTCACGTGGAGTTCATAGATAAGTGTCTTGTGCCAAGGGGTACGTGGAGGGTGATCGTCTCCCCATGCAAAAGTGGTGTCGATGACGTTCGCCAATGGCGCAAAAGGGGCGCTATCTTTTTGATCAAATGAAAGATCTTCCTCAGGGTCTCCAATCCGGTAACCAAACATTGCATTACTCCAAGAAAGACTCCGTCCTATCCCTTTTGCATAAGGGTCTAAGAGCACCTTATTCGGGTTAAACCGGTATCCTACGGTGGGATCGTAAGGTCCATAGACACGAAACCCATAGAGCTGCCCAGGATGAAGACCCTCTACGTAACTATGCCAGATGCCGTTGGTCTCAAAAGGAAGGGAGAGGCGCTCTGACTCTACGCCTGAACCAGGAGAATCGAACAGGCAAAGTTCCACTTTCGTGGCATGTTTGGAAAAGAGTGCGAAGTTGACACCGGCGCCGTCCCATGTCGCTCCAAGGGGATAAGGACGCCCTCTTTCAATTCTCATGTCGGTCGTTCCTAACAAAATTCCCTGATTTGAACGGGTGGCATGTTTCATCTGCTGGTAACAGAATGGCGGGGGACTTTACTTAATCCTCTCGGTTGGAAGACCCATAGATACAAAACTCATTATAACAAAAAGAGTTCGGGATGTCAACAGTCTGTCTCTCAAGTGACCCTCCTTAGCTACGAGAAGGAAGGCGGCGGGAAACTTTGGTCATTAATCGCAAACGTTTCGTAAGCTCCTCTGTAACAACCTCTTTTGTAAAGCGCCACTGCCAGTTTCCCTCTACCGTCCCCGGCAGATTCATGCGGGCTCTCGAACCGAGCCCCAGAATATCCTGCATTGGAAAAATCGCTACATCCGCAATCGACATCATCGCTAAACGGATCATATCCCAGTGGATCTGGCGACCGTCACTTTTGAGGTAGCGTAACGCAAAAGCGCGCTCTTTATGAATCGTCTCTCGAGAGCGTGTGCTCGCTTTTGAACCGGTGTCGTTGAACCAACCGAGCGTCGTGTCATTGTCGTGGGTCCCTGTATAGACAATGCATCGCCTGGGATAATTTTCTGGCAAGTGTTCATGGATGGCTTGTGAATCTCCTCCAAATGCAAACTGTAGCACGCGAAGCCCAGGAAAGTGAAATCGATCTCGAAGCGCCTTTACTTCGGGAGTCACGAGTCCCAGATCTTCGGCAATCAACTCAAGAGGTCCCAGAACCCTAAGAACTTTTTCAAAGAAATCTGCCCCCGGCCCTTCCACCCATTTTCCATTTCTCGCGGTAGGTTCGTCAGCTGAAATCTCCCAGTAACGGTGAAAGCCGATGAAATGATCCAGACGAACGGCGTTAAAACGCTCAAAGGTAAGGCGCAACCGTTCAATCCACCAAAGGTAATTTTGCTCCCGTAAACGATCCCATCGGTAAAGAGGATTGCCCCACCGCTGGCCCGTTTGACTGAAGTAATCGGGAGGAACACCCGCGACGACGGTGGGTTCTCCTCTTTTATTCATCCAAAAAAACTCCTGATGGGCCCAGACGTCGGTACTGTCATGTGCTACAAAGATCGGGATATCCCCAATCAGGCCGATTCCTCGACGCGCACAATGTTCCTTCAGTTTTGACCATTGATTGGAAAAGAGGTATTGGACAAATTTATGATAGTCCATTTCATCGCCAAGTGCTTCCTTCGCCCTGACCAACGCTCCGCCTTCTCGAGACCTTAGTTCAAGATCCCATTTGACCCATGAGGTGTTTCCATGAGCTCCTTTAAGTGCCGAAAAGAGCGCATAATCCTCCAGCCAAAACTTTGCTTTCTCACAGAATCGTTCAAAGGGTTTATCATGAGTGCGGTTTTTGCGTTTTTTAAATTTCATAAACGCCTTTTTGAACCGAACTTCTTTATATCGTTTTACGGCACCATAAGCCACGCGGCCTTCTCTTAACGAACCTTCGGGGATGATGTCTCCAGAGTCAAGAAATCCCTCTTTAAACAACAGCTCGAGGCTGAGAAGCAAGGGGCTTCCTGCAAAGGCGGACGACGCATGATAAGGGGAGTTCCCGCTACCGGGTGGTGTAATCGGCAACATCTGCCACCACCTTTGTCCGGCATCAGAAAGAAAGTCGACAAATCGGTAAGCTTCCGGCCCCAGGTCGCCACATCCATGTCCTCCTGGAAGTGACGTGGGATGAAGGAGGATGCCGCTTGACCTTTTATTCAGAGTGAATTTGGCATTCATTGGAGATTTGCCTTACAGCTGGTCGGGATAATCAGAAAAAATTCCATCTACCTGAAGGGATTTCATGCGTTCGATATCGCTCGCATCGTTTACAGTCCATACAAAGACTTTCATTCCCTTCTGGTGGGCCGCCTCAACAAATTTCTGGGTCACCCCTTTAAAAGAGGGATGGACCGAGTAGGCATTTAATTTTTCTGCAGTTCTGATCAATTGCGTACTTCCCTTTGCGCCCAACACCCCGATCAGAGCATGATGATTCAATGAGACTACTCCTGATAATTCACGGGGGTCGGAAGATGAAAGAAGAAAATCATCATAGCGCCAGTTCCTTTGATGAACATAATTTTCGATACAGTCTAAAACAGACTTTGCGGTGCCTCTTCCCTTCAACTCAATGTTCACTTTTGCTTTTCGATTCACCAAATCGAGCACCTCCTGAAGAAGCGGAATTTTTTCTCCTTTTCCCGCATCGAGCGATTTGAGTTCGGTGACCGTTTTTTTCTTGACATCACCCCTCCCGTTCGTCGTTCGGCTCACTGCTTTATCATGGATCACTACCAACTCTCCCGACTTGCAGAGGTGAACATCCAGCTCCACCATATCGACCTTCAATTCCAGGGCTTTTCGGAATGAACGGAGCGTATTTTCGGGTTCATAACCAGAGGCCCCTCGGTGTCCAATCTTCAAAATCATAATTTATTATATCATTCGTGGCGGGCTAGGTCAGGAGAATTTTCTGAAGGTGCGGTCGAGGGTACGGTAACCGATCGCCTCTGAGACGTGGGGTGTTTGAATATCGTCACATCCCTCAAGGTCTGCGATGGTCCTGGCCACTTTCAGAACCCGGTCATAGGCGCGCATGCTGAAACCGAGCTCTTGAATGGCAACGCGGAGAAGGTCTTTTCCTTCCGGGGTCAGCGTACAATAAGAAGACATCTCTTTGGGACCGAGCGACGCATTACAGAATTCCGGACCCCGATCCTTATACCTTTTCCTCTGAAGTTGTCGCGCGTGGTTGACTCTTTCCCGGATCGCCTTTGAAGTCTCTTCCGTCTTTCCCTGCGTCATCTCCTCGAATCTTAGAGGGGGGACTTCAAGATGGATGTCGATCCGATCAAGAAGAGGGCCTGAGATACGGGAATGATACCGTTCAATCTGATAGGGGGTGCACCGACACTCCCTTTTGGGATCCGTAAGATACCCGCAAGGACAGGGATTCATGGCGCAAATCAGGATGAAGCGGGCAGGATAGCTAATAGATGCTTCGGCGCGGGAAAGAGTCACTCTTCCCTCTTCAATCGGTTGACGAAGGACTTCGAGGACGTTCCGTTTGAATTCCGGAAGTTCATCCAAGAAAAGGACTCCGTGATGGGCAAGACTCACTTCCCCCGGTTTGGGATGGGCGGTTCCCCCCGCCAGTCCTGCATCCGAAATGGTATGGTGAGGAGCGCGGAAAGGACGGGTTGTAATAAAGTGCCTCTTATGGGTTAAGTAGCCACAAACACTATGTATTTTTGTCGTCTCAATGGCCTCCTCCAAAGAGAGTGAAGAAAGGATGGTTGGAAAGCGTCTTGCAAGCATCGTCTTCCCTGCGCCCGGGGGCCCTATGAGAAGAAGATTATGCCCGCCTGCCGCCGCAATCTCAAGCGCCCTTTTCGCATGGGGCTGACCCTTCACATCACGAAAATCAAGCCCGTCGTAATGGCCATTTTCTTTCCATAGCTTCTCTGTGTCAATTTGAATTCTTTCGCGTTTAAGTTCCTGACGTAAAAAACGAACCACCTCCATCAAGGTCTTCATCGCGTAAACAGAAACCCTTTGTACAACAGCCGCTTCAAAGGCGTTTGCTCTCGGAACCACAAATTCCCTCCCGAGAATTTTCCCCACAGAGACCGCTCTCGGCAAAATCCCTGTGACGGGTCGAAGCGTCCCGTCCAATGCAAGCTCACCGCAAAAAAAGGTCCCGAGCAGAGAGCGCGATGCCAGTTGACTTGTCGCCTGAAGAACTCCCAAAGCGATCGGAAGATCAAACGCAGGGCCCTCTTTTTTGATATCACAGGGGGCAAGATTGACGGTGATCCTTTTCCTTGGAAAGGTAAAGCCGGAGTTCTTCAGGGCACTCCTGACGCGGTCAATACTTTCTTTAATGGCAAGGTCTGGAAGCCCCACGATGGAAAAAGAGGGGAGACCCTCTGAGATATCCACTTCTACTTCAACCGGATACCCCTCTATTCCCAACACTCCAATGGATGCGATTTTGGCCAACATCCTTTTATCCGGACAACCCAATGGCGTTTGGGATCAGTTCTAAGGAAAGTAGTTCTCCCGTTTCGCTGAGGAGGATTGCCACAACATCAATCCGAGCGCCTTCATCCGGACGGCGTCTTTTCAAATAAAACTCCGCCAAACGTCCTAATTTTCTCTGTTTCTTCCGGGAAATCTGCTCCTCAGGAAATCCAAAAGAGGTTCCGTGCCGGCTTTTCACTTCAACGAAAACGATCTCCCCGCTTTCTTTGGCAATCAAATCGATCTCGCCCAACCGGCATCTGAAGTTTTTCTCAAGGATTTCATACCCCTTCCCTTTTAAGAATTTCTCGGCGAGGGATTCCCCCAATTTCCCGAACTCCCTTCGGGTTTTAAGCCGCTCCATTGGAGTCCCTATAGGCCTCAAGGACGACTGCATTAAGATGGCCCTTTGCCTCATCGCTCAAGGGGGTCACAGTTTCATACCATTTCCCGTCTTTACCCTGCTTCCTCGGCATCCCGACAAAAGGGCCGTTTTTTCCTTCGACAACGGTGAATCCCCTCACAAGAAGCACCCCGCAAATGGAGAGATCGCAAAATGCTTTTGTCTTTCCCTCCCCCTCCAGCTTGCGAAGCCCCGCGACTTCAAACCCGATCTGCGCATCCATTGAAACCTCCTTTTAATGAGCCCATGATTTACGGAGCCCAAAGGGCGAGGTAAGTCATAAGGCCGAATTAATCCCGAACACCCACATCCAACGCTTGGTGCGAGGGATTTTTAATGCTCCTATATATACATGACGTAAAAAGTCCGGAAATTCTTGCAAGAATTTTATAAAAAATAAAGTTTTTCTGTAACTTATTTTAAATAAAAGAGTTGGGGAGGCAGGCTAAATCAGGGACGTTTAACCGTTTCTTCCTTGTGGGTTTTCTTCTTGAGGGTATCGTACATCACGATGAGCGTACGATTGGTCGCCGTATCGAAGACCCATTTGAGTCCGAAAATGACGCCAAGGATGAGACACTGGAAAAAATACCGGGGGAGAAAAAACGAAACCCCTATTGAAAAAAGAGAAAGGAATAACCAAGACTGTTTTTTTGCATGGGTCTTTGAGAGCCCCCTCCTCTTTGCAAAAGCCATGACATTTCCAAGAAGTTCTCCCGAAGGTAAAGAGGAAGGACCAAAACCGATGCCGGGACGAACCTCCTGCGCAAGAAGTAAAGAGTCAAGACAAAAATCACATTGCACAACGTGCTCGGCGACCTTTTCTTCTGTTTCTTTGGCAAGTGCACCATTCAGATAGTCCCACAGCTCTTTCTCTGAAGGACACCCCTTCTTTGGAAAAGTAAGGGCCTCTTCTTTCTTCAGACTCTGTTTTATCACCTCTTCAACCGGATCAAACATGGCCTCTCCTATCTTATATGACGTAAAAAATAACGGAATTCTTGCACCCTTCAGCCCTCGCCGAGCTCTTTTTTAAGAAGGAGTGCCACTTTCTCTTTTGTCCGCTTCACGAGACTGGAAATCGTCCCGATTGGAATTTTCAGAAGTTCGGAAATCTCCGAGTGCGTCTTTTCCTCTATGAGGTTTAACCGTAAAATAGAGGACTCTTTCTCTGAAAGGGTGTTTAAAACATCTTTGACCGCTTCCCCGAGAAGCTTTCTATCCACCTTCTCTCTCGGACCCTCGCTCTTATCCGGAAGCAGTTCTCCAATCAGGTGTTCGCTTCCTTCACCATCACTCACCCTCTCCTGGAATGAAACAGTCCTATGCCTTCTTTTTTCTCTCCTTGCCACATCAAGGGCGATCCGGTAGGTAACGATGGTGAGCCATCCTTCAAGCTTTTCAACTCCCACCGCCCCTTTCAGACCCTTTTCCCATAAATGCGAAAAGACCTGTTGGAAAGTGTCCTCCAGGTCTTCGGGACGAAACGGGAAGCGGCATCGTTCAAAAGAACGTTTGAGAGCCCAATGAATGAGGTTTGCGTAGCGCCTGACAAACTCCTCCCATGCTTGGGAATCTTTTTTGAGACATAGACGGACAAGGTCTTGGGCGCTTCTCTTCACTCTCTCCCCATAGAAGCCATTCTACGTCGAGGAGGAGCATTCGTCAAGAAATCCGAAAGAGCTCTCAGAGGAAGCAAAGATCAAAAAGAGTTATTAGGCCGGAGGACAGCAAATGTTTCCCTTTTCGCTTCAATCCTTGAGGCGATCCGGCGCACGAGGGCCTTGAATTCCTCGTAGGTGAGTTTGACCTGGATGTTTTTTGCATCCCTTATCTCCCCTGTCTCTTTATCAAAGAGGCGAACACCTTTCAGGTCCTGGACAAGGCGTTTTTCTCCGGGCCTATTCTGGATGACCGTATATTTTCCCTTTGAAAGACCCAGAACATGGCGGAAGCCCTGATTGTCTTCTTCGGTAAGAAAAAGGATGACCTCTTCATCAATTTTCAGCGCGAGAGGCCCCGCCGAAAATTTCCCATCCGGACCCCGTTCCTGCGCGATCTGCATAATGACAATTTCATCCTTTTCCAAGTCATTTTTCAGATACTCTTCCACTTTAAAGGTGACGATGGCATAAAGAACATTTCCTTCACGATCAGGATGAATGTGAAAGCGTTCGCTTCTTCCAGTGACAATGGCATCCGCCCTCAAGACCATCTCTTCCATGGTCAGTCTCGGAAGGATAAGTGCCTGGACCCCGTTTGCATGAAATAAAATAAAGGAAAATGCCATAAAACCGATAACAAGTTTTTTCATGTGACACCATCCTCTTCAAATCCGCCTTCGCCTTTGGCTTCGGCGGATTTAATTCGCACAGCAATTTATCTCGTCCTTCGGACTCTATAAGTTGCGTGCTCATTAAACAAAAAACCCCATCTTCTAAAAGAAGATGAGGTCTGGAAAAACATTCGGCAACCAGACAACCTTACCTCGACTACCCATCGAGATGTAGGCTCACGGCTTTGCCCTTGACATCTTCGATGTCAAGGGCCCGCTGGGCACCCTTCTCTTCTTTTTAGAGACCCAACAGGCGTCTCCGCCTTTCGGCGGATTTGCCCCCCTTCTCCGCGAAGATGCTTTCGCTCTTCGCTTCGAAGAGGCCTCTACGTAGCCCAAGGTGAAAACACTTGGGCGTAGTAGGGTTTTCGTCTTTATTCAGTTGTTAATGACGACACGAGTTATGTCACTTCGTTCCATAACTCGTTGTCGGAATTAATCCTGACCCGCCAGAGATCTTTGGCGGGGAGGGATCTTAACTTGATACTATGTAATAGTATACACTATTTTTGGCAAAATGTCAATGCCTGCAATTTATCAGAAAGCTTTGCAAAGTCTTTCAGCTCAAGCTCTTCCGCTCGTGCCTTCCCTGAAAATCCCAGTTCCTTTAACGTTTCCAGGATTTTTTCCTTTGAATAATTCTCCCCTAAATCTGTTAAGGCATTGGCTAAAACTTTTCGTCTTTTTCCGAAGCCGGTCCGGATCACCCGGGTCATGAAATTAAGGTCTTTTGGGGAGACCGCAGGCTTTTCAAGAAAGCGGAGCCTGACCACTTCCGAATCGACTTTCGGATGCGGGTAAAAAGCGCTCTTTGAGATTTTGAATTCCGGAATGATTTGTGTGAAACACTGCAGAAGGCATGAAAGAGGGCTGTACGCTTTTGTCCTGGGTTTTGCCCTCAGCCGCTGCGAAACTTCCCTCTGAACCGTAATGAGTGCCTCCCGAATAAAGTCCCTCTGTTCTATCAGATGAACCAGAATGGGGCTCGTAATGGCATAGGGAAGATTTCCAATGACATACACTTTTTCCTCGGGAAAGCGTAGGTAATTCTGAAAGGAGACGTCCAAAATATCCTTTTTTTCAATGGAAGCATTTTTCCTCTCTTGAAAACTTTTCGAAAGAAAGCGGTAAAGAACGGCGTCTGTTTCAAAAACCGTAAGACGCTCGAAACGCTCTGCGAGAAGTTCTGTGAGCGCCCCGAACCCTCCTCCTATCTCGATCACGGGGCTTTTGGGGTCTTCAAAAGTAGAGGCGATGCGGGAAGCGACGGAGCGGTCGATCAAAAAATTTTGGCCCAAGCGTTTCTTGGGCCGGAAGTCATATTCCCGTATCGTTTTTTTAAGGGTATGAAGGTCCATTTCATGGCTCCCCTTCGTGGACGTATTTCGAACGTTTCTGGCGTCAGGGGAAGCTGAGGGTATTATAGCAGAACTGGAGAGGGTGGCGTAGGGAAAGCTGAGAGAGAGCAGGCTAATTCTTAGTTAGGAACAATGCGTACCGAGTCCTCGCCTCGAACAGCCGTGCCGTCAAACGTCTCAGCCTCCAGCACGGCAATCGATTCTCCTATCTCGATTATAAACTGCGCCGTATTGACCTGGCAGACAAGGTCCAGTAAGCCATCGCCATTGACGTCCTCGGAATGACAGAGGGAGTTGCCGGTCTTGCCCATCATCTTGACCTTGGCCCCTGCGAGACTGATTGTATTGGGATTCACCCTTGTGGTGGCATTGAACGTGGCCGAGCTGAGAATCGCTACAGGAATCACGCCAGCGGAGCTCAGGTTGATGCTGTTCGGGAAGGTACCTGGTTTGATGTCGATGGCAACGTCGATACGAGCGAGGATTAGTTTAGTCACCTGACTATTCGAAATTAGTGGATCCCCGTCGACGAAATTCACTAAGGAGAAGAAGTTGTCGCCTGTGAGGGTGAGATCCGGCGGTGTCAATGGAAGAAGCTTGCTGGTGGTAAGAGAAGGCTCGCCCTGCAAAACGCGCTGAGTCAATTGGATGTCGCCCTCAAGACCAAGGGGGAAAACGTCGCTGCCCGGCGTAAAGGCTTCCACACTATAGGAGTCAAACAGCCCCCCACTCGAAGCTGCACCATTGTTAACGACCCCGATGAAAAGCATCGGTATTGTAAGCGTCGTGTTTCCGATTGTTACTGTCATCGTCAACGAGGGATCGTTGAACCGGTACTCCCCCTGGGTAGGTCTCTCAGGGAAAATGTCCGGCGCAGTCGGGTCAAATGTGAAACTCCCCCTGAAGGTGGTACAGTCTGCGCCACCTGAACAATCTATGGCAACGGTATCAACAACAAAGCCTATTTTTCCTTCAAACTTGAAGGTTATCGGCGTCCCGGCCCAAGCCGTTTGAATACCCAACAAAAAAATCCCGGCCAGAAAAATCAAACTGGCAATGCGTGTGCGATTCATTGCGCCCTCCGTAGTAGAAGTTCATCCAGGTCCTTGTCCAGCGCGATTACAGGGGCCATGAACCAGGAAAGGACCATCAAGTAAAGTGCGGTGCCAGCCTGACCCGGAATGCAAAGAAGAAGTGCCGCCAAAATTTGGGGATCACCCATTTTGGATGACCCCCATCGCAGATAAAGTGTAGCAGACCAAAAAAGGCTTGTCAATAGGACAACCTTGGACACACTAGGACATTTTACTCCATGTATAACCTTATTTCTCACAGATAGTTATAATAAATTGGCTCCCCTTCTTGGACAATTATAATTTGTTCTCTTTTACGGATGCGGAGTCATCGCCACAATAACGATCTCACCCCTTTGCCGGCCATAATAGAAGAAGATTCGATAAGCGGCAGGAGTCTCTTGCTCGGCATAGGCTTCGAAGACTTTTTCTCCATGAGGGCCTTGAAACGAAGAAAATTCGTGCGTCGCGAGGCTCGGATGGCGCGGATTTTCTTGTAAAAACTTAAGCGCTTTGGAGACCGCTTTAAAACGTTTCTCAAGATGACGGGAGTCTTTAAGTTCTTTGAGGGCCGCTTTGGCGGTTGGCGTAAAACTTAAAAAGAATCTCACAGATGATCTAAGAAAGAGTCCAGGTCGTTGACGCGCTCGGTTTTCCCTTCCCGTGCTTCTTCAAGCCCCTTACGGACCCTTCCGATCACCTCAGGATTGTGGTATATCCACGCTTCACTGCTCGGAATAGACACAGCCGGTCTTAATAAGATATCCCCGTTTTTGCCGACAAAAATCTGGTACGCCTCTACGTTCATCCGCTTGCTCATAAGTCTCTTCAACTTACCCCCTAACGTAATCCGGTTTTTAGAGTCGAGCGCTTTGGTATGATACGGAATAAACTCCTCATGGACATCAATGGTCTTTTTCTTTGCCTTGTTTCGCAGTTTGAGGGTTCTCATCTTCTTTCCTTTCCAGTTCAAGTATACACGATTGTGGGAATATTGTCAAGTGGGAAAGTGGGAAATTTTGAGATGAATGCCCAGAAGTCTGAACACCTCTTGAATAGGATTGCACAAAGTCACCCGGTCAGAGCCCGCGAAGAGAAGTCCCACGGCCCGGCGCTTTGGGTCGAGCACGAGAGATCCCGAATCCCCGCCCTGGGACATGGCGCTCGTTAGGATTTGGTTTCGGAATAAAGCGGCTTTGCCGTCATACTCCACCCTCACCGTGGCATGGATGTCCTTGATTTCGCCCAAGGTGTGATCGGTCGTGCGGCCTGTTTTTTGGACGATTTGACCCTCTTTTGCTTGGGTCGTCCCTTTGGGGTTTCCAATGGATGAAATCTCCGGAGAAACGTCTTTCTCGTTAAGGGGCAGTGCCACGGCCGCGTCCACCGTGTTGGTAAGCTTGCCGAAGCCGATCTTCACC
>Ga0209824_10000543_pt1 | contig 23280 bp, 22 predicted proteins | sample VDWuncwatermetaG_FD_184124 | JGI IMG/M metagenome (GOLD analysis project Ga0209824, IMG submission 184124) | Wastewater microbial communities from Netherlands to study Microbial Dark Matter (Phase II) - VDW unchlorinated drinking water (SPAdes)... ...
TTTCTTTGTCGATGACGATGATGCAAGCGGGGATGCCGGTGCCGTAAAACAAGTTGGCGGGCAGGCCGATGATGCCTTTGATATAGCCTTTACGGATGAGGTTGCGGCGAATGTCAGCCTCGGCATTACCGCGAAACAATACGCCGTGTGGCAGTATGCACGCCCCTTTGCCGGTGGATTTGAGCGAGCGCACAATGTGCAGCAGGTAGGCGTAATCGCCTTGCTTGTCGGGCGGGATACCGTAAGTTTGGAAGCGTTGGTGCGGGTCGTTGAGCGGGTCAATATCCGTTTTCCAAGCCTTGTCGCTGAAGGGTGGGTTGGCGACGACGTAGTCAAAAGTTTTGAGCTTGCCGTCTTCGCTGCTGAAACGGGGATTGGCGAGCGTGTTCCCTTGCTTGATTTCCGCATCGGCCTTGTCGTGCAGGATCATGTTCATGCGCGCCAGTCCGGCAGTGGCGGTGTCTTTTTCTTGGCCGTAAAGCGAGACTTTCGCTTTGGCTTCATCACCCACTTTCAATAACAACGAACCCGAGCCGCAGGTCGGGTCGTACACGGTGGTGCTGTTTGTGGTGTGTGCCTGGCGGATGCCGATGATCTGCGCCATGACGCGGCTGACCTCGGCGGGGGTATAAAACTGGCCTTTGGATTTGCCCGATTCCGAGGCGAAGTGGCGCATCAAGTATTCGTAAGCATCGCCCAGTATGTCGTCACCCTCGGCGCGGTTCTTGCTGAAATCGAGTGCTTTGTTTTCAAAAATAGCGATGAGGTTGGTGAGGCGTTTAACCCTTTCACTGCCTTCATCCCCCAATTTTTCCGAATTGAAATCGGGCATGTCGGACAGATTGTTGGCCTTCACCAGCGGCTCAATAATTTTTTTGTTGATCTGGTCGCCGATGTCGGATTTGCCCTTGAGCGCGACCATGTCCTTGAAGCTGGCACCTTCTGGAACGATGATCGGCGCGTAGCGCACCCCCGCATATTTGTCGCTGATGTATTTGATGAACAACATCACCAGTACGTAGTCTTTGTACTGACTGGCATCCATGCCGCCACGCAGCTCATCGCAGCTGGACCAAAGGGAAGAATAGAGTTCGGATTTTTTGATGGCCATGAGCGGTTAATTAAAGAGGGTGTTGAGAAGCGGCAAAAATTAAATGTCTGAAATTTAGCGTGCCATTGTAATGCGAAAGATTTGTGTGGGATGAATCATTTTGGCTACTAACTTTGGCATCGCCGCGCGCACTCCCTAATATAAAACGCCCCAACCGGGGCATTTTTATTGGGCAAGTGGCCGCGTTTATTTTTTACCAAATATATCTTTCAAAAATACCGTCGTTTGTTGCCAAGAATCTTGATCTGCTTCGGCGTTGTAGGCCAACGGCAATTTGAATTTTTTACCCAGTTCATCTGCTTCCATGCTGGTAAATGAATGTTGCGCCCCAGGATAAGTCACCACGCGGTAATTGGCTTTGGCGTGATCCATTTCCTTTTTGAATGCAGTGACCGAATCAGCTCCTATCATGGGATCAGCCTCGCCTGAAAATGAAATAATCCGCGCTTTTATTTTGCCAGGCTCAGCAGGATTGCTGGTTCCCAGCGAGCCGTGGAAGCTGACCACGCCTTTTAAGTCTTGCCCCATACGCGCCATGTTCAGCACGATGCTGCCGCCGAAGCAATAGCCGATCGCCGCCAGTTGATCGCCAGCCACCGTTTTGTGATCGCGCAATAATTTCATGCCCGCCTCAAAACGTCCCTTGGCCATGTCCATGTTCTTGCTCACCTCGGTGGCAAATTTCCCCGCATCATCGGGATGATGGGCTTGCTTGCCGTCGCCATACATATCCACGGCCAGCGCGGTGTAACCTTGCGCTGCCAACATCCGCGCCCGTTTGCGCGCGTATTCGTTGTGCCCCCACCATTCGTGTACCACCAACACTGCCGGACGTTTTCCTTTAAATGCATCGTCGTAAACAATGTAACCCTTAAGCGTGACATCGCCCGCTTTATAGTCCACCTCGCTGCCCTGCATTGCTGCTTGCGCCGTCGCACTGCCCAGATCATAAACAATTAAACACATCGCCATTATCATCAAAAATTTTTTCATGATCGATCCTTAAATATTATTAAAAATAACTGCGTCTGTTTTGGTTACATTTCTAGTTTTTACGCTGACTACATCTGTTGCTCGTTGCACTTAATGTTTTTGCCACCACTCAAAACGCTGCATTTACAGCATGGTCATTTTTAAAAATAGTGTTGGATGGGTACCGATGCCCACGCATCCCACGCGACGCAGTCGGAATTTATTTGGACACGATCACCAGCCCACGTGGTTTGTTGCTGGTGGTGTCGGTCGTGTTGATGGCTTGCTGCAAGCTACGGATGCCGATCCATGCTGGGGTGTATTTATATTTGGCGACATCGAGTAGTAACACGCTGTCAGATTCAGCATCGTAGGCGGCCAATACTGACCAATGTCCGCCGCCGACTTGCCCTAAAGTCGCGCGCAAAAAATTAACCAGTACATATTGCCCATCATCCCCCAAGGCCTTTTTTAGCAAGTCGCGTAGCGCGGCATCACCCAAGCTATCACCCGCAATAGAAGTCGCTTTCACGCCGTGTTGCGCCAGTGCAGCAACCATTTCATCGCGGGTCATGCCCATCTTTAATACAGTTTGTGCCGGAATAATTTCCGAGACCTTCGGCGTAAAAAAGTTGCTCTGGGTGAAGTAGGCGTGCGGCGCATAGATAGGATCAATGGGTTTGCTGATCGGCATCGCGTTCAACACTGTGATCGCGCTGGCGACCCCACAATAAGATTGCGTCATTTGCACGGCAAAAGTCGGGGCAAGCTGCCAGTAATCTGCATCAGCAGACATGCGCGCGCGTATAGATTTGCCAGTTGGAGAATCCCAATAAATGACCGTAGGCAAGGCATCGGCTAACCCTGTTGTGGGTGACAACGGCGCAGCAATTAAAATCGTGAGGGTGAGCTGGTAAAACAATTTTTTCATGGGCAAGCCTTTAATAAATTGCAGCGTCTGGGCGGGATATTGGTAAGCGAAGTTGATGATAAAACATCACAAAATTTTTACAAGTATTGGCTGTAAAAATAGTCTCCGAGAAAGAACGTGTGAGCTCAATGCGGTCTGATTTTGTGTTCGTGGGGAGCGATTTTAAGGGGTAATGGGGTTCGTTAGAATCACCCAAAATAGCTGGCCTTACTATCAAGCAGAAATTATTCTGCCCTCGTAGAGTGCCGCTCAATCTCTGGTGAGAGTGTTTGAATAGCCTGAAAGTGGGTGAGGAAAACTTGGCCGCTGAGGTTGCGTAAAAAATCAGTTTGTTGCAGCCTATCCATCACCGGGCCTTTTACCTCGCTGAGATGAAAGGCGATGCCAGCATCGGATAGTTTTTGGTTAATGGCTTCTAGACTTTCCAGTGCGCTGGTATCCACATCGCTAATGGCGGAGCATTGCAGCACGAGATGTTGTAACGCTGGGTGGGTGGCGAGGGCCTCATTGATGCTGTCTTCTAGGCTACGCACGTTGGCAAAGTACAGACTGCCATCGACGCGCAAGCTGACCACTTGCGGGCTGACGAGTACCTCGTGGCGCAGTATGTTTCTGAAATGTTCGGTGCCCGGCACCAGGCCGACGGTGGCGATATGTGGGCGGCTGGTGCGGTAAAGGTATAGCGCGAGCGAGACGCCGATGCCAACGGTTAAGCCGATCTCTACGCCTGTGGCAAGGGTGGCCAGCAAGGTTGCGGTGATGGCTGCGAAATCACGCTTTGAGTAACGCCAGGTTTTTTTCAGGATGCTGAAATCAACAAGCGATAGCACCGCGATAATAATGGTCGCGGACAACGTGGCGTGCGGCAGATAGTACAACATGGGGGTGAGCAATAGTGCGGCGAGGGCGATGCCGATGGCAGTGAAAATCCCTGCTGCAGGTGTGCGTGCGCCCGCATCAAAATTGACCGCCGAGCGGGCAAATCCACCCGTGACCGGAAATCCACCCGTGAACGAGGCAGATAAATTGCTGGCGCCGAGTGCGACTAATTCTTGGTCGGGCTCTATTCGTTGGCGTTTTTTTGCGGCCAAGGTTTGTCCCACCGATACCGATTCAACAAAGCCGACAATGCTAATAAGTAAGGCGGGCAGGGCGAGCGTTTTCCATAAAGCTAAATCCCACAGCGGTAAAGTGAGTGGCGGCAATCCCTGAGGAATGCTGCCGACAATTTTGAGTCCTTGCGCCTGCCATTGAAAAATAAAAGTTAATAGTATGGTTGCTAAGATGGCGACCACGGGGCCTGCACGAGCTAAGGTGCGGGCGGTGTTGGGCGATAGGCGTAAGCGCGTGAGCAGTGGCTGAAATCCTATTCTGATTAACAGCAAAAAAATTAAAGTGAGTGTGCCGACCGTGAACGTTAATGTGTGAATATGTGGAATTTGTTGTGCGAGTGAGGCCAGCAACGAGAAGAAATTATCGCCGTTGGCTGACGACACGCCCATGAGTATTTTTAATTGGCCTGCCACAATCAATAACCCGGCTGCGGAAATGAATCCTGAAATGACCGGATGGCTTAAAAAGTTCGCTAGAAAGCCGAGCCGCAAGATACCCATGATGAACAGTATTGCGCCTGAGAGAAAAGCCAAGGTGATCGCAATCGCCCAATATGCTTGTGAGCCGGCGACGGCATGGTCGCCGATGGCGGTGGCAGTCATAAGCGAAACGACGGCCACTGGGCCCACGGCCAACACATGACTGCTGCCGAAAATTGCATATAAAACGAGTGGCGCAATGCTGGCGTACAGGCCGACTTCTGGCGGCAAGCCCGCCAACATGGCGTAGGCCAAGCTCTGCGGGATGAGCATAAGGGTGACAATGATTGCCGCCAGTAGATCACCCGTTAGTTTTTCTTGGTTGTAGCGACGCCCCCAATCGAGTACGGGTAACGTGGGCAACCATTTACGCCCGGTGGCTTTTTCGGACATCAGGCTGTAATTTTGGGTTTGTGGAAGAGGCGTTCTGCTATTTCAAAACAGGCCATGCCGATCAGCATGGCGATAACAAATGTGAGGCCTTTTTCTTGCCCAGCAGCCATCGACACCAGTGCGGGCCCCGGACAATAGCCCGCAATGCCCCAACCTGCGCCAAATACCAGGCTACCTATGATGAGTCTTTTATCAATGGAATCATTTTTGGGCAGGTGTAACGCGCTGCCAAAAAAATTCGTGGTGCGCTTTTTGGCAAGGGCAAAAGGAAATATGCCCACTGCAATTGCGCCGCCCATCACGAATGCTAGAGAAGGATCCCATAGTCCAAATAAATCTAAAAAGCCCAACACTTTGCCAGGGTCAGTCATGCCAGAAAGCAGCAGGCCGAGACCAAATAATAGGCCGATCAAAAATTCGCTTAAACGTTGCATGATGTTCCCTTAAAGTAGGTGGCGAATAAAATAAACTGTGACAAATCCCGCAGCCATAAATGACAGCGTGGCGACTAGTGACCTGAGCGATAAACGCGATAAGCCGCACACGCCATGACCACTGGTGCAGCCGGAGGCGTAGCGTGTGCCGAGGCCGACTAACAAGCCAGCCAATATGATCATGCCGTAGCTTGCGTCGATGCGCGGAGCCGTTATTATTTCGGCGGGCGCGAGCATGCCAAACACTAGGGGCGCGGCAAAAATGCCGAGCAAAAAGGTAACGCGCCATGCTATGTCACCTGTTTGGGGTGTTATCAACCCGCCCAAAATGCGGCTGATGCCGAGTATGCGACCATTCAGTAAAATAAACAGTGCCGAGGCAATACCCAATAAAACCCCGCCAGCCAGTGATAGCCAAGGTGTAAAGTTGTTCCAGTCGATAGCCATTTTTCCCCTATTCCTATTTATGCTTACAAAATTGTTTATATAAAGTTTGTATTACCGCCAGTGCTTGTGGGCTGGCTATTTGATAATAAATATTTTTACCCTCGCGTCGCGTACTCACCAACTCTTCGTCGCGCAGAACAGTGAGTTGTTGTGACAAGGTGGGCTGGTCGATACCAAGTAATTCTCCCAGCTCGCTCACACACTGCTCGCCCTGTGAAAGTTGGCATAGCAGCAAGAGGCGGTCAGCATTCGCAAGCGCTTTCATCAAGCGGCACGCCTCGCCAGCGGCCACGTGCATCTCAGATAAATCAAATGTAACGGACTTCATTCGAAATTCCTTCGTTAGAAAAATTGGAAACTATCATATAGTCTGTCAATATAATATCTTTTGATATATTAGCGTAAAGGCATCGACATGCGCATATTAGGTAATAAATTTAAGGTTCACGGTATTTTTGATCCCGCTACTTGGACGGTGACTTATATTGTTTATGAAGCAGTCGGTTCAGCCTGCGCGATTATTGATTCGGTGTTGGACTATGACCATAAATCAGGCCGTACAGGCCGCACTGCGGCAGACAAAGTGATCGCTTTTGTGCGTGAAAATAATTTGCGCGTGGAGTGGATTTTGGAAACCCACGCACATGCGGATCACTTGTCCGCCGCGCCGTATTTGAAGGTGCAGCTCGGCGGCAAGATCGCCATTGGCGACCACATCACTGCGGTGCAAAAAGTTTTTAAGGAAATTTTTAATTTGGAAGCCGAGTTTAAACAAGACGGCTCGCAGTTCGACCATCTCATTAAGGAAGATGAAGTGTTGCATGTGGGCAATTTGCAGGGTAGGGCACTTCATGTCCCTGGCCACACACCCGCGTGTATGGCCTATCAGTTTGGTGATGCGGTGTTTGTCGGCGATACTTTGTTTATGCCGGATGTGGGTTCGGCGCGTTGCGATTTTCCTGGCGGTGATGCAAAAACACTGTACGCATCTACGCGAAAAATTTTAAGCCTGCCACCTGAAACGCGGCTGTTCATGTGTCATGACTATCCGCCCAACAATCGGGAAGTGAAATTTGAAAGTACCGTTGCCGAGCAGCGTGCAAAAAATATTCATGTGCATGACGGCATTACCGAAGCGCAATTCGTCGAGATGCGAACCCAGCGTGATGCCACTTTAGAAATGCCCACACTCATTTTTCCAGCCGTACAAATTAACATTCGTGCAGGTGAGATGCCTCCAAAAGAATCGAATGGTGTGGTTTATGCCAAAATTCCGTTGGATGCGATTTGATGGGAAATTAGAGTTTTGAGGTGGAGCTGAGGATGATTTGACTCTGTAACCAGAGTCAAATCAGCGCAGTTTTTTTAAACCAAGATTTTTTTAAGATTTCAATAATGATGCATTGAATAATGTGTTTTCGTGCGGTGATGACCTCAACTCTTGCAGGTGCTACTTTTGATGCCGAATTTGCCGAGGATGTTCGTTAGTGGACAAATTTGGGTGAAGCCGCTCTGAAATAAATTTAATCCAACGAAAGCTGTGAACCATAAAAAATAGGGGCTCACGAACAAGGGGCTCCCTGCTACACCCAGCGATAAAGATAGCATGACAAAAAATCCTGCGACGATTCGGACGATGCGTTCTGCATTCATGGTGAACTCCTTTTATGTAGTTGGTTTTTAATGATGCTTTTTATATAAAGTGGCGTAATACAACACCGGTATCACCACCAGCGTGAGCACGGTAGAAACGAGGATGCCAAAAATAAGTGAAATGGCCAGCCCATTAAAAATAGGGTCATCCAATATGAATAGCGCGCCCAGCATGGCTGCCAGCCCGGTAAGAATAATAGGCTTGGCACGTGCGCTCGCCGCCGCGATCACGGCATGTTGGACATCTACCCCGTCGCGAATTTGCAGGTTAATGAAATCCACCAGCAGGATGGAATTGCGCACGATGATGCCCGCCAGCGCGATCATGCCTATCATCGAGGTCGCGGTGAACTGGCTGCCCAATAAGGCATGCCCAGGCATCACGCCAATTATGGTGAGCGGGATTGGCGACATGATGACCAGCGGCACGAGGTAGGACTTGAACTGCGCTACCACCAACAAGTAGATCAGTAGCAACCCCACCCCATAAGCGATGCCCATATCGCGGAAGGTCTCGAAGGTCACCTGCCATTCGCCATCCCACTTTAATGCATAACCAGCATAGGGATCGCTGGGCTGATTAAAGTAATAACTTTCCAGTTTGCCGCCCTGTTCCAGTGGCATACCGCCAGTTTTTGCGTTGATGCCGAACATGCCATACAAAGGGCTATCCACTTCCCCCGTCATGTCGCCGAACACGTACACCACGGGCAGCAAATCCTTGTGATAGATCGGATAATCACGTTGCGCCACCACCACCTGCACTACTTCAGAAAGCGGAACTAATACGCCTTCTTGGCCAATACTCGCACGTGCGCGCACTTTAAGCTTTAGCAGCGCATCAACATTGCTCAGCTTATTTTCGGGCAAACCAATGCGCAGCGGCGGGGCATACTTGGCGTTCTCGGCATGCAAGGTCGCCACATCCTGCCCTGACAATGCCATGCCGATCACATCAACAATATCACTCGGCGCAACGCCGAGCAGCGCAGCCTTGCTTTGCAATACTTGCAGCAGCAGCTTGGGCGCAGCTTCGGTTACGCTATCGTCGATTGCCACGATGTCACCGGTTTTGTTGAACTGTTCGCGCACTTTGCTGGCCACCATGCGCGCGCCCTCATAATCCGGCCCGTAGATTTCTGCAACGATCGGGGACATCACTGGCGGGCCGGGCGGCACTTCAACGACCTTTACCTTGGCATTCCATTTTGCGGCGATTTGTTGTATCGGCTCCAGTACCGATGTGGCGATCTCGTGACTACTGCGGCTGCGGTGCTTCTTGTCACGCAGGTTCACCTGAATATCGCCCTGCTCGGAAGCATTTCGCAGATAATACTGGCGCACCAAACCGTTAAAATTGATCGGCGAGGCCGTACCCGCATAGGCTTGGTAGTCGGTCACTTCTGGCACGGTTGCCAGATAGGCCCCCACCTCATGCAACACCGCGCTGGTTCGCTCTAATGCCGTGCCGGTCGGCATGTCGACCACCACCTGGAATTCAGATTTATTATCAAACGGCAGCATTTTCAAAATGACCAGCTTACCCACTCCCAGCAATACGGCAAAAACCAAGCCGGCCAAAATCCCCAGCCACAATTTACGCCGCGCGGGTTTACCATGCTCGCCGTTCAGAAACGGCGTTAAATAGCGGCTGAAAAGGTGATGGATTTTGGTATCGCGTTCATCGTGAATAACTGCATGCTGCGCGCCCGCAAAACGCAACACTAGCCAAGGCGTAATAACAAATGCCACCGCCAACGAGATCAGCATGCCCATGCTGGCATTGATTGGAATGGGGCTCATATACGGCCCCATCAAGCCGCTGACGAAGGCCATCGGCAGCAATGCGGCGATCACGGTGAAGGTCGCGAGGATGGTCGGGCTACCGACTTCATCTACCGCTTCGGCGATGATTTCCGACAGCGGCTGATGCGTCGCCAGCGCGCGGCGGCGATGGATGTTCTCTACTACAACTATCGCGTCATCTACCAAAATCCCGATAGAAAAAATTAACGCGAACAGCGACACGCGATTCAGCGTAAAGCCATATGCCCACGAGGCAAACAGCGTCGCCGCTAACGTCAACAGCACCGCGATGCCCACTACCAGCGCTTCACGTCTACCCATCGCAAACCACACCAGCGCGACTACGGCAAGGGTGGCAAACAATAATTTTTGGATCAGTTTGAGCGCTTTATCATTTGCCGTCTCGCCATAATTTCGCGTGACGCTGACCCGAACATCGTCTGGAATAACGCTGCCTTTAAGTTCCTCAACCCGTGCCAACAACTGCTCGGCAACTTCGACTGCATTTGCGCCCGGCTTCTTGGTGATCGCTATGGTCACGGCAGTAAATTCACCGCTCACCTCTATTTGCTTGTCTGCCGCCGCCGGACCGGTGCCCAGCCACACATATTTGTCCGGCTGATCCGCGCCATCCCGCACCTCGGCGATGTCGCGCAGAAATACTGGCCTACCGCCAGATACGCCCACCACCAACTGTCTCACTTCGTCGGCATTGCTCAAAAAACTACCAGTTTGTACCAGTACTTCGCGATTATCCTGAACCAGACTTCCAGCATCTTTAGACACATTCGCGGATTGCAATGCCGATCGCACATCCTGCATCGTCAGCTGAAAGGCATTTAGATTTTCAGGATTAAGCAGCACCAGTACCATACGCTGTGTCGCCCCCAGAGTGGCCACTTCACGCGTGCCAGGGACACGCTTCAATTCCGCCTCAATCGCATGTGCCACTTGCGTTAATTCCAGACTGCCACCCAATGCCTGTTCGCGCCACAGGGTAAGCGCCACCATAGGTACATCGTCTATGCCTTTGGCCTTGATAATGGGCGCTGTTACGCCCAGGGTGGGCGGTAACCAATCCGCATGCGAATGCACCACGTCATACAGCTTTACCAGCGAAGCAACATGCTCCTGACCAACCTCAAACTGCACGGTGATGATTGCCATGCCCGGCTGCGACACCGAATAGACATGTTGCACCCCAGCGATTTGCGACAACACCTGCTCGGCAGGGGTTGCCACGGTCTGCGCGACATCTTTGGCCGATGCGCCCGGATAAGCGATCAGCACGTTCGCCATGGTCACATTGATCTGCGGCTCTTCCTCGCGCGGGGTCACCAGCATTGCAAACGCGCCCAGCAACACCGCTACTAAAGCCAGTAGTGGTGTCATTTGCGAGTGCAAAAAGTATTTGGCGATGCGGCCTGAGATGCCCATTTATTTTTTCTTTTGTAGTGAGTGAGCCGCCTAGCGCCTGTACTGCTTAGGCGCTAGGCGGCTCACATTTATTTCGTTATTTCAGCTTTTCAATACCCATCATTTTTAGCACTAACTTCTCATACACTGGCTCGGTCGTGCCTTTTTTCATTTTCCGGATGAAATATTTTTCAAATCCTACTTTTGCCACATGTACCCATTTGCCATGGGCAAACCAGTTCACATTGCGTGGGGGAATTTGTGGCAACGCCACAAACATGGCACCGGTGTCGCCAAAGTCTGCCAAACAAATCGCGTTCCACGTTGCTTTGCTATTAGGCGGATTACCATTTAGCTCAGCGTGAATATTATGGGCCGTGGCGGTCACCATCGATTCAATCATGTAGCCAGTCTTGGGCGTGCCAACCGGTAACGGTGTTTTTTCAACAGGGGGAATCGCGACGCACACGCCCACCGCATAAATATTTTTAAACTTGGGGTTGCGCTGATGCTCGTCAACGACAATAAAGCCGCGCGGATTGGTGAGCCCTTCGATGCCGAACACCGCATCCACGCCCTTGAAAGCCGGCAACATCATGCAGTAGTTAAATGGCAGCTCATGTGCTTTTTTGTCGGCACCATTTTCATCACACTCCATGGCGAACAATTTCCCGGCTTCAACCTGGGTGGTTTTGGCATTGCATATCCATTTAATCCCACGTTCACGAAAAATTGATTCCAAAATCCCTTTGGAATCTCCTACTCCGCCCAGTCCTAAGTGTCCAATGTAGGGTTCTGAAGTCACAAATGTCATGGGGACTTTGTCGCGAATTTTTCGGCGACGCAAATCCGTGTCCAAAATAAGCGCATATTCGTAAGCGGGGCCAAAACATGACGCGCCTTGTACCGCCCCAACCACAATAGGACCCGGATTTTTAGTAAAGCTATCCCATTCATCGTATGATTTCATCGCGTGATCAACATGGCACACGGATTGGGTATACCCGCCATGCGGCCCCAGCCCATCCACCTCATCAAAAGCCAGCTTGGGCCCGGTCGCGATCACCAAAAAATCATAAGCGACCATTTCACCATCACTCAACTCAACCTGGTTTTTCTCTGGATGTAAGCGTTTAACACCGGTCGAAATAAAGTTAATCCCTTTGCGTTCTAGGTATGGGCGAATAGCAAATTCGATGTCTTCACGATTGCGCCATTTCACGCCCACCCAAGGATTGGAAGGGACAAAATGAAAATTTTCGCTGTTTGAGATGACCGTTACTTTATCTCCTTTACGCGCTTGCTCTTGCATTTCATAGGCCATGGGTAAGCCACCAATTCCAGCTCCAATAACGATGATGTGTGCCATTGTTTTCTCCTCAACATAAAGTTAATAGGTGCTACTTTTGCTCTGCTTTTAACATCCCAGCTTTGATTGGCTCCAACGCGACCTTTTCACCTGGATTCAATCCCGCCAAAACCTCCACCGAGCCATCGGCATTGGTTTCTCCTAGCCGCACCTGGCGTAACTGCATTCTGCCCTGTTCGTCGGCAACGTATACCCCAACGACTTCGCTGCGACGTAACACTGCGCGACTGGGTATGACCAGCTTGTTGGCTTTGCCAACAATAAAATGCGCACGTACAAACATGCCGGGGTAAAGGCCTTTTTCATTGCTAGGTAAGTTGATTCGCACCTGCGTGCTATGGGTGCGCGCATCTGCCAATGGTTGTATCGTGGCGGAGGTCGCCTTAATCCAGCGATTAAGAGTGGGGGATTCCACGGTGACTTTTGTGGGTGTACCGATTTTTACTAATTGGTGTTGCGGCACGCTCACTATCACGCGCATTCCTTCAGGATCAAAACCTGTCATGAGCGGTTTGCCGGGAGTGACCATTTCACCCAATTCAACTAGACGTGCCGCGACTATCCCGCCATAGGGGGCAACGACAACACTATAGGCGTGCGCCAAGCTGGCCTGCCCTGCGCCAGCCTCACTGGCGGCAGCCTGTGCTCTGGCTACTTGATACTCGGCCAGTGCTTTGTCAAGGGCAGCCTGGCTAACAATCTTTTGCTCGAATAGCTGTTTGATTCGTTCATAATGTATTTTGGTATTTTGCAGCGTGACTTGTGCCTGCAATACCTGGGCATTACTCCCAGCGAGGGCTTGTGCAGTTTCACGCTCGTCGATGCGCAGAATAACTTGTCCTTTGCGCACACGATCACCCACATCGAAGTTGATCTCCTTGATGCGTCCGCTGATCTGGGCAGATACGGTGGACTGGCGTGTGGCTTCGACTACGCCTTCGACGCTATAGGATTGTTCTACCTCGCGGTATTGTACTGTCGCCACCTGAAGCGGGTCAGCAGCAAATGCGCTGGATGCACTTTGTAGCAGAAAAAAATAAATCCAAGTTTTATTCATGATTCAGATAATCAGTAATTAATTATATTAGTATATTCTAATATTAAAGGTAAGCGCAAATTTTTAATGGGCACAAAAAACATCGCGCATCATGCTGATTAATTTTAGAGTGCGCGAGTCACCTATGCGGTAATACACCCAGTTTGCGTCTTTGCGTGTTGACAATACACCCTTGTCGCGCAAAATTGCCAAGTGCTGGGAGATGTTGCTCTGCGATGTGCCGACTTGTTCTACAATTTCTTGAACGCTACGCTCCTGATCGCCCAACAAACACAAAATTTTCAAGCGCAAAGGGTGCGCTATAGCTTTAATCGCTTGCGCGGCTTGCTGGATATCTTCATCTCTATCGATCATTTTTCTTTTCATTAGGTTGCATCCGTTAACCCGAGCGCCACCAAGGGGATTAAATTCGGCTAAAGCGCGCCTCGTAAAATCATCATTTGCTTATATTCTACCGCAATCGATATGTGCTATGTTGGAGTACAAATATTTTATGGGGTATTTGCAGCGCAGGTTGCTAGGTTTCCCGTGTATGTCTGGGCTAGACAAAGGAAGGTAAAGCACCAAGTAAAGAGTTTAAATCTGGCGAGTGGTTGCGTGGCTAATGTCAGATAAAATTGTTGTGACTAAAAAACGATTGCTGCCGATTTTTATCCCAATGTGCTATTGAATAAGATGCGCGAAGCGCAACTCATTGTTTTGGTGCCCGGGACCGGAATTGAACCGGTACAGCCTTTTCAAGCCGAGGGATTTTAAGTCCCTTGTGTCTACCAATTTCACCACCCGGGCGTGGTACAGAATGTCTGTATGAGAAACAAAACTTTTTGAGGCGCGCATTATACCGCGCAGTGTGCCACGCAGTTATAAAAATTCCGGTAAAGGTTAAAAAATTTTGGTTCGGTTGTAACGGTTTGTGTTTGGTTGTGGCGACTGAGGGTCAGTCGCGGAAGTTTTGATATTGCAGCGGGAAGTCGGTGATGGATTTACGCACAAAGGCAATGCCTTCTTGTAAATCGTCACGATTTTTGCCGGAGACGCGCACGGTGTCACCTTGGATGCTGGCCTGTACTTTTAATTTGCTGTCTTTGATGAGGCGCACGATTTTTTTTGCCAGCTCGATTTCCACACCGACTTTAACGGTACATACGCGCTTCACTTTGTTGCCGCTTATTTTTTCAATTTTTTCGCTGATGTCCAAGCACTTGATGTCGATGCCTCGTTTGATGAGCTTGGCGTTCAGAATATCTTGCACTTGATCTAATTGAAATTCGTTGTCGGCATACACGCTCAAGACTAATTCTGCTTGCTCCACACGTGCATCAGAGCCTTTAAAATCAAAGCGTGTGCTGACTTCTTTGTTGGTTTGCTCGACCGCATTTTTAACTTCTGTTTTATCTACTTCAGAGACAATGTCGAATGAAGGCATAGTGGTTTCCTCAAATAATCAACCAAAGCTGCACACATAGTCAACAGCATCCTGCGCGTGAATTTCGAAGCTGCTGCCCGCTGCCACGCTAAATTCTGAACCCGCGCTGTAGCTCTTGAATGCTGGCTCTCCGGCTAGTTTAACTTGGCAAGTGCCATGTGTGATTTGCATGAGCTCGTTTACGTTGACATTAAACGTGAGCTGGCTGCCGGGTAAAATAACCCCGACAGTTTTGCGCGAGCCATCCGGAAAGAGCACAGAGTGCGAGACGCATTTCCCATCAAAAAAGACGTTGGATTTTTTAACGACGCTGACGTTTTCAAATTTATCTGACATTTTCTCTCCCGTTGGTTTTTAATTTAACGCACCAGTTAAGCGCGTGTGCGTTTTATTGCTTGTTGTTTAGTTTTGCTGCAATGCGCATACGCAATGCGTTAAGCTTAATAAATCCAGCCGCATCTTTTTGGTCATACGCGCCTTTGTCATCTTCAAAAGTGGCGATGCTCGGATCAAACAGTGAATTGGTTTTGGAATCGCGTCCGACCACAATGACATTGCCTTTGTACAGCTTGACCCGCACCCAACCGTTGACTTGTTGTTGCGTGTAATCAATAAGCGTTTGCAGGGCGCGCCGCTCTGGGCTCCACCAGTAGCCGTTGTAAATCATGCTGGCATAGCGTGGCATGAGGTCATCTTTCAAATGTGCGACCTCGCGATCCAGTGTGATCGATTCAATTGCGCGATGTGCGCGCAACATGATCGTGCCGCCTGGGGTTTCGTAACAGCCGCGCGATTTCATGCCGACGTAGCGATTTTCTACTAAGTCTAAGCGACCGATGCCATGCTTGCCGCCCAAGATGTTGAGTTGCGTTAAAACTTGCGCGGGGCTGAGCGGCTTGCCATTTAAGGCGATGATGTCGCCATGCTGATATTCGATGTCTACATATTCTGCCGCATCGGGTGCTTGTTCGGGTGAAACGGTCCAGCGCCACATGCTTTCTTCGGCTTCAGCGGCGGGGTTTTCCAGATGGCGACCTTCAAAGCTGATGTGCAATAAATTTGCATCCATCGAATACGGCGAACCACCTTGTTTGTGTTTCATGTCCACTGGGATGCCGTGTTTTTCGGCGTAGCCCATGAGTTTTTCACGCGACAGCAAGTCCCATTCGCGCCAAGGCGCGATAACTTTAATGGCGGGGTTGAGCGCGTAATAACCCAACTCAAAACGCACTTGGTCGTTGCCCTTACCTGTTGCACCGTGTGATACCGCTTGCGCATTTGTGCTGCGCGCAATTTCAATTTGACGCTTGGCAATCAGCGGGCGCGCGATAGAAGTGCCGAGCAAATATTCGCCTTCGTAAACAGTATTTGCGCGGAACATGGGGAATACGAAATCGCGTACAAATTCTTCGCGCAAATCGTCGATGAAAATATTTTCTGGTTGAATGCCGAGCAGCAAAGCCTTTTTGCGCGCGGGTTCTAGCTCTTCACCTTGACCGATGTCGGCAGTGAAGGTCACGACTTCACACTGGTAAGTGTCTTGTAGCCACTTGAGAATAACCGAGGTATCGAGGCCGCCTGAGTAGGCAAGGACAACTTTCTTTATGTCGCTCATGCTGGGATGCTTCTCCATTTAATTGTTAATTTTGCCTAACAGCAAATATTCCATCAGGGCTTTTTGCACATGCAACCTGTTCTCTGCCTCATCCCACACGACGCTTTGCGGACCGTCGATCACGGCAGCATCCACTTCTTCGCCGCGATGGGCGGGCAGGCAGTGCATAAATAATGCATCGGGTTTGGCCACCGCCATCATTTCTGCATCGACTATCCAATCGGCAAACGCTTTGCGGCGGGCATCATTTTCGCGCTCGAACCCCATGCTGATCCACACGTCAGTGGTCACGAGATCGGCATTGCGCGCGGCATCCATCGGGTTGGGAAATTCTTCGTAATGATTTTCACCGAATAGTCCGGCGCGCTCTGTTTCTACTTCATAACCCGGCGGGGTGGAAACATGCACATTAAAGTCGAATACCTCAGCGGCTTGCAGCCAGGTATTGCAGACATTGTTGGAGTCGCCTATCCACGCCACGGTTTTGCCTTTGATCGAGCCGCGCTGTTCGATGTAAGTGTATATGTCGGCTAAGATTTGGCACGGATGATATTCATTGGTGAGGCCGTTAATCACCGGTACGCGCGAGCTGGCGGCGAACCGTTCGATGATTTCTTGTTCGAAAGTGCGGATCATAACGAGGTCGCTCATGCGCGAGATAACTTGCGCGGCATCTTCGACCGGCTCGCCGCGCCCCAGTTGCGAGTCGCGCGTGTTGAGATAAATAGCGTTGCCGCCGAGTTGTTGCATCCCGGCTTCAAATGACAAACGGGTGCGTGTGGAATTTTTTTCAAAGATCATCACCAGCGTGCGGTCAGACAGCGGGTGATAAGGTTGGTAAGCCTTGAAACGTTGTTTGATAATGCGCGTGCGTTCGAATATGTGCTCAAATTCGGACAAACTCAAATCTTTGAATTGTAAGAAATGTTTGATAGCCATGTTAAGCGGGTTGCGACAAAAATTCGATAATCAGCGGACACAATATGTCCAGTAGTTGTTGCGCCTCTGCTTGGGAAAATATCAGTGGGGGCAGCAGGCGCACCACATTGTTGTTGGTCACGTTAATCAGCAGCCCTTGCGCGAGCGCGAGTTTGGTCAGCTCGGTGCAGGGCTTGCTGAGCTCGATGCCGATCATTAAGCCTGCGCCACGAATTTCTACTACGCCCAGAATGTTAGCGAGCTTGGCTTTTAGTCCTTGCTGCAAAAAATTTCCGACAGCTAGGGCGTTTTCCATCAATCGTTCCTGCTCGATAATTTTGAGCGTGCTGAGCGCGGCGATGCTGGCTAGCGGATTACCACCAAAAGTAGAGCCGTGATTGCCGGGCTTGAACGTGCCAGCAGCCTTACCTGCCGCGAGACATGCGCCAACAGGTACACCAGAGCCGAGCCCTTTTGCCAGCGTCATGACATCAGGCAAAATTTCGGTGTGTTGGTGGGCGAACCATTTGCCCGTGCGACCGATGCCGGTTTGCACTTCATCTAACATGAGCAGCCAGTTGTGCTGGTCGCAAATTTTCCGTAGTTGAGCGAGGTATTGTTTGTCTAGCATACGGATGCCGCCTTCGCCTTGCACGGGCTCAACCAGTACCGCCACCACATCATGATTATGTTCGGCTACTTGTTTAATTGCTTCGAGATCGTTGTATGGGACCCGCACAAAGCCACTGACGAGTGGTTCAAACCCGGCTTGTACTTTGCGATTGCCAGTGGCGGAGAGGGTAGCGAGCGTGCGTCCATGAAAAGCTTTTTCCATGACGATAATGGTGGGTGTTTCGATGCCGTTATTATGACCATACAAGCGTGCGAGTTTGATCGCCGCTTCGTTCGCTTCACAGCCAGAGTTGCACAGAAACACTTCTTGCATACCAGACAGTGCGCACAATTGACTGGCGAGTTGTTCCTGTTCGGATATTTGATAAATGTTAGAAACGTGGATGAGCTTGTTGATTTGGGCAGTCAGCGCAGCGATAAAAAGCGGGTGGGCGTGCCCCAAACTATTGACTGCTACGCCGGATAGAGCGTCTAGATACCGCTTGCCAGCACTGTCCCAGAGCCACGCCCCTGTGCCATGTGTGAAGGTTATGGGCAGTCTTGCGTAGGTGTTCATTAAATTTGACATATACAAATGCAGATGGCGGCTAGGCCACCACGACGGATTGAATAAAACGCGTATATTGAGCCAATTCGCCCCGCGCACGCAAGGGGAAGTTGCGTTTTATGGGCGGGTCTTTAAATTGGTTGGCGGGAGATTGGCTGGCTGGTGAATTTTGATAAGGGGCTTCAGGTGTTGCTGTGCTGTCTGTAAAAACAGATGGCTGGACGAAGCAGAAGCCCCATTTGTCGTGGCGGAAAGCGGGGTTATGCCATAGCCTTAATGGCTGCAGACAAACGACTTTTGTGGCGCGCTGCTTTGTTTTTGTGAACAATTTTTTTGTCTGCGATAGAATCAACCACGCTAGTAGATTGAATAAACGCGGCTTGCGCGACAGCTTTATCGCCACCTTCAATTGCCTTGATTACTTTTTTGATCGCGGTACGCAGCTCTGAGCGTAGGCTGGCGTTGTGATCACGCTGTTTATCCGCTTGTCTGGCGCGTTTTCTAGCTTGTGCAGTGTTAGCCATAATTTCTCCTAAGGATTTTGCTTACAAATAAAAGGCGCGCATTATATATGAAGACGCGATGGTATAGGCAATTTTTGTTGAGCGCGGTTTGGGCGGGATTGTTTATTTTAAGCCTAGCACATCTTGCATGTCATATAGGCCAGTTGCACGGGCTTGTAAAAAACGTGCCGCGCGGAGTGCGCCCGTCGCGTAGGTGTTGCGGCTACTGGCTTTGTGGCTAATTTCGATACGTTCGCCGATGCCCGCGAATAATGCGGTGTGGTCACCGACAATATCGCCGCCACGTATGGTGGCAAAGCCGATGGTTGAAGGATCGCGTTCGCCCGTCACCCCTTCGCGGCCATATACCGCGCATTCGTCGAGGTTGCGCCCTAGTTTTTTGGCGATGACTTCGCCCATGGCAAGAGCAGTGCCGGAGGGCGCATCGACTTTATGCCGGTGATGTGCTTCGATGATTTCAATGTCATAACCTTGATTGAGAATGCCAGCAGCAATTTCGAGTAGCTTGAAAGTAAGATTTACGCCCACGCTCATGTTGGGAGAAAACACGATGCCAATATTTTTGGAGGCAGCGCGCAACTGCTCTTTTTGTTCGGCATTAAAGCCCGTCGTGCCTATCACCATTTTGATACCGAGTTTTTGGCAAATGCCCAGGTGATGTAGCGTGCCTTCTGGGCGAGTGAAGTCGATTAAAACATCCGCGCCTTGTAAAGCAGCGGCTGCATCAGTGGCTATGTGATCTAAGGCTGCGTGTAGCGCAAGGTCATCTGCCTTTAAGACATTCTCTAATAAAATGCGGCCTATGCGACCACTGCAACCTGCGATAGCAACTTTTATTTTATTCATGGTAAATGGGCGGCGGATGGTTGAGGGGCGGCAGTCGCAAGCGCGGGCATGTTGCTGTCATCAATGCGCTTGAGCCGGTCATTTTCAAAGTGTAGCGTCATCTGTTGTTGGTCAACCAAGCGGTAATTTTGTTCAAATCGATATATATAGTCCCAGCGGTTATTGTGCATTGCGTCATTGATCAATGCTGTGCCCAGCAGGCTGCGGACTTGCGTGCGTGACATGCCCAGCTTAAGCTTTTCGCGCATCGCGGGGGTGATAAGATTCCCTTGGCGAATGTCCATTTTATGCGAGGTGAATGACGGCAATTTCGGCGTGGTCAAGTTGCTACAAGCGGTAAGCAGGAGCGCAGTCCCAATAACGATGAATTTAATAAGCATAGGATTTTGTTGAATGGCGATTTGTTTAGCGAGCGGAATAATACATTAACCTAGGGAAGCTGTATTGGGGGGATGAGCTGGGGGTTTACCTAGGTGGCCGAGCATTTCTGCGGCGTGTTGGCGCGAGGCGTCAGTAATTTTTACGCCACCCAACATACGCGCAATTTCCTCCACACGCTCATCGGGCCGAAGAACGCAAATGGCACTGAGAGTGGAACCGTTGCGGATAGATTTATTGACTTGCAATTGCGTGTCAGCCATAGCGGCCACTTGCGGCAGGTGCGTGACGCACATTACTTGATGATTTTTGCCCAAGCTCTTTAATAATTGCCCTACGATTTCTGCTACGCGCCCGCCAATGCCGCTATCGACTTCATCAAAAATAAGTGTTGGAACAGTTGCAGCTTGACTGGTGGCGACTTGTATCGCTAGGCTAATACGCGCTAACTCTCCGCCGGAAGCGACTTTAGCTAATGCGCGTAACGGTGCGCCGGGGTTGGTTGCAACTTGGAATTCGATGGACTCTAGGCCGTGTGCGCTGCCTTCGGCCAATGGGTTGAGTGCCACATAGAACTGACCGTCTTGCATGGCGAGATTTTGCATCGAGGCAGAAATTTCTTGGGATAATTTTTCTGCGGCTTTTTTGCGCGCGCTGCTTAATTCAGTCGCTGCTTGTAGGTATTTATTTTTGGCGGTGAGCTCTTGTTGAATTAGCGCGTCTAAATCGGCGTGTGTGCCCAAGTCTTTTAGGCGTGCTGTGATACGTTGTAATGTTTCGGGTAATTGTTCGGGGGAGACGCGATATTTGCGCGCGGCATCCAGCACGGTGGATAGGACCAGCTCTTGTTCGTGTAGCTTTTGTGGGTCTAAGTCTAGGCTTTGTTGATAGTGCCGCAGGGCGTACGCGGATTCTTGCAATTCATTTTGTGCGCTTTCTAGAATGGCGAGTGTATCTTTTAATGAGGCATCAAAGGTTAAGCTCGCGCGCATACGGGTAATTAAAGCATTGAGCTGGGTTAAGCAGGCAGTGTCTGCATCCATTAATATTTCTACGCCAAATTGCGCGGTTTCTAATAAGCCCGCAGCGTGGGATAGGCGTGCATGATCGGCTTGCGACTCAATCCATGCACTAGAATTGAAATTTAATGCGGTTAATTCTTGTTGTTGAAATAAAAGTAATTCGCGTTCGGCGGCGACGGCTTCTTTGTTTTGTTCGAGTTGCAAGCGGTGGCGCATAAGGGCTTGCCATTCGCGATATAACTCGGAAACTGCTAATGACTTTGACTGCAAGCCTGCATAACCATCTACTAAGTCGCGCTGTGTATTCGGGCGTAGTAATGATTGATGTGCATGCTGTCCGTGTATGTCGAGCAAGTATTCGCCCGCCTCGCGCATTTGTTGTAGTGTGGTGCTACGGCCATTAATAAAGCCGCGTGATTTGCCACTGCTGTCAATTATGCGACGCAGTAGGCAAGTGTCGGTATCACCCTGCAAATCTTGTTCATGTAGCCAATGCTGTAAGTCGGGCAAGGTGCGGGTGTCAAATTCCGCGCTGATTTCGGCGCGCTCACAATGGGCTCGGATGACCGTTGTGTCACTACGCTCACCTAAGGCTAGCGATAGAGCGTCAATTAAAATAGATTTGCCCGCGCCTGTTTCACCAGTCAATGTGGTGAAGCCGGTGTTGAATTCGAGTTCGACTAATTCGACAATGGCAAAATCACGGATGCTTAAAAATTTCAACATTAGAGGCTTTTATTCCATAACAATTTTTCGCGTAGGGTGTTGTAATAACTGTGCCCCACAGGGTGTAGCAGGCGTGCGGATGAGCTGTGGCGGGTGACCACTACTTTATCGTTGATTTGCAAATCAAAGTAATTGTGACTATCCGCGCGAATTTTGGCATGGGGTGTGCGGTGCAATAAAATTTCCACTTCAGAGTCGCTGCTGAGCACGATAGGGCGATTGCTAAGTATATGGGGGCAGATCGGCACGAGCGTAATTAGATTAAGCGCTGGGTGCAGTATCGGGCCGCCTGCAGAGAGTGCGTAGGCAGTAGAGCCGGTGGGCGTAGCAACGATTAAGCCGTCAGCACGTTGGTTATATAAGTACTCGCCATTAATGAGCACTTCAAATTCAATCATGCCACCCGCTTCGCCACGATGTAAAACAATTTCATTGAATGCTAATGATTGGAATACTTCGTGATTGTCGCGTAGCACGCGGGCAGAAAGTAACATGCGTTGCTCGCTAACATACTCACCGTTCATAATCGCCATGATGGTAGGTTGCATATTATCCAGCGAGATGTCGGTTAAAAAACCTAGCCGCCCTTGGTTAACGCCTATGAGCGGGATGCCAAACGGAGCCAGCGTGCGGGCGACATTTAGCATGGTGCCATCCCCCCCTATTACAATGGCTAAATCTACCTGCCCTTGCATGCGCTCGAGAGCCATTTTTTTATAGAGGGTGGGGGGGGTGCGCTGAGCCGTGTCCTTGTCGATTAATACATTAATATTTTCGCGAGCTAGCAAATCAGCCAACTGCAACAAGGAGTCAGCGATTTCTGGATTCCGATATTTTCCAACCAGAGCGATAGTTTTAAAGGCGATATTCATGCAGAGGATTAAACCATAAATGGCCACTCAATGACAAAGAGTAATCAGCCACACTTATGTATATATGCGGGGCGGAAATTTATTGCTATACATATCGAGAGGTTCGATACTTTTTTATGGCATTGAAATTGGGGGGTGAGAAATTCTGTGCTGGAAAAAAACTTGCAATTTTAAATTCAGTAATTTTAAGTGATCCTCGGAGATGCCTTGTGAAAGCCATATACAGCGCTGCTGAGAGGGGCGGTCACTTAAGTGCGACATGAATATTATGTGGGGATAGATAAAATAAAGTGAGAAAGTGTTTGACGGGTTGTGTTGGGTTTGCTATAGTTTCGCTTCTTCGCTGACGGCGGTTTTAGTTGACGCGGGGTGGAGCAGTCTGGCAGCTCGTCGGGCTCATAACCCGAAGGTCGTAGGTTCAAATCCTGCCCCCGCAACCCAGTTTTACTTTGGGCAGCACGTTCTTTAAAAGTTTATAGACAACCGACGAGTGTGGGTACTTGCGCTGAGGGGTTTTATTTCACGGGCTAACGCCTTTGAGATTGAATCCGCTCAAGACATATAGCAGTACTCACATAAAGTCGAGATACAG
>Ga0209824_10000544_pt1 | contig 23240 bp, 23 predicted proteins | sample VDWuncwatermetaG_FD_184124 | JGI IMG/M metagenome (GOLD analysis project Ga0209824, IMG submission 184124) | Wastewater microbial communities from Netherlands to study Microbial Dark Matter (Phase II) - VDW unchlorinated drinking water (SPAdes)... ...
GACTAGCTTAGGTCCTAAGGAAGGAGGCAATAGCTATGAAAGAGCCAAAAAATTCTGAAGAACTCCATCTTCAATACTGCGAATCAGCTTACCGAGGATGCTAATTTTATATACCAGTTCGATGCCAACGGCAGTCTAACCAGGAAAACCGCCAAGCTGGGTGGTGATTTTACGATTGACGAGTACGATGCAGAAAATAAACTGGCCAGCGTGGTGGTGGCTTACGGCTTTTGATGCTTTGAGAGAAGTACCGAACATATAAGTCGGAAGATTCGTTCGATCTTCATGCTCCTCGCCGTTCCGGATATTCAAGGATTCATTGCCGCGACCAGCATGAAGGTAGCGGGCATCTCAGGGAGGGGGTTCGCTCGGGTTTCGGTCTTGGGCACAGTCAATCAAAGGTAAGTATTAACATTCCAATCAAAAAAATGGTCGGGGCGACTGGATTTGAACCAGCGACTTCACGGTCCCGAACCGTGCGCTCTACCAAGCTGAGCCACGCCCCGACTGGTAAAAACTAGCACATCAAGAGAGAAAAACAACCCGCGTCACTTTTTGCTTATGGCTTTCCGCATTCTGCGGATCGTCTCCGCGTAGTCAGGCGTCTTGAAGATGCCGGAGCCTGATACGATGACCTCGGCCCCGGCCTGTACTACCCTGCCGATGTTGTCGGCCTTTATTCCTCCATCGGCCTCGATAAGAATAGGGAGCTTTTTCCGAGCGACAACACTTCTCGCCTTTTCGATTTTCGGCAGGACGTCCTCTATAAAAGCCTGGCCGGCAAATCCGGGGAAGACGGTCATCATCAGCAGCATATCGATGTCCGGGAAGTAGGGCTCCACTTTTTCCAGCGGGACGTCCGGGTTGACTGCAATCGAGGCCTTGACCCCGAGCTCGCGTATCTTCTTGAGGCACGCCTTTGGCTCCTTACAGGTCTCCGGATGGACAGAGATCCAATCCGCTCCCGCCTTGATGAACTCCGGGGCATACTTGTCCGGATCGGTGATCATTAGATGAACATCTAAGGGGAGGCAGGTCACCTTGCGAATCGACTCCACCACCGCCGGGCCAATGGTGATATTCGGCACATAGTGACCATCCATGACATCCACATGGAGCCAATCGGCTCCTGCGCTTTCGACTGCCTGGATTTCGTCTTTGAGCCGGCTGAAATCGGAAGACAGAATGGAAGGGGCAATTTTCATGGGATCTACCTATGAGGTTTTTCTCATTCTAGCGGCAAAAAAGCCGTCGGTGTTGTGTTTATGGGGAAGGGCTAAGAAATATTTTCCCCATGCCAGGTTGCCGGCCTCTGCGGGCAGATAACTTCCGGCGCTTTCCACAACGAAATCTCTCCGACGATTAAGAAAATCCTCAACGACCTCCTCGTTTTCCTCTCGCGTCAAGGTACAGGTCGTATAAACCAAGATTCCCCCGGGCTTGAGATAGGCGGAAAGCCGGTGGACGATTTTTTTCTGTAGCCGGCTTAGCCGCTGAATGTCCCTCTCCTCCTTCTGCCACTTCGCCTCGGGGTGAGAGCGGAGCGTTCCCAAGCCGCTGCAAGGTGCGTCCACGAGGATGCGATCGAAGGGCGCGGCCAACGTTCCGGTCAGCTCTCTGGTTACGTCCAAGCGCAAGCAGTGGACCGATGTAAGAGCCAACCTTTGCACATTTTGCTTTAACTTCTCAAGCCCCCTAGCCGAGACATCGGCGGCGACGATCTCCCCCCTGTCCTCCATCAGCTCCGCGATGTGGGTGGTTTTTCCTCCCGGGGCCGCGCAGCCATCGAGAATCCGCTCCCCGGGCCGCGGATCTAAGATATAGCCGACGATCTGTGAGGCCTCTCCCTGGACTTGAAAGAGACCTTCCTCAAAGCCCGGGAGTCGGTCCACAGCCGAGCTCTGCTTCAAAGATACCCCTTGGGGAGAGCAGGGAGCGGGATCGGCGTTGAAACCCTTCTCGCGCAACATCTCGATCAGAGAGGCTCTGCTGCCCTTGAGTCTATTGGCGCGCAAGGTTAGGGGAGGCTCTTGGTTGTTGGCCTTGAGCAAAGATGCGGTCTCTTCCCTGCCGAAATAGTCCAGCCACTTTTTGACCAGCCAGTCAGGGTGGGACCATAAAATAGCGAGGCGGGAAACGATATCGGCTTGGGCATTCGGCTCTTGAAGCTCCTTTTCTCTCAGAACCCTTCGGGCCACGCCGTTGACCAATCCGCCTGCCCCGGGCCCGCGATGCCTTTTAGCCAGCTCTACAGCTTCGTTCACTGCGGCGTAGTCGGGGACCTTATTTAGGAAGAGCAACTGATAGAGCGTTAATCGTAAGAGGTTTCTTAAGTAAGGATTCGCAGCGGAAAGCGAGCGGCGCAGAGAGCGGCCCAGGTGCCAGTCGATTCTTCCTCGCCACCGTAGGGTTCCATACACCAGTTGAGTCAGCAGCGCCCGGTCGCGAGCTGATAGCGGCTCCTTCTTTAAAACGTGATCGAGCAGGATATTGGCGTAGGCGTCCCGTTTTTCAACCTTCAGAAGAATTTCGACTGCCAGCTCCCGGCATCCTTTCTTCCTAGCGGATTCCGAGGCGCTCACCTTTTTCAATTCGAGCCCCTTTAAGAAACTCGGTTGCCGCGAGTCTCTTCCTGTTTTCCATCTGGATCTCTTCCAGGCTTAAGATTCCCTGGCCAGTGGCGATCCAAAGCCCCTCGCTGTCCGCCTTCACTACCTCGCCTGGATGGCCCTGTCGCTCTGCTGAGATCACGGATGCGCGATAGATCTTTAGGGTTCTCTCTCGCAGATAGGTGTAAGCCGATGGCCAGGGATAAAAGCCGCGTACCTGCCGTTCAATCAACCCTGCCGGGTGAGTCCAGTTAATCTGACCATCCTCTTTTTTCAGGATGGGCGCGTAGGTCGCCTCTTCCTCTATCTGAGGTCTAGGGGTCACGGGTCCGGTCTGGAGTCTCCGAATAGTTTCCAATAGCAGTCTCGCCCCCACGGGGATCAGCTTGGACTCCAGCGAAGCCGCAGTCTCGTTCGGGTCAAGAGCGACCTCTTCCTGCAACAGGATAGGCCCCGCATCCATTTGCTCCACGAGCCGCATCGTGGTGACGCCGCTTTTTTCCTCGCCGTTGAGAACGGCCCATGCCACAGGCGCGGCGCCTCGATATTTCGGCAACAGGGAGAAGTGCACGTTAATGCAGCCCTGGGGTGGAAGTTCGAGAACCGAACGGGGCAGGATGCGGCCGTAGGCGACGACGACAATCAACTGAGGCTCCCAGCTCTTTAGTGTGTTCAGAAACTCAGGGCCCCGGATCTTTTCAGGAGCGAGAAGCGGGAGATGGTGTTTTTCGGCAATTCTGCGCACCGGTGAAGAAGCTCTTTTCTGTCCCCTCCCAGCAGGCCGGTCTGGCTGCGTAACTACCCCTACGACCGGATGCGGCTCTTTTAAAAGATGCTCAAGAGAGACCACCGCAGCCTCCGGGGTCCCCATGAAAACAATCGGCCATGGCTCAGACATAAGAGTTTCCGGGGTCTGGATTTTTGTTGCTCGTGCTCGTGTCTCGTGTTCGTTATTTATGAATAGCGATCACGAATAACGAATCACGAACACGGTTTTTATCTCTTCAGATCATGAGGCGGGGACTTTCAGGCTGCGGCTTGCCGCTGCGCAGCATCTTTTTGAGCCGTCGAGTGTAGAGCTCGCGCTTGAGGCGGCTGATGCGGTCGATGAAGAGTTTCCCATCGAGGTGATCGATCTCATGCTGTAGCGCCACGGCCAGGAGCCCTTCCCCTTCAATCTTTACTTCCTGCCCTTTTTCGTTGAGGCCCACGACCTCTACCCGCGCCGCCCTTTTGATCTCGGCGGTAAAGTCGACCACGCTCAGGCACCCCTCTTCCCAAACCACCTCTCCCTCGGCATGGTGGATCTCGGGGTTAAGCAGTTTGATGAGATTTCTTCCCGGATTTTCGTAATCGATGTCCAAGACGATAATGCGCTGCAGTATCCCTACCTGAGGGGCGGCTAAACCTACTCCCGGCGCTACATACATAGTCTCCACCATGTCTTGGATCAAACAAACCGTATCCCCCGTAATACTTTGCACCGGGAGGGAAACCTTTTTTAAAGTCGGATCGGGATATTTAAGAATTCGCAAGATAGCCACGGCCTTGGGATTTTCATAACATATTATGAGGATCTACATCAATGTGAAGACGCATGCTCCGCGACCTGGGTAGGATCTCTTGTGCCTGGCTCGCAAACTCCAGCAGAGATGGACCCGTTTTCCCCTTGAGGAGAATGTGCCACCGATAACGACCGCGGAGCTTCTCAATCGGCGCAGGGGCGGGCCCTAAGATCTCTATCTTCTCTTGGAATTTGGCGTCCCGCTGGCGTCTCTCGCGCAACTCTTCCCCCAGCATCTTTGCCTTGGCTTTGACCTCCTGGGGCTGCGGTCCCTCTAATCGAAGGTGCACCAAACGGCTAAAAGGAGGATAATTTAAAGCTCGGCGAAACTCTATCTCGGATGCAAAAAACCCTTTATAGTCGTGGGCGATTATATGCGGGAAAGCGTAATGTTCCGGAGTGTAGGTCTGGATGATAACCCTGCCTGGCTCCTTTCCCCTTCCGGCCCTTCCTGCTACTTGGCTGAGAAGCTGAAAAGTTCTCTCTACTGCCCGGAAGTCGGGAAGATTCAGGGAGAGGTCGGCGAGGATCGCACCGACCAGCGTTACCCCCATTACGTCATGCCCCTTGGTAATCATCTGCGTTCCTACAAGAACGTCTATCTCCCCCTTTTCCCATTGCCGAAGCAATCGCTCTTGGGAGCCCCGTTTGGTCGTGGTGTCCCGATCCATACGGGCAACCCTTGCTCCAGGCATCAGCCGCTGCAGTTCCTGCTCTACTTGTTCGGTGCCAATGCCCATTCCCGATAGGGTCGAGTTGCCGCATTGCGGGCAAAGGTCGCGGGCTGATTTGCTTGAGCCGCAGTGATGGCAGAAAACGCTCTGCTGTTTTAGATGGAAAGTCATGGCCACGCTGCAGTGAGCGCAGCGCAGCACGAAACCGCACAGCCGGCACTGGAGGAAGTTAGCGAAGCCCCTGCGGTTAAGAAAAATCAGGCTCTGTTGTTTGCGCGCGAAGTTTTCTTGAAGTTTCTCAACCAGACGGGAGGAAAAAAGCCTGAAGGCTGAAGGCTTAGGGCGGAAGCCGGCTCCCCGGCCTTTTGCCTCTGACCCTCCCCTGTTCCATTCCTGTCTCAGATCCACCACCTCCACAGAGGGCAGGGCCCTTTGCTCGACCCTCTGGCTCAACTCTAACAGGCGATAGCGTCCCTGGCGACAATTTTCAAAACTTTCTATCGCAGGCGTTGCAGAGCCCAGGATGACCGAACAGCCCACCAGCTTACCCCGCACTACCGCCAGATCCCTGGCATTATAGCGGAGGCCATCCTCCTGTTTGTAAGAAGGGTCATGCTCTTCATCGACAACGATCAGGCCTAGATCCGGCACTGGGGCGAAGACAGCCGACCGCGCCCCAACCACCACATCAGCACTGCCCGTAAGGATGTGCCACCACTGAGTCCAGTGCTCCGAGGGAGTGAGGGCGCTGTGGAGAACGCCGACTCGTCCAGGAAAGCGCTCCTCCACCCGGTCCAGCCACTGCGGCGTCAAGGATATCTCCGGGAGAAGGATCAAGCTGCGCTTCCGGGCTCTTTGGATCTGTTCTATAGCGCGGAGATAGACTTCAGTCTTGCCGCTGCCGGTTACGCCGTAAAGGAGGAAGGTTTCAAATCCGCCTCTTCCCAAGCGTTCTTGGATGATATTCAAAGCCTTCTGTTGCTCTGGCGTGAGAAGAAGCTTCTCGGAGTCATGCAATGGTCTTGCCCTGTCTCTTAATGGCTCGGCGAATTCTTTTCTTCGCTCTTTTACTGCGCCCTCTCTCACCTCCGCAGCTCCCATAGTCGCCAGTCGGTCCAGTGCACGATATAGACCGCCGCTTTGGAATCTTCGTGCCAGACTCTTGAGGGTTGACTTGCCCCCTTTTTTTCGCAGCTCTTCGATAATTGCTCTTTCCAGTGCTCCTGCGACCGGGAACTCCCCGGGCCGGGAGTAGACGACCCTTTGGCTTTCAGTCCTGAGGCTTGGAGGGAGGACAGTTGTCAAAACTTCGCCGATCGGAGAAAGATAATATTGAGAAACCCAGCGAATCAGTTGCAGCAGAGAAGGATCCAGGATTGGCCGCTCATCCAATAGAGCTAAGATCTCTCTGACTTGTTGAAGGGAGGTTTTAGCAAGGAGATCCGCCACCACCCCTGTGACCTTGCGTCGTCCCAAGGGAACCGACACCCTCATTCCAATCCTCAAGTCGGGTTGCAGGAGAGGCGGGATGGCGTAGATGAGAGGTTCCTTCAAGGGGGAGGAAACGACCACTTGAGCGAACTTTCCCTCTCCCCTCTCCATGGATGAACTTTTACCGACTCATAGCGGTAAAAGCAATATCGTGACTTAGCACTGAGTTAAGGAATGTCCATTTTTGTAATCTAATACCGCAAATTGTTAATTTCAGGCAATTTACAGATCATTTCAGGACAATGGATAAATGGGAAGGATAGGCTGCAAAGTCAACTAGTTAGATTAGTTAGAGTGCCTTTGCATCATTTTTGCATCGTTATGCATAAGCTTAGGTTCAAAGAATGATTCAAAAGGGGTTCTATTTTTATATTATAACTAATTATATTTAATTATAATTAATTCTCTGGTTGACAATGGGTGTCCACTATTAGATAATTACACCTTTGTAAACACCCGATGCTTGATGAGAGGTAGGAGCATGGATCATAGGAACAACGTCAAGAAGATTCGTGAGGCTAGAATGTTGAGCAGGGCGGAGCTGGCGAGAATGGCAGGAATCTCGCCTCTAACCATCGATCGGATTGAGAGGGGCAAGATCTGTCGCATGGCCACCAAGCGAAAAATCCTGTTGGCGCTGGGCCTCAAGATCAGTCAAAAACACAGGGTCTTCAAGCAATGAAGATTCCCGCTTTTTGGAAAAATATTAATTTGCCTGGGCTAAACCCTTTCCGTAAAGAAGAGGGGTTTATTGCTCTAGATATTGGCTCCAGCTCTATCAAGATGGTAGAGGCGGCCGGAGAAAAAAATGGCTACAGACTGGTCAACGTGGGTGTCTTACCCCTGCCATCGACGGCGGTTCAGAACAATATGGTGGCGGATAAGGAGGTTGTCGTTAAAACCATTCAAAGCCTTATCCAGGCCAATGGGATCAAGGCGACTAGGGTGATTTCTGCGGTTCCCGGGAGAGCCGTTATCATCAAAAAGATTCAGCTTCCTGCTCAGGGGCAAGAAGAGCTTGAGGCCAACGTGGAATTTGAGGCAACCAACGTGATCCCGGAAAGTCTGGAGAACGTCAATCTCGACTACCAGGTTCTCAATTACGTCGAGGACGGAAGCAAGATGGACGTCCTGCTGGTAGCGGTCAAGAAGGAAATCATCAACAGTTACACACAGGTCATTCAGGAAGCAGGGCTCACCCCAGCCATCATGGACGTCGACTATTTCGCTTTGGAGAATATGTATGAGATCAACTACGAGATCCAACCGGACACGGTTGTTGGTCTAATCCATGTCGGGGCTCGCTACACGAGCATCAATGTCCTGAAGAACGGCGTATCTACGTTCACGGGTGACCTGCAGGTAGGGGGAGAGGCTTTTACTGAGAGTCTCATGCAGGCACTGCAGATTTCTTACGACCAGGCGGAAACATTTAAAGTCACGGGTTCGTTGGAGGGGAAAAAGGACGCTGATTTAGAAGCTCTCTTAAAGCCCACATGTGGTTCCTTGGCCGAGGAGGTCAGCCGCACTTTGAGTCTTTACGCAGGCATGGCGGCTGAGGAGGGGATCCACAGCATTTATTTAAGCGGCGGGAGTTCCAAAGTTCTCGGGCTTTGTCCCCTCTTGGGAGAGAGGTTGGGGGTGCCGGTGCAGTTGGCTGAGCCTTTCCGTGGTTTTAGTGTGGCCAGGAACATTGACAAGGATTATCTAGCTGAGTCGGCTCTCGTCCTGGCGGTGGGGGTCGGGCTTTGCATCAGGAGGCCAGGAGACAAATGATTCGCATTAACCTGCTTCCTGTAAAAGAGATCACGGCGGAGGTTGGCCGGCGCCAAGAGCTCCTGATCGCGGGGCTGTCTTTAGTGGTGACGGTGGCCCTTACTGCGGCTCTTTTTCTCTTCCAGTCGTACCGTCTGTACGGCTTAACAAAGGAGGCGGACGGTTTAAAGAAGGAAGTTGAGGCCCTGAATGTCCAGTTGAAAGAGGTAGGGGATCTGCAACAAACAGTCAAAGCGCTGGAGCAGAAAATCAAGGTCATTGATGATTTGACCAAAAAAAAGGTGGGCCCAGTCAAAGTCATGGAAAGCCTGTCTCTGGCAACGCCTCCCAGACTCTGGCTGACGGATTTCAAAGAAGCTGGAGGCAATCTGACCATCAGCGGGTTCGCAGTAGACAATCAGACGGTTGCCGACTTTTTAAAGTCTCTCTCTACTTTTGCCTATTTCGGCAATGTGGACCTAGTCGAAACGACGCAGGTGGAACAGGATGGGGTTCCTTTGAAGAAATTCTCGATCCGCTCGCAACTCTTCTACCAACCCCCTGCTCCGAGCGCGCCGCCGAAGACAGTTGCGGGTGCTGCAGCCGCGCCACCTACATCGACGGAGGCAAGGAAAAATTGAAGGAGTTATTGGATCGCATACTGGATCTGCCCCAGCAACAAAAGCTCGGCGTCTTGGCGGGCCTGATCGTTGCCCTTTTGCTGCTTGACTATTTTCTTTTGTATTCACCGCGCTCGGCGGAGATCTCCAAGGTCACCCAGGAAATCGAGAACCAACGAAATGAGCGCGATAAAAAGAAAAAGGAAGGAGCCAGTATACCGAAACTTAAGGAGCAGATGCGCCAACTCGACGGGATGCTCAAAGAGGCAGTGGCGCAGCTCCCTGATCGCAAGGAGATCCCCGATCTGCTGAGCAATATTTCCAATAAGGTTAAGGAGTCTGGCTTAGAAATCCTGCTCTTTCGCCCGCGGGGGGAGAACGTGCAGGAATTCTATGCTGAGATCCCGGTCGACATCGTGGTACGGGGTGGGTTCCACAACGTGGTGACTTTTTTTGACGAGGTGGGGAGATTAAACCGACTGGTTAATATCAACAATATCGAGATCAGGAATCCTAAAGCCAACGACGATCAGCTCATCATGGAGGCATCGACGCTCGCTACCACTTTCCGCTTCTTGGACGATGCAGAACGGGCCAAAATAGCGGCAGAGAAGGCTGCCAAGGCGCCGAAAAAGTGATATGAAAAAGGATCTCTTAGCTTTCACTTCGTTGGGCATTCTTCTGTTTTCTCTGAACGGTGGCGCCCAGGAAGAAAAAGAGACGCCCTCGCAGAAGACGAGAGAGGCGCTCGAAAAATTTAAGAAGGCACCGGCGACTGCTGGGCAAAGTCTGGAGGCTTTGAAGGAGGCGGGAAAAGCCAAGCTTCAAGAGGTGCTCGGCGGCAAGGAAGCTGCAAAGGCTGAAGCTGGTTCGCTTGCGTTGCCGACGAAAAAGCCTGAACAGCCCGAAACTCCCCGTTATTCTTCCGCAGGGAAGCGCGATCCCTTCCGTCCTTTGTCGCTGAGGCCCAAGGCCGCTCAACGCGCACGGGAGAATCTCTCTCCTTTAGAGCGGTATGAGATCGGGCAACTCAAGCTGGTAGCCATCGTGTGGAATATCAAAGAACCCAAGGCCATGGTGGAGGACGCTGTGGGGCTCGGCTACATTGTGAAAATGGGCACCCTCATCGGCCCCAATGACGGGAAGGTCAAAGCGATAAAGCCATCTGAAGTCGTCATCGAAGAGAGTTTTACCGATTTTTACGGCGCTAGAAAGACCCAAGAGATCAGTATGAAACTGCCCGTAGAATAGCTTATGGCAAGGAGTATTCCTATGATGTTCTCAAGCGTAAGGGTGCGGAAATTCTTCCTCAAGATGCCTTCCCTCGTTCTTCTCAGTCTGGGGGGGATCATCGCTGCATGGGTCATTGGCTGCAGCACCATGGACATTGAGGAAGAGCAGGCTCCTCAGACTCCAGCTGCGAGCGAGGCTCAGCCGCAGGCTCAGGCGCAGCAAAAGGCCGTTCAGCCACCAGCGGGCGTAAAGGAGGCAACGCTGGAGGAGCAGCCCTTTAAGATTCAGGAGCTCTCTGTCAACGAAGAACGCGGACAGACTACCCTGCGCGTGAAATTCTCCACACCAGTGACAGAGTACCGCCATTTTTCTCTCACTATGCCCTCGCGTGTCGTTCTCGATATCTATGGCGAAACCAAGAGGCTGGCCCGGGTGGAAACATTTAGCATCGATACCCACTGGGTGGGCACCCTGAGACTCAGTTCCAGCGATGGGTACCTCCGCATGGTGATGGATATCACCGCTGCTGCCGTTCCTCCCTATGTGGTCGAGCCGGAAAATGGCGGTTTGAAGGTAGTCATCGGCCCTGTCAACCCCCAGTATACGGCTAAGAAGGATCTGCAATTGATTCGGGCGGGGAAGCGCGGAGATGTGCAGGTGGCGGAGGCGAAAGCCGGCGTGCCTGCGTCCGTGGCGCAAGCTCCTGGCGCTCAGACGGAGCCGGCAGGCGATAAAAAATATACCGGACAGAGAATTTCTCTCGACTTCAAGGATGCCGACATCAAGAATGTCTTTCGCCTGCTGGCCGAGGTGAGTGGGCTCAATATCGTAGTCACAGGGGATGTAGCCAAAAAGGTCACAGTGCGTCTGGTGGATGTGCCGTGGGATCAGGCCATGGATCTGCTTATAGACACCAATGGACTTGGCAAGGAACAGGTGGGCAACGTGATCCGCATTTCCACTGCTGGGCAACTGAAGACGGAAAAGGATGCTCTAGCGGCAGCCAAAAAAGCGGAGGAGAACCTAGAGCCCCTTCAGACCGCTTACCTAAGCGTCAACTATGCCAAGGTGAAGGACTTGGTGGACAAGATCAAACCGACGCTTAGTGCCCGCGGGGTAATTGTCTCAGATGATCGGAGCAACATGATCATTGTGCGCGATATCAAAAAGGGCATCGATGAGGCCAACACGATTGTCAGCAGACTCGACACTCGCACCGCTCAGGTCCTGATCGAATCGAATCTGATTGAGACGACGCCGACATTTGCCCGGGCGCTGGGGATGCAGTTGAGTTTTGACGCCCCTCTACATAATCAACCGGTGGCGAGCGTCGGCGCGACCGGCGCTATCACGGGGCGGTCCACTCGGATCAACACCTCTTTCCCTGCAGGCCCTCCGTTCACCGGCTCTCCCTTTTTCTCGATTTTAGAAAGTAAGGTGGGGGCCTTCAGAAATATCAGTGCGGCCCTGTCTGCCGCCGAGAGTGAAGGGAGTATCAAGATCATCTCCCGCCCCTCTGTTGTCACGCTGAATAACGTGAAATCAAACATATCGAGTCAAAGGGTCCTCAGGATCACACTCCCAACCTCCACCAATATCGCCAGCGGGACTGGGGCGGCGGCGGGGGCGGCAGTGGCTACAGAGCGGGTTAACGTAGGTATCACTCTTGGTGTGACTCCTCAGGTTTCCTCCGATGGGTTTATCCTTATGAATATCGAAGTTAAGTCGAGTTCGATTGCAGATTCGCCCACGGTATCAGGTTCATCGTCCGTTCTTCCCTTTGATGAGCTGACCCGAGAAGCGATCTCCAATGTCCTGGTCCGGGATGGGGAAACCATAGTCATTGGGGGAATCATGAAAGACACGAGCGCCACATCGGAGAAAGGCATCCCCTTTCTCAAGGATATCCCTGTTTTTGGCTGGCTTTTTAAGAACATCCGCTGGCAAAAGGACTTTGAAGAGTTGATGGTCTTTATCACTCCGCGCATCATTGCCGGGGGTTCGGAAAACCTCCCTGACGCCGCGCAGCTCTGGCGCGAGCAGATGAGGAAAACCAATGGGGGATGAGTGACGAGTAACCTACCCACACCTGCTTAGCGCTGGTCTATAAAAAAATAAAATAGTAATATAGGCTATGTTGCGCTACTTTACGGCCGGGGAGTCCCATGGTCCCTGTCTCACTGCGATCATAGACGGCGTGCCAGCCGAATTTCCTATTGACGTAGAGAAAATCAACCACGACCTCTGGCGCCGCCAGCAAGGCTACGGCCGCGGCGGGCGGATGTTGATCGAGAAAGATGAGGTCCAGATCCGCTCTGGCATCCGCTGGGGAGAGACCTTGGGCTCGCCGGTTGCCTTAGGGATCGAGAACCGAGATTGGAAAAACTGGACTAAGAAGATGTCCCCCGCGCCGGAGGATCGGGATGAGACCATAGCGGTGACGAAACCCCGTCCAGGCCATGCCGACCTCACGGGTATACTCAAATATCATCATTCCGATATCCGCAACATCCTCGAACGGGCAAGCGCGCGAGACACAGTGTCGCGCACTGCGGCAGGCTCATTCTGCAAACAGTTGCTTGCCCCATTCGGGATATGCGTTATGGGCTATATCCGCTCGCTTGGGAATGTTGAGGCAAGGACCCAAGGTCTCAGCTATGAGGAAATCTTTGCCCGCTCCGAAGAGTCACCTGTCCGCGTTGCTGACAAGATCGCCGAGGAGAGAATGATCGCCCTGATTGAGGATTGCAAAAAAAAAGGCGATACCTTGGGAGGGATCTTCGAGGTGGTAGCCCTGGGTCTGCCCCCAGGACTCGGCAGCCATACGCAATGGGACCGCAAGCTGGACGGCCGCTTGGCTCAGGCCCTCATGAGTATTCAAGCTATTAAAGGGGTTGAAATCGGTCTCGGCTTCGAGATGGCTCGACGGCGCGGATCGGAGGTGCACGATGAGATCTTTTTCGACCCCCACAAGATGGTCTCTGAGGGGACTCCGAGGATCGTGCCGACGGGGTTTTACCGCGGCAGCAATAACTCCGGCGGCACCGAGGGAGGAATGTCCAACGGCGCGCCCTTGGTTGCCCGGGTTGCGATGAAACCCATTTCCACTCTCATGAGTCCGCTTCAATCCGTGGATCTAAGGTCGAAGCAGCCCGCGGATGCCTCGGTAGAGCGCTCTGACGTCTGCTCCGCCCCTGCCGCTGCGGTGGTAGGGGAAGCGGTGGTTGCCTTTGAACTCGCGGTAGCCTTCCTGGAGAAGTTCGGCGGTGACTCTCTCCATGAGATTACGCGCAACTATGAAGGCTATCTCGGACAGATCAAGAGCCTCTGAACCCTTGCCCCAAAGCTCCAAAAGAAACATCGCCCTTACCGGCTTCATGGCCGTGGGTAAGAGCGTTGTAGGCAAGAAATTAGCCCAAAGGCTGCATCGGCGCTTTATGGATCTCGATCAAGCCATCGAAGAGAAGGAAAGAATGACGGTAAGCGAGATCTTTAACCGCAAGGGGGAAAGCTACTTTCGTACTGTGGAGAAGCAGGTGTTAAGTGAGGTGCTGAGGAAAAACGGGCAGGTGATCGCTACAGGAGGGGGAGCGATTCTGGATAAGGACAATCTCGACCTTCTTAGGGAAAGGGCTTTACTGATTTGCCTCACGGCCCCGCCTGCGACACTGCTCCGGAGGTCGAGTAGTGGCAAGGAACGGCCCCTACTCAAAGGAGACGATAGAGAGAGGCGAGTCGAAGAGCTTTTGAGGCAGCGTGAAAAAAACTATGCCCAAGCCCACTTTAGCATCGACACGGCTTCCCTGTCAGTGGACGAGGTAGTGGAGAAAATCATTAAGATCTTAGGGCCCGAGGTCCAGGGTTAGTGGCCATGCGCACCATTAACGTGAGCCTAGGCGATCGTTCCTATCCGATCTACTTGGGAGAGGGTCTGCTCTCCCGTGCTGGAGAACTGCTAAAAGAGACCGGATGCGGAGAAAAGGTCGGTATTGTCACCAACCCGACAGTAGCGGGGTTGTATCTTAAACCCATCCAAGAGGCGCTGGGGAGATCAGGCTTTGAGGTTACGGTGATACTTGTCCCCGAAGGAGAAGAGCATAAGAATTTAAAATCACTCGCCGCCATCTGTGACCAATTGATTAGAGGGAGATTCGAGCGCAGATCTTGCGTTATGGCGTTAGGTGGAGGGGTAGTCGGTGACTTGGCCGGATTTGCCGCAGCCACTTTCCTCAGGGGGATTCCCTATGTTCAAGTCCCGACAACGCTGCTGGCCCAAGTGGACTCGAGCGTCGGCGGTAAAACCGGCGTCAACCATAAGGAGGGGAAAAATCTCATCGGCGCCTTCTATCAGCCTAAAGCCGTTCTAATCGATGTGGGAGCGCTCCGTACCTTACCCCGCAGGGAACTTCTGGCGGGACTGGCCGAGGTCATCAAATATGGCATTATTGAGGATCCCAGCCTATTTGCTTTGTTGGAGGAGAAGCTGGAAGGGCTGCTGGCTCTAGATCGGGGACTCCTGGAGGAAACCATCGCTGCATCGTGTTCGATTAAAGCCAGGGTAGTGGAAAAGGACGAGCGCGAGGAGGACTACCGCTCGGTCCTCAACTTCGGACACACCATCGGCCATGCGCTGGAGTCTCTAACCGGCTACGAAGAGTTTCTCCACGGCGAGGCGGTGGCGATCGGGATGGCTCAGGCGGCTGCTATCTCTGCGCGCCAAGATTGCTGCGACGAAGAGTGTCTACGTCGCATTCAACAGTTGCTCGCCAGAGCAGGCCTGCCGACGGCGATTCCCTCTCACATTCATCCTTCGGAGCTGGTAGAGAGGATGGAGGTGGACAAAAAAGCTGTCGGGGGAAAAATCAAATTTGTTCTCTGTGCGGGCATTGGGAAGACTCAATTTTGCTGGCTTTCTCCGGAACAAATCGTAGCCAGGCTGGCAGCTTAGCGGAAAGTAATGCGATGAAGGCAGCGGCTTCAAACCTGTCGGATCTTGTGGAGCTGGCTGAGAGCCTACGCCAGGAGGGGAGGCACGCGGAGGCCTTGAACGAAGTTGAGCGCTGCCTGGAGCAAAACCCAAAGCATCCGCGCGCCATCCTCCTCTGCGGTAGGCCTCCTGTATCAAGAGGGCAAGATTCTTCAGGCTCTGGGAGACCCTTCGTCCTCTGGGTTTCATGCTGGGCCAGGATGAAGGGTTAAAAGCCATCACCACAAGCTTGGGGCGGCTCTGGCAGGAAAGAAATGTTCAGACGGAGCCTGCCTTTGTCACGGAGACCATGGCCGGGCTCCTGACTCAACAGGGTTATCTTTTAGAAGCGACGAAGATCTATCGCTGGCTATTTCTTGTTTCCGGTCGAGAAGAACGACTGTGGGAGAGAATCCTATTCCTAAGAGAACAGCTTGCGCGAGAGGGCTCCCGCGAAGCGCGCAAAGAAAAGATAGCTGAGGATCTGGAGGAGTGGGATCGCTGGATACAAGAACAACGGAGAGGAAACTAGATGGCAAAAAAACGAAAAGTATTAGTCCTGCACGGTCCGAACCTCAACCTCCTCGGTAAGAGACAACCGGAGATTTACGGTCGGCTAACCCTGGAACAGATCAACCGTAAAATCCGCTCCCTCGCAAAAGAGCTCAAAGTTGAAGTGGCAATCCGCCAATCGAACAGTGAAGGGGAACTGGTCAGCTGGATTCAGGAGTCTCCCAAGCAGTTCGGGGCCCTCGTGATCAATGCCGCTGCCTATACCCATTCCAGCGTGGCCCTAAGGGATGCCTTGACGGCGGTGGGGATCCCTGCCATTGAAGTCCATATCTCCAACATTTATAAGCGGGAGGAGTTCCGCAGGCGATCTCTCATCGCTGAGGTGGTTGTGGGGCAGATCGCCGGCTTTGGAGTGCACAGTTATCTACTGGGTCTAAGGGCGGCGGTGGAATATCTCTAAGCTTTTATCGTTAATCGTTATTGGTTGATTCGTTGACTCGATTAACGGATAGACGAATACACGAGTAACGATTAGTCCAAGAAAAGAGAGCCGGTTTCAAAATTTTTCTGCTTCATCTGCTCGATCAGCTTCTCCCTGTCCTTTTGCAGCTGATTGAGTTGGTTTCTTAAGTCGCTGAGTGCTTTTTCCGTATTGGAGTAGCCCGGAAGCGGGACATCCACCCGCGGAGCGGCTGTCCCAGGACGGTGCTCGGTCGTTGTCGGCGGAACTCCAGAGAAGGGAGAGGGCGTTGATAATTTGATCCCCCCTGCATCGCTTGGGCCTGATGGGTTGTGCTGGACGTCCCGTAGTCTTGAGATCAAGTCATCTGTCCGTGCTTTGATCGCCTCCTCGCTGTTTAGAAGCGTCGGCTCCGGGCCACTGCTGCCTCTGGTGGCCACGGCATAGCGATCCCTCACCGCCTTGATCTGCTCCGTGAGCTGTCTAACTTTGCTCTGATACTCCTTTTCCTCTTTGGCCTTTTCCTCTGCTTGCTTCTCCTCGGGGCTTAGAACCTTCTCCTGGGTCTGGCTAGCCCCTGGCTTCTCCTCTTGGCCTGTGGTTGCGGGCTCGACGGGAGCTCTTTCTGTGCCCGAAAGTGACATGCCCCGCGACTGGGGCTCCCCAGCCTTGAGAATAGATTGAACTTGCTCTCGGCTAATCCCGATCTCGCCGCCGAGGCCGCGGAATTTGATCATCCTGCCCTCTTCTCGATAACTCTCGACGGTGATGCGCCGACCGTTTTTCAGCACCAGAGTGTACTCGGCATAGAGAGGCCCAGGGCAAGCGAAAAGAAGCCCTGCGACTAAAAGAGGCAGATGATTGCGGCTATTCACAGGTAAAATATACACCTGAAATTTCTACATTGCAAATGCCGCCCGCCAGATCGTTTACAGCCTATGGGAATCGTGTTATCTGTTGGCTATCCAAACTAGGTTTATCGATTTATGAACCCAGCCGTCCCGCGGAATCTTTTATTTTACTTTTTGCTTTCATCGATTTGCTTATTTCCTTATGGATTGTGGGGCGCGGAACCCAGCGTCCAAATCCGTTCCCCCAAAGATGGCGCCCGGCTCGTGCAGGATCAAAACAACGTCCTGGTCAGCGGGAAAGTCACGACACAAACAGCCCGCACATCCAATGTCGATATCCTCTTGGTGCTCGATATATCGGGAAGCACGGCCAATTATGCGGGAGTGGATTTGGGTGATTCGGACTTACCGATTTCACCCGGTCCGGCGGGATCGGGAAGGCCGCAGATCAGAATCTTCGGCGGCGGCTTCGGGATAGGCGGCCCGCCCATTAGGAATTTGCGCAATTCTATCCTGGCCGCAGAGGTGGCAGCGACTCGTCGGCTGCTTGCCCAGCTCAACCCGGAAACAACGCGGGTGGGGTTGATCACCTTTAGTGAGACTGCCAGGCTGCTCCAACCCCTGACGCACGATTTTCAGCAGGTGAAACAGGCATTGGATGGAGTCCTCATGGCGGGTCCCTATGGCGGGACGAATATGGTTGAAGGGATCCGCTTGGCTATCAGGGAGCTCGCCGCATTAGGGCTGAGCGAGAGGAGAGATGACGCGGTTAAAGTGCAATTTCTGCTGACCGATGGCTTTCCTACATTGCCGATTGGCGAGGGAAGGAGGGTCACCCTGGAGGATACCAATTTAGTAATCAACGCGGCGCGAATCTCCGGAAAAGCCGGAGTGAAGGTCCATGTCTTCGCCTTGGGTGAGGAGGCGCTCTCCTACCCGGCGGCTGCGGTCGGAATTGCCAGGGAGAGCGGCGGGATCTTTACTCCGGTCGTCAGACCGGCGGATATTTTGAGCGTCTTGGAGAATATCTCCGTGGTAGGAGTGGATTACGTCGAGATAGTCAATCTCACCACTGGCCAGAGGGCGTCTCAGATGCGCCTGGCCACCGATGGTTTTTTCTCCGCTGCGCTCCCCGTGGCCGAAGGACTCAATAAGATTCAGGTCTTAGCCCGTGCCGGTGGCGGGCTGACCGGACGGGACTCGATATCAGTATACTATCAGCGCGGGGATCAGCGTTCCCTGGAGTTGGAGGTGTTTCTCGAGAAGGAAAGGAGCCTCAAGCTGGAAGTAGAGCGTTTGGGCAAGGGGAAGGAAGAGATTCAGCGGGAGGTCGAACGCAGCAGGGAAGATAGTCTAAGACACTCGCAAGAGCCTCCGCCGAAGAGCGAGGGGCCCCCCAGGTAGATTTTTTCAGAGGGGAAACGCTGTCAGATTTGCTCTAAAACCTTAACGGGTTTGCTTTTCCGCTTCGGCAGCAATTGCGATTTCTGACGCCCCCGCCTTCTTCACGATAGACAAGACTCGGACCGCCTCTCCCAGGAGGACCTCTCGGTCACCACGCAATATCACGATCTTCTCAGGGCTAGTGTTGAAGACTGCCCTTAGGGCATTTTCCAGGTTGGCCTCGTTCACCTTTTTCTGATTGACGTATATCTCATGGTGGGGAGTGATCGTTACGGTAGTCCCTCTGGGTTCGGACTGGGTTTTCACTGCCGAAGGCAAGTTGACCTTGCCTCCAGATTCCACGATCGCCGAACTGGTGATCATGAAAATGATGAGCAAGACCAAAAAGATGTCGGTCAGGGGCGTGATGTTGATCTCCGCTACAATGTCGGAATTGTCTTCGCGCGCAAGAGGGGTAAGGGCCATGCGTCTCTCCTCACGGATTCATCTTTTGAATGATCTTTGTGACCTGGATGCGGAACAGGCCGTTCAGGTTTCCGATGCGGGTTTGGAAGTAGTTGTAGAAGATCAGGGCAATGATGGCGACTCCCAGCCCCAAAGCCGTAGCCACAAGGGCTTCGGAGATCCCCGCGGCTACGACCGTGAAGCCTCCGGTCCCTACAATGGCCATATTCTCGAAAGACTTGATGATCCCAATGACGGTCCCCAGCAACCCAATAAAGGGGGCACTGCTGGCCACCGTTCCCAGAATCCAGAGGTGCTTTCTCAATTTCTGCGTCTCCTCAAACATGGCTTCTGCCGCAAAGGCGCTGACCGTGTCAAAATTCTCCCCTGCGTACCGCGAGATAACATTCATAAAGATCCGAGCGGCCGGACACTGGGCATTCTGCCGGCACATCGCAAGAGCCAAGTCCTTTTGTCCTTTGCTGATGGGTTCCATGATCGAGTCGCTCAGCCTTAAAGTTACGGAGCCGATGTTCCTGAGGGACCAGAGGCGCTCGAGCACGACTGCCACGCTGATCACAGACATCACAATGAGCGGATAGGTAGAGATCGCCCCTTTATGGATGATCTGGAGAAAGTTCAACCCTTGTTGCATAAAATGGTGTCCTTTCGAGTTTCTAGCAGGAGATTACCTGATGGAGATATTTAATCAATAGCTTCAGGTCAAGGGGTATTCGCAGAGCGATAAGGTCTTAGAAATTTTATCCTCTAATGCGGATGTCGACGGTGAAGCGAATGATGAGCGACTCACCCGCGAGGTCCTTCAGACCCTCTGGAATGGGAGGGAAAGGGGAAGCCTTTTTCATGGCCTCAAGGGCGCTAACGTTGATCCTGGGATCGGTGGAGTCTAACACTTCAACTTGATTGAGTTTGCCCGCTCTGTCTAAGGTGAAACGGACGCTGACCTTCTGGACGCCGGTAACACCATCGGGATATTTCCAGACCGAAAAGACTCTTTTCTCGACCAGTTTGAGATACTGGTTATAGTCCGCGCTCAATGTTCCCCTGAGCCCAGATGGGCTGCCTCCTCCACTGCCAGTTCCACCCCCGCTTGCGCCCTTACCCTCTCTCGTTCCTCCCGGCGCGCCATAGGGCCCTCCGCCGCTGCCCGTTGCTTTCAGTGCCCCGGGGATCTGGGTGCCTTCGCTCAGTGCGCGTATTTCTTCTCCGTCGCCTTTACCTTTGAGAGCCGCAAGACTTTTTTGATTGGAATCCGGGTTGACTGCCGCGGCAAAGTTCGAGGCGGTATCTTTGATCGGAAGCTGGACCAAGGAGTCCGGCGAGGTCTCCTTTACCGTGAAGGGTCGCAGGCGTCCCACATCGGCTATGCGCTTGGGCTGCGGAAGGGGGGGAACATTTTCTGGGGCCGATGCGGGTTCCTTGCTGGGGGTTGTAGTTTCCAACGATCCGGCATCGAGCCTTCCGGAGCGCTGGCGTGGAATCTCAGGAGAACCAAGCTTGGGTAGGGCGCGAGGACCACCGGGACCGTGAGCAGGGCCTATGCTCTTGTCCAAAGATTTTCCTGTCCCCAGTTCTATTAGCTTGATGGGGATAGAACTCTCATCAGGGTTTATGGATAAGGCTACCGTGCCTAAGAGATGAAATAGCAGGAGATGTAGTGCCAAAGAGGGAAGCAGAAAAGGGTTTTTGACGAGGGAATAGAGCGCCAACTCCCCCCACCTCTCTGCTGCTTCTTTTGCCATCTTTAACTTCCTGGGTGACGGATTTTTTGAGCATCCAAAGGGGAAGAGGGCAGCTCTTCCTGTTTGGAGAGAATCTCTAAGCCCACAGCGCTTACATCCCGCCGCACGAGGCGACCCCCCTCATAGTAGGACCAGAGATCCACGGCGCCGTCGCCGTTCAGATCCTTTTCCTCCCTTAACACCACCTCTCCCTCTTTGGTGGTATCATAATAGATCCAGAGGCTCATTTTCCCGTCGTGATTGAGATCTTTCTCTACTCTGGCCAGGCGCCCGTTTTGATAGATGGCGCGATAGCTCGGCTGCCCGTCGCCATACTCGTCTCGCTCCTCTCGGATAAGCTTGTCGTCTTCGTAGTAGTAGACGGTGTTGGCTCTTCCGTTTCCTTTGGTATCTACCTCGCGACGCACCAGCTTCCCGTCCTTAAAATAGCTCCAGGTGTTCACCCTTCCGTCACCGTTGGTGGCCTCCTCCTGGCGCACAATCTCTCCCGGCTTTAGAGGATTGTAGTATATCCATAGATCCGGTATTCCATCTCCGTTGGTATCTCTGACCTCGACGTTCTTAAAAGGGGTGTTTGAAGTGGGGGGAGGGATCTCCTTTTTGCTGAGAGATGCCAGAGGAACGGCCTCGGCTCTCGTAATATCAGCCTTTGTTTGCTCTTTCGTCGTCGGGATCACCCTTTGGGCTATTTGAATTTCTTCTTTCTTTTTTGGCTCTGAAGGGTTTTCCACCTTTCCCAACTGAGCTTCCAGATCCCTTTGGCGTTCGATCTCGCGTTCAATCTGAGCCTCTAGCTCTTGGTCCTTTGCCTGTTCGGACTGGATCTGGGCATTGATCTGTGCGTAATGAGCGTCGGCGGTGGCAAGTCCATAGAATACCCCAAGAACCAAGCCTGCTGCCGCTCCATAGGGGCCGGCAATAGATCCTCCCATCGACACACCATCCATCATTCTTTCCCAAACATATTGCCCTCGTTGAGGCCCGCTTGTCTGGGGCTGGGGTTGTGTTCCTAGGGGAGGGGAACTAGCCGGCGCAGCCGGGTAAGTCGCGGGAAGAGGAGTCGCTCCAGGAGGGTATTGTACGGGCACGGGATCGCAGCCTCCTAGGAGGAGAAAAAAGAGCAACGCTGGTCTCATCAGTCTACTTTTGGTCACCGTTTATCTGCCTCTTTTCCCTTGTTTGGCTTGATAGCGATCTTTTTCCCTGGCTGTTCGACATCCAAAACCGCATCGCGGAGTTCATCCTGGATCGAAGCAAAGGGCAAAGCGGGGGTAGGGGGCTCCGCGCCGGCTAGTTGCTCCTGTTTTACCACTTGATCGTCTTTAAAAAAATAGCGGACGTTGATTTTGCCGTTGAAATTGAGATCTTCCTCTTGCAGGACCCGTTTACCGTCTTGATACGCCACCCAGACATCAACGCGCCGGTCTTTGTTCGTGTCCGCCTCCTGCCGCAACTCCTGCCCGTTGTCGTCGTAGAATATTCGAAGGTCAAAATAGCCGTCGCCATCCGTATCCCTTTCTTCACGGATCAGCTTGCTATCTCTAAAAATATGGAGGGTATCCAATTTCCCATCTCCTTTGCTGTCGATCAACCGTTTGGTCAGTTTCCCCTGAGAAAAGAACTCGATCAGGTCCATTTGCCCCTTGCCGTGCGAATCCTCCTCCCTGCGTACAAGCTCTTCGCCTTGGAAATACAGAATGCGATCTACTCTTCCGTCTCCGTTGAGATCCTCCTCCTGTCTGACCAGACGGCCCTCCTGGTAGTAACCCCAGAGATCTATCTTTCCTGAGCGCTTGCGGTCGATTTCTTTCCTGACTAGTTGGCCGTCTTGAAAATAGGAAAAACTATCCATCTTTCCATCTCCGTCGGTGTCCTCCTCTACACGGCTGATCTTCTCCCCCTGAAAGTAGACGACGCGGTCCACCCGGCCATTAAAATTGCGGTCTTCCTCGCTTCGGACTGGCTGGTTGTTCTCGTAGAAAACCCAGATATCAGGCTTCCCGTCTCCGTTGGAATCCTGTTCTTTGCGTTCTATCTCTCCGTTGGCGTTAAAAAAATACCATAGGTCGACTCGCCCGTTTCGTTTGCTGGAAACCTCTTCTCGCTTCAGCTTTCCTTTTTCGTAATAAAGCCATAGATCCGGCTTGCCGTCGAAGTCCTCATCCTGCTCCACGCGCTCCATCTTGCCCTCGGCGTCGTAGAATATCCAACGGTCCATCTTGCCGTCGCCGTTAGTGTCCCTCTCCTGACGAATCACGTTTCCTTTCTCGTCGTAAAAGAAACGCGCCACAACCTGAGCGCTAACGGGACTATACCCCAATAGCGCAACTAGGAGCGCAAGGAGAAAGAAAATTCTAAGCGTTTCTTTCCTGGTCACGCGACCCGATTCCGAATGGGATGCTGGGCAGCCGGAGTCTTGCCCCAGTTAGCAGGCAGCCGCTGGGCGAGCCAGTGCCATCTAAGGCGTCCGATGGGAGTCAGGGTTAGATGATTTCTCGGCTGGGGACGGCTTTTGCGGTTCTTCTAGGGGCGTGCTTTCCGGCTCATTGAGGGCCTTTTTGAATCCCCGGATGGCTTCCCCAATCGATCTTCCCACGTCGGGAAGTTTTCTGGGACCAAAAACGAGTAGGGCGATAACGAAAATAACAAGTAACTCCGGCATGCCAATGCTTCCAAACATAAGAGGTCCTCCTTTCCTCTTCTACCCCCGCGTTTTAGGGTTGTCAATCTGCCCGCTGTTTTGGTAGTGGTGCTGTTTCGTTTGGTTCTCTTCTGAACGAACCATCAAAAAATTGTCATTCTGAGGCCGCAGGCCGAGGAATCTCACGGAGTATCAGGGAGTTGGGATTCTTCGCCTCCGCATTGCTCCGGCCCAGAATGACATTACCACTCC
>Ga0209824_10000545_pt1 | contig 23229 bp, 22 predicted proteins | sample VDWuncwatermetaG_FD_184124 | JGI IMG/M metagenome (GOLD analysis project Ga0209824, IMG submission 184124) | Wastewater microbial communities from Netherlands to study Microbial Dark Matter (Phase II) - VDW unchlorinated drinking water (SPAdes)... ...
ATGCGCGCGTCATTCGAGCGCATTGACCCACAAGGCACTTGTATCGGGATGCGTGGTTCGCGCGTGCAAGGCGTGACCAATGAATTGGCAGGTGAGCGCGTCGATATTATTTTGTGGTCGGACGATGCCGCAACCTTCGTTATCAATGCTTTGGCACCTGCCGAAGTCACTAGCATCGTAGTGGATGAAGACAAGCACAGCATGGATGTGGTAGTTGAAGAAGAAAATCTGGCGCAAGCCATTGGTCGTGGTGGTCAAAACGTGCGCTTGGCTTCAGAGCTGACCGGTTGGACGCTGAACATTATGACGGTCGAACAATCGAGCGAAAAACATGCGCAAGAGTTTTCTAAAGTGCGTGAATTATTTATCGCTAAGTTGGATGTGGATGAAGAAGTTGCCGATATTTTGGTGCAAGAAGGTTTCAATACTTTAGAAGAAGTTGCTTACGTTCCAGAAGCAGAAATGTTGGCGATTGAAGGTTTTGATGAGGGCACTGTAGAAGAGCTGCGTAGTCGTGCGCGTAATGCGATTTTGACCGCAGCGATTGTCAACGAAGAAAAAGTGGAACACGGCATCGAAGATCTTTCCAAGCTGGAAGGCATGGACGTGGATACCGCGCGCACCTTGGCGGCGAAAGGCATTGTTACCACGGAAGATTTGGCAGATTTGGCAGTGGATGAATTGGTCGAGTTGTGCAGCATGGATGCAGAACGTGCCAACGCGCTGATTATGCAAGCGCGTGCACCTTGGTTCGCCTAAGCGGACTGGCGTTAATCGGCGGCAATCAGTGTGTCGCTCAGATGTTTTGCAATGGTTGTGTCACTTCAGAATAAGTAGTTATAAGGAACGAAATGGGAAAATTAAACGTAGCGCAATTTGCAACTGAACTGGGCTTACCAGTTGCTTTGCTGCTCGAGCAGCTTCAATCCGCAGGGATTCCTAAGCAAAACGATGCTGACGCGGTTTCTGAAGCAGATAAAACACAGTTGTTGGGGCATCTGAAAAAATCGCACGGTACCGATAGTGGCGCAAAGAAATTGACTTTAGCGCGTCGTGAAACCAGTGAAATTAAACAAGCTGATAACAGCACAGGTCGCGCACGCAGCATTGTGGTTGAGACGCGTAAACGTCGCGTAATTGCCGCACCTGCGGTGGTCGCCACGCCTGTTGCCGCCGCTGCGGTGGTTTTAGCCCCAGTAGCTCCAGTAGTCTTGGACGAGCAACAACGCGCGTTGCGTGAGCAAGAAGCCAAGTTGCAAGCTGAGTTAGCGCAGCGTCAAGCCGTCGAGTTGCAAAGCAAAAAAGCGCGTAACAAGCCTAAGACTGAAGAGCCGCCAAAGCCATCAGCACTCGTGGTTGAAACCGTGATTGAAGCCGCAGCGCAGGTCGAAGTTAAAGTGGACGTTGTCAGTGCAGTAGCTGCCGAAGTTGTTGTTGCGAAAGAGACGAAAAAAGTCGTTGCGCCCGTAGCTGAAAAAGCGGCCGCGCCGGTTGCAATCGCCAGCGCGCCTGTTGCTGCTGCGCCTGTACTGGCAACAGCAGTCGCGCCAGAAAACGCTGCGCCACAATTCGTCATTGGCGCACCTGTGTTGCGCCGTGTGGCGCGTCGTCCAGTTGAGGTTGCGCCAGTTGTCGCAAAAGTTGTTGAAGCGAAAGAAGGCACGCTGCATAAAGCTGCCGCTAAGCCCGGCGACAAAGTTGCACGTCCTGCCGCACGTCCCGCTGCTAATGCGCCCGCCAAACCGGTTAATAAATTTGCTGGTCGCCCCGATGCGCCTGCTGCGAATAAACGCCCGCAAGGTAAAGATGTCGGCAGTCGCACGGGTGCGTGGGGTACGCCTACACGCGGCAAGCGTCACGACAAACATAGCAAGCATGTCTCGCCCGAAGCGGCAGGCGAATCGTTTGTGATGCCGACCGAAGCGGTGGTGCATGAAGTGGCTGTGCCTGAAACGATTTCGGTGGCAGAGCTGGCGCAAAAGATGTCGGTTAAAGGCGTGGAAGTGGTGAAAGCCTTGATGAAGATGGGTTCTATGGTCACCATCAATCAAGTGTTGGATCAAGATACCGCGATGATCGTGGTGGAAGAAATGGGACACATTGCCAAGCCCGCCAAATTAGATGATCCCGATGCCTATTTGGCGGATGACGAAGAGCACAAAGATGCGCCGCTGGAAGGGCGCGCCCCTGTAGTCACCGTGATGGGTCACGTTGATCACGGTAAGACTTCTTTGCTCGATTACATTCGCCGTAGCCGTGTCGCGTCAGGCGAGGCGGGCGGAATTACCCAGCATATCGGCGCGTACCACGTTGACACGCCGCGCGGTATGGTGACTTTCCTTGATACCCCTGGTCACGAAGCGTTTACTGCGATGCGTGCGCGTGGCGCGAAGGCGACCGACATTGTGGTGTTGGTGGTGGCAGCCGATGACGGCGTGATGCCGCAAACCAAAGAAGCGATTGCTCATGCGAAAGCGGCTGAAGTGCCGTTGATTGTGGCGATTACTAAAGTCGATAAACAAGACTCCAACATCGAACGCGTCAAACAAGAATTGGTTGCTGAAGGTGTCGTGCCCGAAGATTGGGGTGGCGATGCGATGTTTGTAGAAGTCTCGTCAAAAACAGGTGTCGGTATCGACTCGTTGTTAGAAGGTATTTTGCTGCAAGCAGAAGTGTTGGAACTCAAAGCGCCGCGTATTAGTCACGCTAAGGGTTTGGTGATTGAAGCACGTTTAGACAAAGGTAAAGGTCCAGTTGCCACCGTGCTGATTCAGTCGGGTACTTTGAAGCGCGGCGACGCGGTGTTGGTCGGTTCAGTCTTCGGCCGCGTGCGCGCCATGTTGGACGAAAACGGCAAAACGATTACCGCAGCGGGCCCGTCGATTCCGGTGGAAATTCAAGGTTTGTCAGAAGTGCCAGCCGCAGGCGAAGGCTTGATGGTGATGGCGGACGAAAAACGTGCGCGCGAAATCGCGCTGTTCCGCCAAGGTAAATATCGCGGCGTGAAACTGGCGCAACAACAAGCCGCCAAGCTGGAAAATATGTTCGAGCAAATGGCCGAAGGCGAAGTCAGCACCTTGTCATTGATTGTGAAATCAGATGTACAAGGTTCAGCCGAAGCGATTGCACAATCGTTGCAAAAACTCTCTACCAGCGAAGTCAAAGTGAACTTGATTCACGGTGGTGTGGGCGCGATTAGCGAATCCGACATTAACTTGGCGTTGGCTTCCAAAGCGATTGTGATTGGCTTTAACACGCGTGCCGATGCGGCTGCGCGTAAGTTGGCGGAATCGGCTGGCGTGGACATTCGTTACTACAACATCATCTACGCGATGGTTGATGAAATTAAAGCGGCGTTGTCAGGTATGTTGGCCCCAGAAAAACGCGAAAGCATTATGGGGATGGTGGAAATTCGCCAAGTCTTTACCGTGTCTAAAGTCGGTACGATTGCAGGTTGTATGGTGCTGGAAGGCGTGATTAAACGTGGTGCCAAAGTACGCGTATTGCGCAACAACGTAGTCATCCATGATGGCGAATTGGATTCTTTGAAACGCTTCAAAGATGACGTGCGCGAAGTGAAAAATAACTTCGAGTGCGGTCTGTCATTGAAGGGCTTTAATGATTTGGAAGTGGGCGATAAGTTGGAAGCCTACGAAATCATTGAAGTTGCGCGGACCTTACTGTAATGGCGAACTATGCACGCACCGACCGCGTTGCTCAGCAAATGCAACGTGAAGTGGCGGAGCTGATACGTTTAGAAATTAACGATCCACGCGTCAAGCTGGTCACCATCACGGATGTAGAAGTGGCGGGGGATTATTCTCACGCAAAAATTTTCTTCACCCGCTTAGATGGTAAACACGCCGAAGCGCAACAAGGTTTGGATAGAGCCAGTGGTTTTTTGCGCAGCCAGTTGTCGCGTAGTTTGAAGCTGCGCATCATGCCGCAACTGCATTTCGTGTTTGACGCATCGGTGGAGCGCGGCAGTCATTTATCGCAACTGATAGATAAAGCTGTCGCTTCGGATAAACTTAATTCGGATAGCAATGAAGCCGAATCCAACGACTAAGCCCGCTAAAAGATACCGTCCTCTGGACGGTGTTTTGTTATTCGACAAGCCATTAGAGCTCAGCTCAAACGATGCTTTGCAAAAAGTGCGCCGCGTGTTTCAAGCGGAAAAAGCGGGACACACTGGCACGCTCGACCCACTCGCCACGGGGCTGCTGCCAATTTGTTTTGGCGAAGCCACCAAATTTTCCAACGCCTTACTCGACGCAGATAAAACCTATCGCACCACAGTGCGACTGGGCGTGACCACGACAACGGGGGATGTTGAAGGTGAGGTGTTAGAAACGCGCGCCGTCACGGTCACCTTGGCTGAAGTCGAAGCCGTGTTAGCGCGATTTCGAGGCGCGCAACAACAGTTGCCGCCCATGTACAGCGCGCTTAAACATCAAGGCAAACCGCTCTACGAATACATCCGCGCGGGCATCACCATAGCGCGTGAGCTACGCGACATCGTGATACACGAGCTGGTGCTGCTGCGTTTTGACGGCAATGAATTAGAGCTATCGGTGCGATGCAGCAAAGGCACTTACATCCGTACCTTGGGCGAAGACATCGCCGCTGCGTTGGGTTGTGGTGGACATCTAAGTGCGCTGCGCCGCACCGCGATTGCTCATTTCGACTTAGCCCACGCCTACACGCTGGAACAACTGGCTGAGATGAGCGAAGCACAACTGCTCGCGACCTTACAGCCCGTTGATTCCTTGTTGCCCACTATGCCGCGCTTAGCGTTAGACGAGGTGCAAATCAAACGCATGGCGCAAGGTCAACGACTGAGTTTAGCAACAGGCTTGCCAGACGGACGCATCGCCCTGTATGGCGCGCAAGGCTTCGTCGGCGTGGCATTACAAGAAGGGCAGCGTATTGCCCCCGAACGATTGCTCTCTGGTATTGCGCGCGCGGCAGCACAAACTATCGTATTGTCGCAAGTATAGAAAAAATCGCAATTTTTGATTGAGTAAACAAGGCATTCAAGGTTAGAATGCGCAACTTTTTTTAGGAGTGTAAAACCAATGGCAATTACCGCTGCGCAAAAAGCGCAAATCGTGACAGATTTTCAACGTGCTAAAACTGATACAGGTTCACCTGAAGTTCAAGTGGCTTTGATTACGGCTCGTATCACTTATTTGACTGAGCATTTCAAAGAAAACGCTAAAGACAATCACTCACGTCGTGGTTTGTTGCGCTTGGTTAGCCGTCGCCGTAAGTTGCTTGATTACCTCAAGCGCGAAAACGATGCGAGCTACCGTACACTGATCGAACGCTTAGCTATTCGTAAGTAGTCGCTGCAAAGTACACAGAAGGGGTCGCAATAGCGACCCTTTTTTTAGGCTATCTCTAGAAATCCAAATCTCGTCGCGATACGTCGTTGCTCACAAAAAATTACTCCTTACATAGCCATCTATGCGTCGTCCTAATTTTTTGTTCGCGCCTCGCCTCGCTTAGATATTTGAATTTCTAGAGACACCCTAAGTTGTTAAAAAATATATTTGTTGTTGAGCGCAGTTTTGCGCTTTTATTTTTTGGAGAATCACGATGAGTCACTATAAAAAATCCTTTGCATTTGGCAAGCATCAACTCACGATTGAGACAGGTGAAATCGCGCGTCAGGCAACTGGTGCGGTGTTGGTGAGTTTGGATGACACGGTGGTTTTGGTGACGGTGGTGGGTCGTCAAGATGCTAAACCTGAGCAAGATTTTTTTCCTTTGACGGTCGATTACCAAGAAAAAACTTACGCGAACGGCAAGATTCCAAGCGGCTTTTTTAAGCGCGAAGGTCGTCCTTCTGAAAAAGAAATTCTCACCTCACGTTTGATTGACCGCCCGCTGCGTCCGCTGTTTCCTGAAGGTTTTTATAACGAGGTGCAAATCGTCGCGATGGTGATTTCATCGGATAGCGAAATTGATGCGGATATTCCCGCTTTAATCGGCGCATCGGCAGCGTTGGCGATTTCGGGGATTCCTTTTGACGGTCCGATTGGCGCGGCGCGCGTGGGTTATGCCAACGGCGAATACTTGCTCAATCCGACTCAAACTGAACTGAAAACTTCACAAATGGATTTAGTCGTGGCGGGTACCGATCGCGCGGTGTTGATGGTGGAATCAGAAGCGCAACAGTTGTCCGAAGAAATTATGTTGGGCGCGGTGATGTTTGGTCATGAGCAAATGCAGGTAGTGATTGCCGCGATTAACGAGATGGCAGACGCGGTGGGCAAAGATGAGTGGGATTGGGTTGCACCTGCTAAGAATCAGGCTTTGATTGCTTACGTTGCACAGCTTGCCGAAGCACCACTGCAACAAGCGTACGCGATTCGTTCCAAGCAACAACGTACTGTCGCTATCGCCGCCATTCATGCCGAGGTTAAAGCGGCTGTGGCAAAAGATTTCACCGAGATGGGCAACAATCAAATCAACGAATTGTTTGGGGCATTAGAAGGTCAAATTGTGCGCGGACAAATTTTAAGTGGCGAACCGCGCATTGACGGTCGCGATACGCGCACCGTGCGTCCGATTAGCATCCGCAACGGTTTGTTGCCGCGCGCACATGGTTCGTCGTTGTTTACGCGCGGCGAAACGCAAGCCATCGTGGTGGCGACGTTGGGCAGTATGCGTGACGCGCAAAAAATTGATGGTTTGCAAGGTGAGTCTGAAGACCGTTTTATGCTGCATTACAACTTTCCTCCATATTCAACAGGCGAAACAGGCCGCGTCGGTACGCCAAAACGCCGCGAAATTGGTCATGGCCGTTTGGCGAAACGCGCGCTGGCAGCGGTGTTGCCCAGCACGGAAGATTTTAATTACGCGATGCGCATCGTGTCAGAAATTACCGAATCAAATGGCTCAAGCTCAATGGCTTCGGTGTGCGGCGGTTGCTTGTCGTTGCTGGATGCGGGCGTGCCGCTCAAAGCGCACGTTGCAGGCATTGCGATGGGCTTGATTAAAGAAGGCGGACGCTTCGCCGTGTTGACCGACATCTTGGGCGACGAAGATCATTTGGGTGATATGGATTTCAAAGTGGCGGGTTCAGAAACCGGCGTAACCGCCTTGCAAATGGACATCAAAATTAACGGCATTACGCGTGAAATTATGCACGCCGCATTGACGCAAGCGCGTGAAGGTCGGATGCACATTTTGGGCTTGATGAAAACGTCTATGCCCGCCGCTCGCGTCGAGCTTTCCGAGTTCGCGCCACGCACTGTCAAGATGAAAGTGAATCCTGAGAAAAAACGCGACATTATTGGTAAAGGCGGCTCAGTGATTCGCGCGATTACTGAAGCGACTAACACCAGCATCGACATCGACGACGAAGGCAATGTGAGCATTTCTTGCACCAGCACCGCGCAAGGCGAACAAGCGAAACAGCGCATTCTGGACATCATTGCGGACGTTGAAGTCGGCAAAGTTTACGAAGGCCCTGTGGTGAAAGTGTTGGACTTCGGTGCGTTGGTGACGATTTTGCCAGGCAAAGATGGCTTGTTGCACATTTCGCAAATCGCCCACGAGCGCGTCAATGCCGTGAGCGACTTTTTGAAAGAAGGTCAAATCGTCAAAGTGAAATTGCTGGAGCTAGATGAAAAAGGGCGTATGAAGTTAAGCATGAAAGCCTTAATTCCCGCACCTGTTGCTGCGGTGAGCGAGGCGAGTAGTCGTTAAGCGCGCTCGCTAGTGCTTAAAAAAACAGGTGCAATCGCTGCACCTGTTTTTTTATTGTTGGCATAAAAAATCCCCGCATCCAGCGGGGATTTTTCATTAAGCAGTTTGTGCTAAATATTTAGCGACTTGCTTTTAGTTGCGACTAACCTAAAGGTAAGTCTTCACTGAAAGCAGCTCACTAAACTTACTTGGCAACCTGCTTTTCTCTGATTTCATCCAGCGTTTTGCAGTCGATACACAGGGTTGCCGTGGGGCGTGCTTCGAGGCGACTTAGACCGATTTCTACGCCGCAACTATCGCAGTAACCGTATTCATTGGCATCAATCTTCGCAATCATTTCGTTGATTTTTTTAATCAGCTTGCGTTCGCGATCGCGGTTGCGCAGCTCTAGGCTAGTGTCGGATTCTTGCGTGGCGCGGTCGTTTGGGTCGGCAAACGAAGTGGCTTCGGCTTGCATGGTGTGTACGGTGCGATCAATGTCTGCACCCAGCCCTGATTTAATGTCGTTCATCACTTGGCGAAAGTGCGCCAGTTGATTCGGGTTCATGTATTCCTCGCCTTTTTTAGCCTTATAAGGCGCGGCAGCTTTGTTTGTATTTGCGGGCATGTGCTTCTCCAACGGGATAAAAATAATTCAGCGTGTACAGATAGGCTCAGCTGAACTGGTAATTGCAAGCAACCGACTGAGCCCTAAAAATGCGACGCGGATTCTAGTCTAAATTGGCTGCTGATGGCGAAGTAAAACACAGTGATTTTTACTCGCTCTAATGAGTTTGCTGTAGCCAAGCAAGCGCATAAAGACTGGCAAAAAACAGAGCTAAATGTAGCGCGCTCCAATACTGGTAACGACGCGATAACTCTGCTGGGGTGCGGTTGCTAATCAGAAATAATTTACCGTCGGCTGGTTGGCGAATGATATGAATATCGGGTTGGGCTTGCGCAGTACGGAACTGTTTAGCGACTTCGCGTTGTGCCGCTTTGCGTGCCAGCATCCATTCATCCATATCCAGCTCGCCATCGTTGTTCAAATCAAAGCGGCGGTGCAAATCGGGTAGGTCACGCTTCCAGCTCGCCAGTAGGGCATTTAATTCAGTATTACTGTTAAATTCGGCTGCCATACTGTGGGTACGAAATGCGCCCAATACATATAATTCGTCGTGTTCTAGTAGCGTCCACTCGGTGTAACGCATATTGCCCTCGCGCCAGCACTCGCGGTAACGGGTATTGATTTCCGCATAATCCGCATCAATCACACACTCGCCCGACTCATCTTGTAATAAAAAAGATTCGCGGCTTTCACCACTTTCGATAGTGCGCCACTCATTGCGCCGCTCGCCCTGTTTATGTTGTTCAATTTTGTAACGAAACCAGAGGCATGGTAAATGGCGCAGTTGGCTAAGCACGGGTGTATTCGGCATGGGTTTGCCGCGTCCCATCAGCTCGACATAGCCTTGCGCAGCAGAGGCGACTTTCGAGGTGGGCGTGTCGCGAATCACGCGCAAATTTTTAACGGCGGCGCGCCAAGAAAAAAGTGCAATGAGTGCAATCACGCCCGCCGCGAGCAACCAGCCTAAGCGGGAATGGCTGGTGCTGGCAGCAGCCACGCTGATGAGTTGCGCAGCCACGCCAGTCAATTGCGTGTATTCACGGCGCATGGCAGCCCACATGATGGTTAGTTAAACAGATGCTTCATGTCCACGTCGGCTTTTTCTTGGTTAGAGAATTCCAGCAACGGTTTATCGCCAAAATTAAACAAGCTAGCGATAATGCTGGCGGGGAACAGCTCGATTTGTACGTTGTTGATATTCACCGCATCGTTGTACAACTCGCGACGATCGGCAATGCTATTTTCTAAACCCGTGATGCGATTTTGCAACTGCATGTAATGCTCATTTGCTTTCAGTTCTGGATAGGCCTCGGCGATGGCGAAAATACTGCCCAGTCCCGCGCGCAACATACCTTCTGCTTGTCCTAACGCGCCGATGTCTTGCGACTGGCGGGCACTTTGTACTTGGTTGCGTGCGGCAATCACTTTGTGCAACGTGTCTTGTTCAAACTGCTTGTATTGTTTGCATACCTCAACCAGCTTAGGCAGCTCGTCATGGCGTTGTTTGAGCAACACGTCGATGTTTGCCCAGGCTTTAGCCACCTCGTGTTTAACGCTGACCAAGTGGTTGTACAAGCCCACTGCATAAAATACTGCGACAACGGCTACACCTAATAAAATAATGGTAATCATGCTGTTCTCCTAAATTTACAAAGTTAAGGTGTTATTCAAACAGGTTTTGGCTTGCGCTAAACGCGTGACAGTGGGGAGCAGATTCAGCCCTGTTTTTTCACGCAAGGCTTCGGCATTTTCTTTCATATCCTCAAGCTCGATATTGATACTTTCGCCTTCCACTGCAAAGGCGATGGTATTGCCACTTTCGCACGAAGGAAACATCAGTGCACGGTCGTCAAATGCTGCAAGGATATGTTTGAAACTGCCCAAGACACCGCGAGACAGGCTTAATAAATTGACCGCCATTACACCTTGCTCATTCAAGCGGGTGCGACAGACTTGGTAAAATGGCAGCGTATTTAGCCCCCCTGATTGCGCATTTTCATCAAAACCATCGACCAAAATCAAATCAAATTTTTTGTCCGTATTAAAGACGTATTCCACACCATCGGCAATCACTAAATGGATGCGTTTATCGTCTTCGGGCAGCTTAAAAAATTGCCGTGCACAGGCGACCACTTTAGGTTCGATTTCGACGATGGTGAGATGCGCGAGCGGGTAGTTGTGATACAAAAACTTGGTGAGCGAAGCCGCACCCAAACCAATTAGCAGCACCTTACGCGGAAAGCGCGCATCGTCGCGCAACAGCAATGCCGCCATCATTTCGCGGGTGTATTCCAGCTCCAAATTATTGGGCCGCGCAATGCGCATCGCGCCTTGTATCCAGCTTGAGCCAAAGTGCAAATAACGCACGCCCGCTTGTTCAGAAATGTCGATAGAAGTATTCATGTTGACTGAGGCCAAAAAAGAGGCGCGGATTATCGCAGACTGCGTTAGCTAAATACGGAATAAATGCATACTCGGCTGAGGGTGCGGACAAAAATAATTATGACTATTTTTAATAGGCGAACCGCCCCTGCATTATTCCGTGGTGATGCCGCCGCTGTAGGGTGTGAAGCCTGATAGAATGCGCGGCCTTTTTTTATTAACTTTATTTGGAGAATCACGCATGGCTATTGAACGCACACTTTCTATTATCAAACCTGATGCAGTCGCAAAAAATGTAATCGGTCAAATTTACTCACGCTTTGAAGGCGCGGGTTTGAAAGTTATCGCTGCACGCATGACACAACTGTCCCAGAAAGAAGCTGAGGGTTTTTACGCGGTTCACGCAGCGCGTCCTTTCTTCAAAGATCTGGTGAGCTTTATGATTTCTGGCCCCGTGATGATTCAAGCATTGGAAGGCGAAGGCGCAATTTTGAAAAATCGTGACCTGATGGGCGCGACTGATCCTAAGAAAGCTGACAAAGGCACCATCCGTGCTGACTTCGCTGACAGCATCGACGCAAATGCAGTACACGGTTCTGACGCGGCTGAAACAGCAGCAGTTGAAATCGCGTACTTCTTCCCAGCGTTGAACGTTTACTCTCGTTAATTTATTGCTTAACGAATGAAACAAAACCTCCTCAACTTTGATGCGCATGGACTGACGACTTATTTCGCGGAGATAGGCGAAAAGCCTTTCCGCGCCAAGCAAGTCATGCGTTGGCTGTACAAAGAAGGGGAGTCCGATTTCGCCGCGATGACAGACATCGCGGTCAGTTTGCGTGACAAGCTCACGCAACACGCTTGCATCACCACGCCTGCCATCATGCGCGAAGAATTGTCCGATGACGGCACGCGCAAATGGCTGTTAGACGTAGGCACGGGCAACGCGGTCGAAGCGGTGTATATCCCCGAAGCGACACGCGGCACTTTATGTATTTCGTCACAAGCCGGCTGCGCGCTGGATTGTTCATTTTGTTCCACGGGCAAGCAAGGTTTTAACCGCAATTTAAGTGTGGCGGAAATCATCGGTCAGCTGTGGTGGGCGAATCATCAACTTGGTAAAAACGCTGAAGGCAACTGGGCGATTAGCAATGTGGTAATGATGGGTATGGGCGAGCCGTTGTTGAATTTCGACAACACCGTGAGCGCGCTGCGCCTGATGTTGGACGATCATGGCTATGGCTTGTCGCGCCGTCGTGTCACAGTTTCCACGTCAGGTGTGGTACCCGCGATGGACCGATTGCGCGAAGAATGTCCCGTCGCGTTGGCAGTGTCGCTGCACGCGCCGAACGACAAGCTGCGCGATGTGCTGGTGCCTATCAATCAAAAATATCCGCTCAAAGAATTGCTCGCCGCGTGTATCCGTTATCTGGAAAAAGCTCCGCGTGATTTCATCACCTTTGAATATGTGATGTTGGATGGCGTGAACGATAGCGTGCAGCAGGCGCACGAGTTAGTGCGATTGTTGGCGGACGTGCCGTGCAAGCTCAATCTCATTCCGTTTAATCCTTTCCCGCAGACCCATTATTTGCGTTCTAAGCCCGATGCGATTGCGCGTTTTCGCGATGTGTTAATGCAAGCCAATATCATTACCACGGTGCGTAAAACGCGCGGCGACGACATCGCGGCGGCTTGCGGGCAGCTGGCTGGACAGGTGTTGGATAAAACCAAACGCACGGGTACGCGCCCAGTGATATTGCATCGCTAATTTTCTAGAAAGAGGTCGCTATGTATCGTGGGATTTTGTTATCGCTGTTGGTTTTGACGGGCTGCGCAGGTGGCATGAGTGCTGAAAATGCGGAAAAAAGTGCGCGCATTCATACCGAGTTGGCAGGCTTGTATTTGGAGCGCGCGCAAATGGGTGTTGCCTTAGCTGAGGTGGAGCAAGCCTTCGCTGCGAAGTCTAACTACGCCCCCGCATTCAACATGCGCGCCTTGATACACATGGCGTTGCATGAAGATGTTGAGGCTGAATCCGACTTTAAGCACAGTCTAAGTATTGATGAAAAAAATTCTGAAACGCACAGTAACTACGGTTGGTTTTTGTGCCAAAACAATCGTGAAAAAGATTCCATTCCGCACTTTATGTCGGCACTCAAAAACCCTTTGTACCAAACGCCAGAGCAGGCGTATTTGAACGCCGCTGTATGCTCGCAAAAAATGAATAACTTAGTGTTGGCTGAAGATTTTTTTCAGCGCGCTTTAGTGGTTCGCCCTAATTTGCCGCAGGCTTTGTTGGGTATGGCGCAATTAAATTTTATTAAACAAGATTTTGGTTTGGCGAAAAAGTTTTTTAATCAATACGCGGCTAAAACAGATACCTTGACCGCTGAAAATTTATGGCTTGCGGTGCGTATTGAGCGTCAATTAAACGACCGAAACTCTGCCGCCAGTTATGCAATGAAACTACGCAATTTATATCCTGATTCAAAAGAAGCGCGTGCAATTGGCAGCAACTAAATACTAGGGAGTTCTCAAGCATGGATGAAAAAATAGTAAGCAACGATGTTGCAATTGTCGTCACTAAAGTGGGTGCGCAATTGCGTGCCATGCGTGAAGTAAAAGGCTTGAGTGTTGCCGACGTTGCTGCGCAAATCCGTCTCGCACCGCGTCAAATTGAAGCCTTGGAAGCGGATGATATGGCGAGCTTGCCTGAACTCGCTTTTGTGCGTGGTTTTGTGCGCAGCTATGCAAAATTATTAGGCATGGATGCGCAACCTTTGTTGGACAGCTTGCCTAATCCCTATGCCAATAGTGAGCTGCATACGCCTAGCTCAGTGGAGGTGCCCTTTAATGTGCGACAACTCTCTATGCAGCAAAGCCGCGTATGGCTGATTGCGGCGGGTGTCATTGCGACACTCGCTATTATTTTCGCGTTATGGAATCGTGCCGCGCCGCATCCGGTTAGTGCTGCTGTGGTGGTTGAGCAAGCAATTGAGCTGCCTATTCCCGCACAGTCCGCGCCTATAAGTAGCGAGCCTGTTGATGCGGCGGATGCACTTGCAGCCGCCTTGGTTGCGCCGATTGCCGCGCAAGTAAAAGCCCCTGAAGCCTTGAGCCGTGTGCCTGTTACGACTCAAGCCGTGGCAGTAAGTAGTGTGCCCGTTAGCAATAATGGTGCGCAATTACGCTTGGTTTTTGCCACCGAATCTTGGGTTGAGATTACTGACATGAGTGGAAAAACTTTATCGTCGGGTCATCATGCCGCAGGCAGCGAGTTGAATTTCAAAACTATGGGGCCGTATCAAGTGGTCATAGGTAATGCCAGCTCCGTGCAACTTTTTCGTCGTGGCAAACCGTTCGATTTAAGCAGCTATATCAATAAGAGCAGCGACGTGGCGCGCTTGACAGTGGAGTAATAGATGAGTGAATTATTTAATCGCCGTCCCTCGCAACGCGTGGTGATTGCAGGCGTAATGATGGGTGGCGGCGCGCCCATCGTGGTGCAGTCCATGACCAATACCGATACGGCGGATGCCGCGTCCACGGTTAAGCAAGTTTACGAATTAGCGCAAGCTGGTTCGGAGCTGGTGCGCATTACCGTCAATACGCCCGAGGCGGCCGCGCAGGTCGCGACCATTCGCCGTCAGTTGGATGAGCTGGGCTGCGATGTGCCGCTGGTGGGCGACTTTCATTACAACGGTCATCGCCTGTTGCGTGACTATCCCGATTGCGCACAAGCACTGGCGAAATACCGCATCAATCCCGGCAATGTGGGGCGCAGTCGCGAATCTGAAGACCCGTTTACGATGATGATAGAAACGGCCATTCAGTACGATAAACCCGTGCGCATCGGCGTGAACTGGGGCAGCTTGGATCAAAATTTAGTGGTGCGCATGATGGATGAAAATTCTCGTCTGGCGCAGCCCTTGGATGCCAAACACGTCACGCAAAACGCACTCATCGCCTCCGCACTAGAGAGCGCGCAACGTGCTGAAAAATTAGGCATGGCGCACAACCGCATCGTGCTGTCGTGCAAGGTCAGCGACGTGCAAGATTTAATCGCCGTGTATCGTTCGTTAAGTAGCCAGTGCGATTACGCGCTGCATCTGGGGCTGACCGAAGCGGGCATGGGCTCAAAAGGCATTGTCGCCTCCACCGCCGCGCTGGCCGTGCTGTTGCAACAGGGCATCGGCGACACCATCCGCATTTCTTTAACGCCCGAACCGAACGGCTCGCGCACCCAAGAAGTCATCGTCGGACAAGAAATTTTGCAGACTATGGGCTTGCGCGCCTTTGCGCCTATGGTCACCGCCTGCCCCGGTTGCGGTCGCACCACCAGTGTGTTTTTTCAAGAATTAGCACTGAGCATACAGAACCATCTGCGCGAACAAATGCCCGTGTGGCGCGCGCAATACGATGGTGTGGAAAACATGACCGTGGCGGTGATGGGGTGTGTAGTCAACGGCCCTGGCGAAAGCAAATTAGCCAATATCGGTATCAGTCTGCCAGGCTCAGGTGAAAGCCCCGCCGCCCCCGTTTATATTGATGGCGAAAAGGCCATGACCTTGCGTGGCGACAACATTGCCAATGAGTTCACCAAGCTGGTGGATGATTATGTGGCGAACAAATATCCCGCGCGGACAGCGAGTTCGCCGAAATTGGCTAGGAATATTTCGATAGCTGTGGCGAAATAACAAGCTGAGTTTTTGCGTGACTAGAGAGCATTAGGTTGGGTAAAGTCCAGCTGCCACTGATATTTTGAGCTAGCTAGCGTTTTTCGGGCTAGCCCAGACAAACACTCAATTGCGCCTCGCCGAACAAAAACATCCACCTCTAAAATTCCCTTTGCAGTCACTCCGACTGCAAGAAAACCGCTCCCTTGCGTTATAATCCGCGATTTGTCGCAATCCCCACCTAACACTATGAGTAACGAGACTTTGCAAGCCGTAAAAGGCATGAACGACATCCTGCCCGACGAAGCGGGGCTTTGGCTGTGGTTTGAGGAGGTGGTGCGCAACTGGCTGGATAGCTACGGTTATCGCAACATTCGTATGCCGCTGGTCGAGCCGACCGCGTTGTTCAAACGCGCTATCGGTGAAGTGACTGACATCGTCGAGAAGGAGATGTACAGCTTCGAAGACAGCCTCAACGGCGATCAGCTGACTTTGCGCCCAGAAGGCACTGCATCGTGTGTGCGCGCCGTGTTGCAACACAATTTGCTGTATAACGCGCCGCAGCGTTTGTACTACACAGGACAAATGTTCCGTCACGAGCGGCCGCAAAAAGGTCGCTATCGTCAGTTTCATCAAGTAGGCGTGGAAGCACTCGGTTTTGCTGGGCCCGACATTGACGCGGAGCAGATTTTGATGTGCGCGCGGCTGTGGAAATTGCTCGGTATTCGCGATGTGACTTTGCAACTGAACACCTTAGGTGACGCGGCGGCGCGGCAACAACATCGCGCCAAATTGATAGCCTATTTCGAGCAACATTTAGAGCTGCTTGATGCCGAAGCCACGCGCCGTTTGCATACCAATCCGCTGCGCATTTTGGATAGTAAAAATCCTGCCATGCAAGACCTCATCGCGGGCGCGCCCCGCCTGATGGACGAGCTGGACGCAGAGGCGTTGGCGCATTTTGCCGCGCTGCAAGCGACGCTCACCGCGCATGGGGTGGTGTTTGAAATCAATCCGCGTTTAGTGCGTGGCTTGGACTACTACAACCGTACCGTGTTCGAGTGGGTGACTACGCGCTTAGGCGCGCAAGGCACGATATGTGCGGGCGGTCGTTACGACGGGCTGGTAGAACAGATAGGCGGGAAACCCGCAGCAGCAATGGGTTTTGCCATGGGCGTGGAACGCTTGCTGGCGTTGTTGCAAGACGATGGTCTGGCGTTACCTAAGCCGGCGGTGGATGTGTATGTGGTGCATCAGGGCGTGCTAGCGCAAGCGTTGGCGAGTCAAGTTGCCGAGCAATTACGCGACGACAAGTTGCGCGTGGTGATGCATTGCGGCGGCGGCAGCTTTAAGTCGCAAATGAAAAAAGCCGATGCCAGCGGCGCAGCGGTTGCGCTGGTCATCGGTGACGATGAAGCCTGTGAAAATCAAGTCAGCATCAAGCCCATGCAGGGCGGCGAACAAGTAAAAGTAGCAGTGGCACAACTCAATGCAGTAATTTTAGAAATCATTAACCGTTAATTTAGGAGCGCGAACATGGCTGTTTTAGATTTGCAAGAACAGGAACAACTAGAAGGTTTGAAGGCGTGGTGGAAAGACCATGGCAATAAAGTTTTAGGCGTTGCGCTGTTGCTCGTTTTGGTCGTGGGCGGCTGGCGTGCTTGGACGTATTACCAAAACAAACAAGCGGTTGAGGCGGCAACTTTGTTTGAGCAGTTTGCCCAGCAGTTGCCTAGCAACGACCCTAAGCGCATCAACGATGCGGCGCAGGCGGTGATGGATAAATATGGCAGCACGATTTACGCGGCACGCGCAGCACTGACCGCCGCGCAAGTGAACGAACAAAGCAAGGCCATTCCACAAGCGAAAACGCAATTGCAATGGGTGTTGGATCACGCTTCCGAAGCCGCGATGAAAGATGTGGCGCACTTGCGTTTAGCCGCAATTTTGTTGGATGAAAAATCTTTTGACGACGCGTTAAAGCAATTAAATGCCGCTCATCCCGCTGCGTTTGAAGGCTTGTATGCCGACTTGAAAGGCGATGTATTGAGCGCGCAAGGTAAAGATGCCGAAGCGCGTGCAGCGTATCAAATCGCGTTTGATAAAACCGATGTGCGCAGCACTTATCGCCAACTCATCCAAATGAAATTAGATGAGTTAGGTGGCGCGCAAGCGGCTGCTGCGGACGGTAAAAAATAATGTTGCGCCGCCTTTTTTTGTTGCCTGTCGTTTTGTTGGCAGCGTGTGCGAGTACACCTAGCAAGACTGCCAACGACGCTCCCGCTGAACTCAAAGACTTCGCCGCAACCGCAAAATTCGCGGTGCGTTGGCATGAAAATTTGGGTGAGGCGGGCAGCTATTTGCTGCGTCCTGCGCTGCTTACCGATGCCATCGTCGGGGTGTCGAGCAAAGGCGTGTTGACGGCATTGTCGCGCAGCACGGGCAAGCCGCTCTGGCACGTTAAAACAGGGCTAAACGTATCGGGCGGAGTGGGGGCAGATGACAAAATGTTGCTGCTCGGCAGCGATAAAGGCGAGGTGGCAGCATTCGATTTGAGCGGCAAGCTGCTCTGGCAAGTGAAAGTATCGAGCGAAGTGTTAAGCGCGCCGCAGCTCGTCGAAGGCATGGTATTGGTGCGCAGTGCCGATGGGCGCATTGCCGCGCTGAATGCCGCCGATGGCAAGCCGCAGTGGTTGTACGAACGTGCCACCCCCGCGCTGGCGGTGCGTAGTTTTGCGGGCGTGACGATACAGCGCGGCATTGTTTACGCAGGCTTTGCGGCGGGCAAGCTGGCTGCCTTGGATTTGAAAACGGGTAGTTTGTTGTGGGAGAACTCGGTGTCGCAACCACGCGGCAATACTGAACTCGACCGCATCAGCGATATCACCAGCAATGTGGTGGTGGACGACGAGCAAGCCTGTGCGATTGCCTTTCAAGGACGCGTGGCGTGCTTTGATGCGGCGCAAGGTAGTCCGCTGTGGAATCGTGATATTGCCAGCGACAAAGGCATGATGCTGTTGCGCAAATTTTTATATTTAAGCGATGCGACTGGCAATGTATTGGCGTTAGAAAAATCTACGGGTAGCAGTGTGTGGAAAAACGATGCCTTGACTTTGCGCGACACCAACACGCCACTCGCCTTAAATGATTTTGTCGTGGTCGCTGATTTTGAGGGCTATTTACATGCGCTTGCGCGTGACGACGGCCACTTAGTCGCACGCATCAAATTAGATGGCAGCCCACTGTTGGGCGCGCCACTAGAACTCGATAACGGACTGCTGGTGCAAACCCGCGATGGTGGTCTGTATTCGCTCACCTTACAGTAATAGAAAGTCTCAGCATGTTGCCCACACTCGTTTTAGTCGGTCGTCCCAATGTGGGCAAGTCCACGCTTTTTAATCGTCTCACGCGCAGCCGCGATGCACTGGTTGCCGATCAACCTGGGCTGACGCGCGATCGCCATTACGGTCGCGGTCGTGTTGGTGAGCGTCCATATTTGGTGGTTGATACTGGCGGTCTCGAACCTGTTGCCAAAGACGGCATCATGTTTGAAATGGCGAAGCAAAGTCGTCAAGCGGTGGACGAGGCGGACGTGGTGTTGTTCATCGTCGATGGGCGCGCGGGTTGCACGCCGCAAGACATGATTATCGCCACGCAGTTGCGCAAGACTGGCAAGCCTATTTTGCTGTTGGTGAACAAAGCTGAAGGCATGATGCGCAGCAAGATCACCGCCGATTTCTTCGAACTCGGACTGGGCGAACCTTACCCAATTTCTTCTGCGCACGGCGACAACGTCGTTGAAGTGATTGAGATTGCGATGGAGAACTTTCCTGACGAAATCGACGAAGAAAAAACTGAAGGTGACAAGCCGCCCAAACTGGCGATTGTCGGCCGTCCTAACGTCGGTAAATCCACTCTAGTGAACGCTATTTTGGGTGAGCAGCGTGTAATCGCTTTCGACTTGCCAGGCACTACGCGCGACAGTATTTATATCGACTTCGAGCGCGATGGACGTGCTTACACCATCATCGACACGGCTGGTGTGCGTCGTCGTGGCAAGGTTGATGAAGCCATCGAAAAATTCTCCGTCATCAAGACTATGCAAGCCATTGAAGATGCCAACGTGGTGGTGCTGGTGGTGGACGCACGCGATCAAATTACCGAACAAGATGCGCACGTTGCCGACTTCGTTTTGCAAGCAGGACGCGCCTTGGTTTTAGCCGTGAATAAATGGGATGGTTTGGACGATCATCAACGCCTGATGGTGAAAAATGACATGGAGCGCAAGCTGCATTTCCTGAGCTTTGCCAAACGCCATTACATTTCTGCATTGCACGCCAACGGCATCTCCAGTGTGTTGAAATCGGTGGACGAAGCCTATGCCGCCGCGATGCTAAAAATGTCCACGCCCAAGCTCACTCGCGCGCTCATTTCTGCACTCGATAAACAACTCCCGCCCAAAGGCGGACGCTTCCTACCCAAGATGCGCTATGCCCACCAAGGCGGCAGCAACCCACCGCTCATCGTCATTCACGGCAGCGGCTTGGACGAAGTGCCCGCTAGCTACACGCGCTATCTGGAACGTACCTTCTGCGAAATTTTCAAGCTGCAAGGCACACCGATGAAAATTCAATACAACTCCAGCAAGAATCCGTTTGAAGGTAAAAAACCCAAAGCATTGACTGAAGCGGAGCAGCGTAAGGCGCATAGAGCGCGGATTAGGGGTAGGAAGTTGTACGGGAGTTAAGAAGTTTGGTTCGGATTGAATTAAGTCGAGCTGAATCTTATTTATTGTGTTGCTGCGTTTTTAAGGCGTTTTTATGTTAGAGACTTTTTTATGTTAGAGACTATTATGCTTAATTTATCTTCTTTATTGAATCTTGCATCCATCGTTATTGGATTTGTCGCTGGCATTTGCTTTTGTATCGGTGCAGCAAAAATGAAAACAAAGGATATTGCTCGTTCTTGCCAAACTGTTGCAGGTTGGAATTCTGCACAGACCAAATCGCTCAGTGAGCAAAGAGCGCAATACTTAATTGGCGCATGGTTTCTAGTTTTTTCGTTTGTTTTGCAAGCTGTAGCCATCCTTGTTCCAAAAGAATTTCAGATAGCTATTCCATTCATCTTGCAATTGCCTCTTGTTCAGTTTTTAGTGTTTTTGCTGTTTGCTGGGCTCATCGCTGTTTTTGCCATTTTGAATATATCTAAACGTACGGAAACAGCAGTGCAAAAAATATTAAAAGGGATTTAGCGAGGTAGGGTGGGCAAGCCCCATCTGCCCACCGTTATGATGCTACCGCGTGGGCAAAACTTGCCCACCCTACATCTGCCCACGCGGTAACGTGCAAATAGGTGGGCAAAAAAACTTGCCCACCCTACCATCGAGGTAAAAAATCATGTCGCGTTATCGTCGCAGCGAGGTAGGGTGGGCAAGCCCCATCTGCCCACCGTTATGGTGTTACCGCGTGGGCAAAACTTGCCCAGCCTACATCTGCCCACGAGGGAACGTGCAAATAGGTGGGCAGGGGAGGCTTGCCCACCCTACATGTGGAGGTAAAAAATCATGTCGCGTTATCGTCGCAGTTTGGTGGGAGGCGGGACGTTTTTCTTTACCATTGCGCTGGCTGACCGTCACTCGGCGTTGTTGGTAGAGCAAGTTGAACGGTTGCGTGCGGTATATCGCCGCGTGCAAGGTGATTATCCATTCGAGACGGTGGCGATTTGTGTGTTGCCCGACCATTTACATGCGGTCTGGCGTTTGCCTGTTGATGATGCCAATTTTTCTTTGCGTTGGAGTTTGATTAAAGCGGGATTTTCACGTGGATTGTCGGCTTCGTTAAATCGTAGCGAGAGCAAAATTACCAAACGCGAAAAAGGGATTTGGCAACGGCGTTTTTGGGAACATCAAATTCGCGATGATTTGGATTTGCAGCGGCATGTTGATTACATCCATTTCAATCCCGTGAAACATGGTCATGTGGCGCGTGTAGTGGATTGGCCTTACTCATCATTTCACCGCTATGTTGCTGATGGAATTTGTCGTAATGATTGGGCTGCGGGTGAAGCAGTGTAGCGTGGGCAAGGTTTATTTGCCCACTCGGGAGCGTACAAATAGGTGGACAGAAAAACTTGCCCACCCTACCCTAGCTAGGTTGCTTTTGACTTATCATTCCGTACCGTTTATCTCAAAGGAGTTGTGATGAAAAAAATATTATTGTTGGTGTGCATGACGTGTTTGATGTCGGGCTGCTTGTATTCACCTTACGATTTTGACGGGCACGGTTATCCGCGTGGCGGACATGGCGATCGAGGTGGACATGGCGATCGAGGTGGACATGGCGATCGAGGTGGACATGGTGGTGAACATCATGGACATGATGACTAGCTTAATTTTTGAGTGGCTGTATTAAAAACGCTTGTATTTAACAAGCGTTTTTTTATGTCTGAAATTTAACGCAAGCCTTGCCAGCGCAAGGGCAAATCGTCCGACCAACGGTGAACATAGTCCGACTAACTAGCACTGGCGAGCGGCCAGATAAAATTTCACTGCCGTATAATTGACGCTTTGTTTGATTGGCGCGGGTGCTGGTTTAAGGTTGCAATAACGGAGCGTATATGAACAACAATTTGCAAACGGGCAAGTTAGTAATATCAGATGATTTTGCTGCTTTGCAGCTCCAAGTTGGAGATGCCTTGCAGTTGCAAGCCGATGCGTCGAATGGCTTGCGCACGCAGGCTAAATTATTGGGCTATTTAGCCCAACAAAGTTTGATTGTGACCTTGCCTAGCGCGACAACTCCGCTACAAATTGGTGACGCTTTTGTGTTGCGCGGCTTTGCAGGCAATACCAGTTATGAGTTTTATAGCCGCGTGTTGAGCGTTAGCGATGCGCCGTATGAGCATGTGCATTTTGCTTTTCCTCAGCAAATTAGCCTGAAAAAAATGCGCGGTGCGATGCGTGTCAAAGTGAAGTGCGCAGCAACGCTGAGTGTGCAAGGCATGAAAAATTCAGTTGATTTAACTGATCTGAGTGAGTCTGGTGGGAGCCTTCGTTGTGTCACGGCGTGTGCATCGCGCGGCGATGTGGTGACGTTAAGTTTTAGCCTGCCTTTAGGTGAAATAACCCAAGCGTTTAATTTACAAGCCGTGGTGCGAAATGTTGAGGCGGATGCGCAGGGGCAAAAATATGGGGTGGAGTTTATTGAACTTGCTCGCGCTGCGCGCAGTGCTTTGCAAGAGCTTGTATGTGCGAGCTTGATACTTGCCGAACCGAAGTGTGCGAACACTTGAAGTGATTTTTGCTGAATAAATAAGCTGTCATAAATTATTTGTTCTAAGTTTTAATGTCGATTACCATGCCGCACGGCTTAATTGGCAAGCACTCAGTTAAGCCCTCTTAAAAATAACTACAGTCTTAAATTTATTCATGAAAAACTCCCTGAAGTCCAGTGCACAGGTCTTGCCGAAACTCGCGCCGCTGGCTGCTTTGTTCTTTTTTTATAGCAGCCATTGTGGTGCATTCGGTTTAGGCGAGCTGCATAGTCATAGTGATTTAGGCGCGCGCTTGGTCGCACAAGTCGAGTTGATTGCGCCGCCCGAACGTGGCACGCCGTTGGCGGTGCGTTTAGGCAGTCGCGATGACTATCAAAAAAACGCTTTGAGTTATCCCGATACAGTGAAGTTACGCTTTGTGGTGAGCAATGAAGCGGGCAGTCCGCCGCTGATTTATATCAGCAGTGCTCAAGCTGTTGATGAACCTTTTTTGCAACTGTTGTTGGATGTTTCCTATCCTGGTGGACGCGTCGTTAAAGCCTACACTTTGCTGTTAGACCCGCCCGCTGCACC
>Ga0209824_10000547_pt1 | contig 23186 bp, 15 predicted proteins | sample VDWuncwatermetaG_FD_184124 | JGI IMG/M metagenome (GOLD analysis project Ga0209824, IMG submission 184124) | Wastewater microbial communities from Netherlands to study Microbial Dark Matter (Phase II) - VDW unchlorinated drinking water (SPAdes)... ...
CTTGCGGAATTCATCTTCAAGTGAAAGAATCTGCACCGAAACATCCTTCATCGTCGCCCGCATTTTCTCTATCACCCCGTCCAGAATATAGTGCGCTCCCAATGCCGGAATAGCAACTGAAAGACCGCCGGCGGTGGTAAGCAGAGCCTCCCAGATTCCGCCCGCAAGGATAGATGGATCAACTCTCGTTCCTGCCGAGCTTAATTTGGAGAAGGAATTTATCATCCCGACCACAGTTCCGAGCAGCCCCATCAGCGGCGCGATCATAGCAGTCATTTCCAGCCCGCGCAGATGTGATTCAAGATAGCGTATATCCGCCGAGCCAACGCGGGTAATTTCCGCCTCTTTGCTTTTTTGCGACATTTCGCGGTTTGCCACACATTCAAAAGTCACACGCATGATCCGCGCCACCGGCCCACGGATAGTCTCCAAGGTTTTGGTTGCCTGGGTGCGGTCACCCTGCTTAATATCGCGCAGCACCGGCTCAATAAAACTGCGGTCGAATACGTTTGATTTCTTAAATTGCCATATCTTAAAAGCAATCACAGCAATAGCATAAACTGACATAGCCATCAGCATATACATAGCAAAACCGCCTTTATGTAAATAAGAAAAATCCTGCATAATTTTCTCCGCTTGAACCGTTTAAACCTGCTGTCATCAACGAATTGATGAAAGCCCTAAATAAAACAAGTAGAGAAGTTACTACTCATGATGCCACTGGTCTAGCATAATTAGAAAATATTTTTTATCCCGACAAAAGTCGGGATTAAAAGATCTGGCGTAAGCCACCCATAGCTATAATTCTGAGGGGTGCAAAACTTTCCCTTAATCTTCCTTGAAGGCTTTGTTCAAACTGTCGGTAATCGGTGCCAGCATGTAAGAAAAGAATGAACGCGAACCGGTATTAATATATACTTCCAGCGGCATTCCCGGTGACAGTTTTACGGCACTATCGAGGGCAGCCAATTCTTTCGCATCTACCTCAACCCTTGCGGTGTAATATGATACGGTTTGTATACCTTGTTGTTCATTGAAAGCGTCAGCCGATACCTGCGTTACTTTTCCGGTAAGAATTGGCATCCTGCGTGATTTATAAGCCGAAAGCACAATGCGCGCATTCATACCCGCTTCAACAACGTCAATATCAGTAGGCTGTACATGCACTTCCGCTACCAGCTTGTCACCTTGCGGAGTAATGTCCATTATCGGTGCTCCGGCAGCTATCACACCGCCTATAGTGTGGTGTTTAAGACCGGTTACGATACCTTCTGACGGGGAGATGATTACCGTGCGCGTCATAACGTCAGTGGCAGCGCGCAGTTTTTCATCATAATCATTAATTTTAGAGCGGACATCACGCAGCTCTTCGGCAAGTTTACCGGCAAAATCATTTTCCAGGTTGATTACATCCATCTGGCTTTCGGTTATGCTTTGTTCAGCCTTGGCAATCTGCGCACCGTATTGACCGATATTGCCTTTTAATTCCTCAGCTTTACGTTGCAGCTCAAGCAGGCGTGGCTTGGTTGCCATGCCGTCCTTATATAATTCTTTTACTGAATTTGTTTCCTCGATAATCAAGGCAAGCTGACCATGCGCGCTTTTCTTTTGTGCTGTAAGCCCGATTATTTCTTCTTTTATTCCTGATATGCGCTGCCACAATGAATCAAGCTTGCCAAGATGGCTGTCATTCTGGGTGGTAAATAATTCTGCTTGCGAGCGCATTGCTTTTTGCAGGGATTCCTGATTTTTTGCCGCTTCTTCTAATTCATCTGGAAACTTTAATTCTGCCGTACTGCTTTGCAATGCCTGTATACGCGTTTCTGACGCACGCATCGCCCATAATTCACTCTGCACGATTTCACGGTTGGCTTTGGGAGCAACGTCGCTGATTTCTACGAGTGGCTGATCTTTCTTAACCAGCTGCCCCTCCTCCACCAGGATATTTTTGATAATTCCACCTTCCAGATGCTGCACGGTTTTGCGTTTGGTTATTACAGCTACGTTGCCATGCGCAATGGCGGCACTTTCAATAGGAACTATCATACCAAAAACTATGGTGATAAAGGTAATAGCAGTTATTACTAGCGCAGTGGCACGCATAGGGGCATGCGCGCTGGCAATGGCAGAATTATTTCCCTTATAATCTTTATTACTGAGTAGTTGTACAAAATTGTCGATTGCCTCCACTGCTCGGGCAAGGCGCGGATGTCCTTCCAGTTTTTCCAACAAAGTTCTGATTCTTGGGATGCTTATATTCATGGATTGCCTTTAACCGGGATTGTTTGCGCTCTTGCCTTATTATACAATGCCATTACCTCGGAAATTGCTCCGAATGTTTCCAGCCTTCCATCGCGCAGCACCAGAAGCTTGTCAACATGCTCCAGAAGGCTATTACGGTGAGTTATAAGCAGCGTGGTTATTTTTCGTTGTTTGGCAAGATAGAGTGCCGCAATCAATGCCTGTTGTCCAACGTCATCAAGGCTGGCATCCGGCTCGTCAAGCATGAGTAGCTTAGGATCGCCATAAAACGCTCTGGCAAGTCCAATTCTCTGGCGTTGCCCGGCAGATAGTACCGCGCCACCTTGACCAATTTCCGTATCATAGCCTTTAGGCAGGCGCAGAATCAACTCATGCGCACTAGCCATATTGGCAGCCTGCACCACTGCTTCCGGCGTAGCATCAGAGTTAAAGCGTGATATATTCTCTTTTATTGTTCCACTGAATAATTCAACATCTTGCGGTAGATATCCAACTGATTTGCCAAACTCTGTGCGCGCTATTTGGCGTATATCTGCACCATCCAATCGCACCACCCCTTTTTCCGCCTGCCATACGCCCATTATTACCCGCGCCAGAGTGGATTTTCCGGAACCACTTGGACCAACAATACCTAAAATTTCTCCGGCATTCAGACCAAAATTTATGTTTTTAAGTATCGGCTCTTCTCTACCTTCTGTGCTGTAAGTTACATTTTCCACAGCAATTGCGCCAACAGCAGCAGGCAATTTCATTGATTCTTCGTTCTGCAGTTCATCAGTGAAAGCTTTTTTAAGCCGTGAGTAAGACGTGCGGGTTTCGGTAAAACTTTTCCAGCTGGCAATGGCTGCCTCAAACGGAGCGAGGGCGCGGCTGGCAAGGATTGAAGCAGCAATAATAGCTCCAGTGGTTACATGGCCATAAATTGCCAGCCATGCGGAAGCGCAAGTGACAAATATCTGCAGGGAAAGTCGCAGGAATTTAGTTCCACCCTGAATAACTGCAGCGCGGTTTCCGGCTGTCAACTGTAATTCGCCTGTGGTTTTCTGCATTGCCTTCCAGCGGGCAGAAAGTGCTGTAACCATGCCCATCGCCTGCGTTACTTCGGCGTTGCGTGTTGCCAGTTCCAGCTCCTGCATGGCGCGTAATTGCCTTGCACCCGCTTCCTGGCTGGGACGGCGCATTGATGTTTCATTCAGCCATGCCATCAGCAAAAGCAATGCTGCACCTGCCACTACCAGCAAACCGAGTGACCAATGCACGATGAATAAGGCGGCTATATATAAGATTGACCACGGCGTATCCATTAGAGTGACCAGCCCATTGCCACCTATGAATTGTTTGATAGTCGATGCATCACGCAAATGTTGCGCTCCTCTGCCACCTGCTGCCGTTTGCGCCAGAACCAGAGGGAGTACTACTTCGATGATGGAATCATGCAACCAGTCAGCGGCTTTCTGTAACACCATGCTACGCAGTGTCTGCAATAACCCTGCCGCCGCAAACATAGCCAGCATGATTACTGTAAGCCATAATAATGTTGCTAAGCTGCCGGTACTCAGTACCCGATCCAATACCTGTAAGGAATATAAAGAAACAGGCAAGATTAGCAGGTTGATGAAAAAACTATTTACGCACACTGAAAGCCATACAGGGCGCAAACTATACAGTATTTTTTCAAGGCGGGCAGTGCCGGTGATATTCATGATTGATAAATGATAATGGTTAATATTTATTAGCTATTATCATCATTAATTAAGCATTGTACAGCAAATTATAATAAAAAATCAACCACAGCCAGACATAAAACCGCTTTTTGTCACTCCCATTCTCGGCTTTAAGTGATTTTTCAGATACTAAGTCCGGTTTGGTGGGATCGAGAGGAATCGAACCTCCGACCTACAGTTTAGGAAACTGCCGCTCTATCCTGCTGAGCTACGACCCCAAATTACGATGATCCGATAATCAGATATCCGGATAATCCGTGGATTATTAGATGATTAGAAAAACTAAGTAAATTACTTTCTATGTCATCCTGCGAGGCGCGTAGCGACTGCGCAGGATCTCAGCATAGTTATAAACAGATCCTGTGCTAACGCTTCGCGTTCCACAGGATGACATTAATCATCAGATCATCTACTCTTTCTTATACTCACCCTCATGCAGCCAGCTACGGTGATTTTCCGGCTTGCCCAGATAATAGCCCTGCATGTAATCAACCCCCATATTCATCAGGGTTTTCGCCACTTCTCCGGTTTCCACGAACTCGGCAACGGTTTTCAGCCCAAATCCTTGTGCAAAATCCATCAATGTCTTCACGAAAAACTGGTTATCGGAGCTTTGCGCGAGATCTTTAATGAACACACCGTCAATTTTCACCATATCCACCGAAAGTGCCTTAAGCTGCCGGAAGGAAGTATAGCCCGAACCAAAATCATCCAGTGCCACCTGACATCCCATTTCCTGCAACGAAGCCACAAAAAACGCGGCACTGCGTAAATCGCGCTGGGCGGCAGTTTCGGTAATTTCCACAATAATGCGCGAGGCTATTTCCGGAGTTTTTTTGATTTGCTTTTCAAAGGCATTGAGCCAGATAGTATTTTCCGTGGTCAGGTTAGAAACGTTAAACGCCAGCACCACATCTGGGGAATGTCGTAATTCTTCAGTAATAAATTCCATCACCAGAGTATCAATAACATCAATCATCCCCATTCTTTCCGCAACCGGAATGAGTGCTCCCGCCGAGCTGATTTTTCCAGCACTATTCACAATGCGTAGCAATGCTTCATAATGCACGGTTTTGCCGGTCACGCTGTCAATCACCGGCTGGTAAGCCATGCGTAGTCTTTTTTCCTTCACCGCCTTGAAGAAATAATTGGCAAGTCCCATCTGCTGCCGGCATTGATCCGCCTCATGACGTGTCGATTCATACGTGCGCTGTGCCGTGCTTTGCATGCTGTTTACAGTTACGTAAACTTTATCCAGCGCATCATTAGCATCGGCAGTTTCTGACGGGAAAGACACACTGCCAATTATGCCTATAATATATAGCGATGCCGTCTCGAAATTATCGCGCCCGAAATTCTGCACCATAGTATGAATACGCTGCATCACCTTAACAGTATCTTCCGGATAGCTGCAGGAAAGGATTATCCCCAGCTGGTCGCGCTGCAAACGCTGAATAGTGTCCTCTTTCGAAAGCATGGATTTAATCATGTTGGTCAAATCGTGAATGACGATTTCCGAGGTGTCATGCCCATAAGCATTGATGATCATCGACAGATTGCTAATGGATAAAAGCAAGAGTGCACCAGAAGTATGGTTGGATATAACCGTTCTTATCGATGTTTCCAGCACATTCACAAAATCTGACGGATAAAAATTCGAACCAGGATAGGTTGATGGCGGTGCCGACATTTCTGGCAAGTCAATATCATTTATCGAAGCATCACCAACTATATGATGCCCACCTTCTCCTGATGATGCCGATACTTCTGAAGATGTATTGCCCGTGGAAAACATGAAAATACGATAACCATTTCCTGTAATTCACATAAATTAAATTAGCTTCAATTTATGTAAAATTTTAAAGTTTCTTTATTACATCATTGAATTTTAGCAAATAATGGTAAATACAACCTTACCACCTGCAAATCTTTACCGGTTTTCACAGTATTAATTTTATAACTTACTGAAAAACAACCCTAAAAATATCAGCCCGCCCAGCCATATATTTGATAAAAACACGGCTTTTGCCGAATTGGGACGGTCAATATCCAGCGAATAAACCTGCCAGAAGCAGTGTGAAGCCGCTGGAATAAGCCATAAAACCGCTGAAATATCACCTGTAGCCAGCATAAAACATAAAATCGCCAGCGCATACGTTATGCTGACAAAAATCTTGGTATTATCCGCAAGTCGCAGGGCAGTCGAACGCACACCGATGCGCGCATCATCAATTTTATCCTGATGCGCATAAACAGTATCATAACCGAGCGTAAGAAAAACCCCGCCTATATATAATAAAATCGCCGGAAATTCTATCACACCACGCACCGCCACCCAGCCCATAAGCGCGCCCCAGTTAAAAACCAGCCCGAGGAATAATTGCGGCCACCAGCTCACGCGCTTCATGAATGGATAGATTGCAACCGGAATCAGTGCCAAACCTCCCCACATCACCACCATAAAACCCAACTGATAAGCAATAAGCAGCGATGCCAGCAATAAAACCAACAACAGCATGATCGCCTGCTTAACATTAATCTCACCACTCGCCAGAGGACGGTTTTTTGTGCGCTCAACCTGCCTGTCAATATCTCTGTCGGCAATGTCATTGACTATGCACCCTGCCCCGCGCATCAAAACCGCACCGATAAAAAACAACAGCAGCTTCTCTATTTCAAGCTGCCCCGATGCCAGCACCAAAGCCCAGGCACACGGCCAGAATAACAGCCAGATACCAACCGGCTGGTGTAAACGCATAAGCCGAATATATGGGTTTGATAGTTTCATGATCAATATTTACAACTGTCACTGCGAGCTTGTCGAGGGTTGTTTTACAGTACAATTTCTGCAGATCCGCCCCAGCTATAGAACCCAATTAACCGATTCTTAATATTTGTCATATACCATAGAAATTATCAACTCAAATACTCACTATGCATACCACGAAACAGAATGCTTTTACATTAATTGAACTGTCCATAGTCCTGGTTGTTGTCGGTCTTCTTATAGGCGGGGTTCTAATTGGGCAGAACATGATTTTTGCTGCGCAAGTCCGTGCGCAGGTAAAACAGCTTGAGGAATACTCACTCGCCTACGAAACATTTAAAACCAAATATAATTGCATTCCTGGTGACTGCTATAATGCCACCACCTTTTTCTCATCCACCACCAACGGCAACGGCAATGGAATACTCGAGAGTACCACAGTAAGGGTCGATGGTCGCCTGGAATATGATAACGACTCCAGCACCTTTGATTTTGAGTTCCCCACTTTTTTTACACAGCTTATACTCGCAGGTTTGATAGAGGCGGATGAGCAGATAGCCAGAATTGGCTACCCGAAACCTAAATTGCCACATGCACCCAATCAGGGATTTACGGCAAATTCGGCGATGTTCACTGATGCAGCAGCGTACGCAGGTTCCTATACCATGCAATCAGATGATTATTTTGGACTAAACAAATGGAAGGTGGGTTTGTATTTTGCCATTGGCAGACCCAGCGTGGGTTGGGGACTTAATAATGACAAGGACGGGCTGTTCACTCCTCTGGTCACCTATTCAGTCGATGCAAAAATTGATGATGGCAAGCCTCAAACCGGTGATTTCAAAGGTGGCACAATACAATGGACAAACACTGGTGGTTACACCGATGGCTATTGCCTTACCCCCACACCGCCATCACTCCCGGTAGCCGCCGGACTCGGCACGGAATACAATATCTCCAACACCAAAACACCCTGCATATTCGCCTGGAAACTTGAATAATATCCTAGTCATAGTTTGTAGTAGTATTGCCTTATCAATGAATTACGCTTTACGAACTACGATTTACGAACTACGATTTACGATATGCAGGAAATCCGCTTATACACCAAACAACAACTGGAACAATCCGTTGAAATAACACTGGACTCTAATCAAGCCCATTACCTTGCTAACGTCATGCGCTGTAAGGTTGGCGATCTGCTGAGCCTGTTTAATGGTCGCGATGGTCAGTGGCAGGCAGAGATAGCTTCTGTCAGCAAAAAATCTATAACCTCCGTTCCTCTTAAACAAACTCGCCCACAAATTTCCTCGCCCGATTTATGGCTGGTTTTTTCCGTCATAAAAAACAAAAGCGAGCTGGTAGTGGAAAAAGCCACCGAGCTTGGCGTTTCCAAAATTATCCCACTGGTCACCCGTCATAGCGTGGTGCGCTCGGTAAACCTCGAAAAACTGGAAATCCATGCCATCGAAGCCGCCGAACAATGCGAACGCCTCGACATCCCTGCCCTTGAAACCCACAAGGATTTATCCTATCTGCTAGGTAGCTGGGAAAAAAACCGTATCTTGCTTTACGGCGACGAAAGCGGCGGCGGAATTCCACTGCCAGAAATTTTGGGAAAGGAAAATCCCCTCTCCCGCTTGCGGGGGAGGGTTAGGGAGGGGGTCGCAGTCCTAATCGGCCCCGAAGGCGGATTTTCTGCTGACGAGTTTGAAATGCTCCGTACCTGTGATTTCGCCAAAGGCTTTGGCATGGGCGGGCGGATACTCAAGGCAGATACGGCAGCAATCGCTTCCCTCGCCTGCGTTCAATCTGTATTTGGCGATTGGGATATAAAACCGCATTTTATCGGAAAGAATACATGACATCACCAATTATAGACACACTGAAAAATATTTATGATACCAGAGGTGATGAAATTGAAAAATGGCTGAACAAAATCCGCGCAGAATCTCCGCCGTTTTTTTACAATTCTGTTGATTTGCGTCATAGTGGTCTGCGCCTTGCGCCGGTAGACACCAACGTTTTTCCTGCTGGATTTAACAATTTATCGCCGGTAGCACGAGAGCGTACCAGCAACCACATCAAACATTTTTTCCAGGAAAATTATCCGCAAGCGAAACGCGTGCTGATAATTCCTGAGAACCACACCCGCAATCTTTTTTACCTTGAGAATCTCTATGTTCTGCAGTCATTATTGAAAAATTCCGGTATGCAAACAGGAATCGGCAACCTTGTTGCACCTGTTGGTGAAATTCTGCATCTAACCTCAGCTTCCGGCGTAGAAATACAACAACATCCGCTGGTAAAAACACAAAACAAACTATCTCTTGAAAACGGCTTTATTCCTGACATAATCATAATGAATAATGATATGACGGCTGGTATTCCCGATATTTTACAAAATATAAAACAACCGATAATTCCTCCGCTTTATATGGGCTGGTTTAAACGGCGTAAAAGCATTCATTTTGCCGAGTATAAAAAACTAATCGAAGATTTTTCTCAAAAATTTGCTATCGATCCATGGTTGCTCGATGCCCAATCCCATAAATGCGGAATGGTGGATTTTAATGATAAGAATTCTTTAGAATGCCTGGCAAAATCCATTGATGAAATAATAAAATTTTCTCAAAAAAAACATTCCGAATATGGCATTTCCCAAGAACCATATGTTTATATAAAAGCTGATGCCGGAACTTACGGTATGGGAATAATAACAGTAAAATCGCCAGATGAAGTTATGGAATTAAATAAAAAGAAACGTAATCAAATGCAGGTTATAAAAGAAGGCACAAAAGTAAATGAGGTTATTCTTCAGGAAGGCATTCCAACCATAGACACTATAGAAAATGCTCCGGCTGAACCGATAGTTTTATTGATAGACGGTATACCGGTTGGCGGTATGTACCGCGTGAACAATTTTCGCGATAATCTAGGCAATTTGAACGCTACAGGAATGCATTTCTCCGGTATGTGTGATGAAAGCGAATCTGAAAATGGCACTTGGCACAAGGTAAATAATTGTGATTTTCGTGCCTATGGCATAATCGCTTCCATCGCCGCCCTTGCCACCGCCCGAGAGAAATATTAGTGTTATCCTATGAAATGCGTAGCATTTGCACAGAATCTGTTTATAATTATGCTGAGCCAATATGCAAATCCAAAACCAGATAAAAGAAAAACTAGTGGCTACATTTGCGCCCGTACATCTCGAAATATTCGATGAAAGCTATAAGCACAAAGGACATGCCGGCGCGCCAGAAGGCAGCAGCGAAACCCATATCGGGATAATTATTGTTTCTGATTATTTTAAAGGACTATCACGTATTGAGCGTTCGCGCAGTATGCACAAAGCCCTAGCCGAGGAAATTAAAAAAATCCACGCCCTGACTGTTATGAAAACTTTGACACCAGAGGAATATAAACAAATGCGTAATACGTAGCTACGTAATTACTACGCTATCTACAAACTAAGCTTCTTCGCTTTCTTCAACACTGGAAGAATCTTCATCTTCTGAGGAATGCTTTGACTTGCGACTATCAGGCTTGGTTTTCACCAGCTTGCCTTTAGCATTGTCCCACACATATTGATGAACCACGGTTTTAGTTCCGGTAGTCACAATATCACCGTTAGCAAGTTGCAAAACGTCAAACCCTTTTTGCAGTGCATCCTGAATCAACGAAGATGACTGGCGCAGGTAACGTGAATCAAGCATCGTGTTAGTCGCCATCATATCACTATCCATTGATTTTCTTGGCGCACTTATAGAAGCATTTATTCTTCTTGATGTAAGATTTAGCTTTTTCATTTCAGACTCTCTAAATTATTTAAAGAAAAACTAGATTACAAAATATCTAGCACAAAATACACTATTTAAACAGCTTTTTGCAAACCACTATATATTGCTTGTTTTAAAAGTTTACCCATCAACATGTAGTAGGTTAATACAAAAATCCCCCCTCCCACTAAATAGGCAATACTTCCATATATGTCAAGGCAAATAAACTAAGAATTTACAATTAAATCACTAATATTAATTTTTGGAGTTGTCAGAGAACAGCGGTCAGTGGTCAGTATTTAAGTAAACTTATACTTTACTGACCACTGACCGCTGACCGCTGACCGCTGATAACTACTACCTTAATATATCATTCAACTGACTAAGTAATTGATCGGTTGTTGAAATCACCTTGGTATTAGCCTGATATGCGCGTTGCGCGACAATCATATCAGTCAACTGATCCGCGAGTTCCACGTTGGATTGTTCAAGCGATGATGAAGCAATTTTACCAACACCACTGCTTCCCGATTGCCGCAAATTCACCTCACCTGATTGCGCGGATTGTAAAAACACGTTACCCGATGAAGTCGCGAGCTGGTTAGGGTTAGCAAAATCAGCAAGCGGAATTTTAAACAGATTCTGCGTCTGCCCGTTGCTGTAACTGGCAACCACAAAACCTTCTTCGGTAATAGCCACACTGGTCAAGTCACCCACTGGCGCACCGTTCTGGTTCACAAAATTCACACGATAAGCACTATTAAACTGACTAAGTCCATCGGTCTTACCGATTGAAGAAGCGTTGGGAGTGCCAAACGGTGAACCGGAAGTTCCCCAATTAAAAGTAATACTGCTCGACACCGAACCATTGGTCCAGGTTATATCAACCGGATTAATAAGTGCACTGTCAACACTCTGCAAACTACCATCACCATTGAAGGTAATAGCGCCCGTAACAATCTGACCGCTAGGTAGTGGCGAAGTCACCTCACCTGCATTGGCAGCATAAACTTCCACAGCCCAGGTATTAATATCAGTTTTGATAAAACTCATACTCAAATCATGCCCCGTTCCCAGTGAGTCATAGACTCGTATCGGGCGACTGAATTGTGCGGTGATAGCACCACCAGCAATATTTTTGGCAGCATCACCTGGGTCATAAGCCGGTCCGATCGCGCCTGTCGTTTGCGGTCCGGCAACTGAATAGGCAGTACCGTTTAATGAGTCAACCATACCAAGTTCTGCCACAAGACTTCCGTAGTTCTGTGGTTGCACCATGGAAATACCGGCCGGACCAGTTGTTGCGCCAGCGGTTGCTTCCGCATTATTCTTGGCAACAATGGTAAAGGTCGTGGCATTCACCACAGTAATCTCAAACAATCCGGAAAGATTCGCAGCAGCAATTCCGTCATAAGGACCACCGGCAAGAGTTCCCATATCAACCACATCACCGGTAACGTATGATGGCGATGGAGCAGCCGGTAAAGTGACGGTTACAACTCCGCTGCCTGCCGTTGTAGTAAACGGAGTAGCACCAAGGGTAACGTTAGGTAACACCGGAAAATCTGAGAACGTAATCGTATCAAGCGGGTTATTAACGTTGATTTTGACGCTGGCTGATGACAACGCGCTCTCAATAGTCGCGGTCAAACCAGAAGAATTATTGACTAGATTCGCAAGTCCTTCCAGAGAAGCAAAACGATCAGAGCCAGTACCAAGATTAGATAAACCAAGTTCTCTTATCCAGTCAATACCCCACTGCACCGGAGGACCAGCAGTACCAACACTTGAGCCATTGGCAAAAGTAATGGCGGCATTGGCATCGGTCGCCCCAACATAAAGCCTGCCACCAGAGACACGGGCAGAAAGACCTGTTACCGCATTTATGGCATCAGCAAGATTATTCAGTGTATTGAACTGTCCAAGCTGTGCATTTGGTGACGCTGAGGTATAGCTGAAATTCACAGTTCCGGTAGCAGTAGTTGTAATAGTGAATTTCAGTGCCGAAGTACTGAAAGGACTAGTTCCGGTGTCTGCCAGGAATCTGGTTGTAGCATTGTTGGCATCCATAATCGCGCCACCGAACAATCTGGTAGTGGCGACCACAGTTCCAGCTCCTCCACCGGTAGTCGAGGTAGCAGTGGATGCTGCCGTAATGCTATAATGATTATCATCTATAACGGTAACCAGGAAAGAACCATTCAGATCATTTGCCGGAATACCACCGACAGCTCCGGTGTTACCGCTCAAAGTTACCACTTCATTATTAACCAATCCGTGCCCAACCTGCCTTACTGTAACCACGGCACTGGCATTGGTAGTTTTAAACGGCAGGTTGGTCTTATTACCACCTGCACCACCGCCGGCAGCAACAGTTGAAGTAGCCGCAGTAGTAGAAGTTATCGTGAAGGTATTGGCATCAACTACAGTAATAACATGGGTAGCGTTAAGCTCTCCGGCTGGAACACCGCCAGTTGCAGCAAGACCGGAAAGAGTCACAGTATCACCTGTTGTCAGACCATGCGCCGTACTGGTTATAGTAACCGTGGTGCTGGTATTAGTTGTAGCGACAGGGTTATTTGCCATAGCCACTGCAGCCGAAGTTATAGTATTCGGCGATGAAATAACCGCCCGATCATTATCACCAACCGAGGCGGCATTAGTAACATCACGTCCGAAAGTAAAACCGCTATAACGGTAAGTGTAACTAAGTCCCTGACCGGTAGAAACTGTAATACGATCACCTCTGGTAAGGCTGTTAACGCCACCAGGAATCAAAATATCCTTCGCCGCAATTCCATTATTCTGTGTATGGAATGGATCTGGTTTAGCAGTGCCGGAAGCCCCAGGATATGCCGTCTGCGCCGAGTTCAGGTTAGCACCGATTGACACTGTCGAAGTAGCAGCAGCAACACCGGTGAGGTTAGTCACGTTGACCGTAGTAAGGCTGGTCAGGTTCGCACTGGAGTTAGTGTTTAAGTTTCCGGTTTCTCCAGGCAATCTGCCTTCACGGTCGAGCGGCCATGCCTGTAGGAAAAATCCAGCGGCATTACGGAAGTTACCAGTCGCATCCTGTGTGAACGAACCAGCGCGAGTATAATATACCTGCCCCGCCCCGTCAGATTGCTGGTTTACCACGAAGAAACCATCGCCGGAAACCGCAATGTCAGTTGATGAATCGGTAGATTGCAACAGCCCCTGCTTGTTCACTAGCTGTTGGTTCGCGCCGATAACACCGCCAGGTGAGAATTGTGATTCGCTGGCAGAAGAAGTCACGAGACTTTCAAACCCGCCACGGTTTCCTTTATAACCAACCGTGTTCACGTTGGAAATATTGTCGGAAATGATACCAATCTTGTTACTCTGACCTTTAAGACCAGATACACCAGAATATAACGCACCATATAAACTCATAACTTCTCCCCTTCTGTCATCCTGTGAGCCGTAAGGCTGCACAGGATCTTTTGTTATTCTTTACCAAATTCTCACCTTGCGTTCCTCTCCCCCTGCGGGAGAGGATAGTTTTTGTTACCACGCATAGCGTGGGTTATAAAAACTTGGTGAGGGGTATTTTCTTCCGAATTACGCAACTACGATTTACGTATCTACGAACACCCCCCACCCAAACCTCCCCCGCAAGGGGGGAGGGCTTTTTTTACTTACTATATAGCCTGTCTTACCGACTTAACCTTATCCAACGCCACTACAACATCACCTAATGTCAAAACTGTTGTTCCATCTTTTGTGTCTATCGAAGATACCACCCCAACTGTTGAGGTTTTGGCTTTCACCTCATTTCCGGCAGCATCTTTAGCCACAACCTTAATAGTATAAGTCCCATCCGCTAACTGTTTTCCGTCTCCATCTTTTCCGCCCCATAGCACTTCATTACGTCCTGCAACTTTCGTGCCATTTGCCTTCATGACTTCTTTTCCGGTAGGGTCTAATATTGTCAAATCAACAGTTTGCGCTTCTTTTTCCAAATCATAAACAAAGCTCGCCTTGCCTCCCTGCATAACGCCCTTGTCGCCATCTGCTTCCACCTGTTTGCCGATATATCCGACCACACTATTCAAGGTACTCGTGTTAAACAGGCTGATTAATTTCTGCAGATTGCTGTTGGTATTAATCTGCTGCTCCACCTGCGAAAGCGTTGCTATCTGCTGCGTGAGCTGGTTGGTATCAGTTGGCGCGGTCGGATCCTGGTTCTGCAACTGGGTGGTAAGCAGTTTCAGAAAATCCTGATAATTTGTCTGCGCCTTAGCAGCCGCTTTATCAGTCTCGCTCGCATTTTTATTCGTTGCATTATTGATGTTATCAACTTTGCTAGTAATACTGCTGGCAACCATAAAAATTCTCCTTTTCCGTCATCCTGCGGGACACGATAGTGTCAGCGCAGGATCTGTTCATTGTTCACTCATAAAGATCCTGTGCTGTGGCTAACGCCACCCACAGGATTGACACACCCTAAATTTTAATATCCAAACCATCCGGCACATTAATCGTATAGCTACGCGTAACCGCCGCCAGCGATGCCATATTCACTTCTTCCGGCAATAATTCTTCCGGCTGCGATTTTTGATACTGGCTGGTAGCCTGATATTGATTCTGCCCCTGCCCTTCTCTTTCACCACCACGCAGATTAAAACTCAAGCTTCCCGCATCAGTTTTAAGTCCGGCGTCCGAAAGAGCTTTCTGCAAACCGCTGGAATCACGCTGTAGCAAATCCAGAGCCTGTTTATTATCCGCAGTAATCGTCACTCCGGTTTTACCCTTGGAATCTACATCGAGCGTAATATCCAGTTTCCCCAATTCTTCCGGATTTAGCTGGATAGTTATTTTGCTATTGCCACTACCGATGGCAGTTTTTACATGGAACACCACCTGATCATTAACCGGAACTTGCTCGGCACGGTTAAGCATACTCGAAAATTGTGAAGCTCCTGCTGGAACATTCGCCCGCGCAGAAGATGGCGCAGATCCAGCCAGCGAAAATTGCTGACCGGCATTATTATTCTGTCCGGAATTACCCGAAAAATTACTATTACTGTCTGAACTTGTGGCAGACTGCACCGCAGAAGCCACCGGCAGAAGCGAATTATTTTGCTGCTGCATCAATTGCTGCGAAGTAACCGGCTGCTCGCTGGCAACACCCGCCGCCTGCTGCACAATTGGCGCGGAAATAATTGTATCCGGCTTGTTATTAGCTTCAGGCAGCAAAGAATTATTATTTGCTGCGCTAGTGATAAGTGGCTTCACCGGCAGCTTTGAACCAACATCAGCTTGCTGATATTCCCCTACCCTGTCACTGCGGAATTTCTGCAATGCTTCTTTAATCAGCGCAATATCATCTTCCAATAATTTTTTAACGTCACCTGCCTGAGCAAATAATTTATGTTCATCGCTATCACCTTGCTCATCGGAAATAATTGGTGTCAAAGCTGATGCAAGTTTTTTATCATCTCCACTCAATCCTTGTGGCAATAAATTCTTGAGTGCGTTCAAATCATTTTGCAGAGCATCATTAATCTTGCTGAGAGCTGCATTCTGCTCATCACTCAACAATAAATTTCCATCTGCACCCTGCGCTGCTCCTTCAGAATTTGCCGCCTGCAAAAATTGCTGAAGCTGAGCGAGAGTATTTTTCAAATCTGCAAATATTTCCGGCAATCCCGCGTTTTTCTGTGCGTCAGTAATCGCCAGATTATCCGCAGAACTGACCACATCTATTTTCACCTGCGAATTAACATTAACCGTCAGAACCTGCCCACCAACACCAGCACCCGCCAGAAGTTGTGCTATAATATTCAGCAAATCACTCAAGCTCTCCGCATGTCTGGCAATTTTTTCCTTCAATTCCTCATAGGTCAATTCATCTGCCGGAGCGTCTGTATCACCTACAGTTTTGCTCTCAACTTTATCTCTTACCGGCGCATTATTCTGATCATAATTTTTTGTATTTTTAACTGGACGCGTGGAAGTCTCAGAATTTTTATCATCACCTTTATTAGCTTCTTTATTCTCTATTTTATTTCTCAACACTTTCTGGATAGTTTTGTCCAAAGGATCGCGGAACGGCTGGGCGGCATTAACTTCCACAGCCACCGGGTCTTTCTCATCTTTTTTATTGCCAAAGCCCGCCTGATTACCGGAATCACCAATATTCCCCACCACGTCAAGCAGCGAGGAAAACTGGTCAGCACCAGATTTTTTACTTGATGCATCGCCACCCTTAACCGAGCTATCCGCCTGATTTCCATTAATTAATCCGCTTAGCGTTGCTAACGAGAATTGTAAAGCCGGCATATTTCCTCACTTAACTTCAGGTTTTTATCTACCTGAAATATTAAGCAAAGACCGTGCCAAAGTTAGGAAATGGTGGTTAGTGGATGGTGGTCAGTGTATAACGACTTTATAATGGAAGCTCAACTTCTTACTTCACCAACCACTGTCCACCCAGCCACTGACCACTACTAAGCTGACAGCGTCAGCCCCTCAGCAGAAGGCGGAATAATCGAACCATTGCCGGAATTGGAAGCAACAGGAAACTCGGAAACATTTCCTCCCTGTGCCCCTGCGCGAGAACTATCCTGATCAATATCATTCCATGCACTGCGCATCTGTTTTAAATCGGCGATAACCGATTCACATTCCTCTATGCTATTAGTGCGGTGAATCGCAAATAAACGCGTATCAATTGATGAATAATAGCTATAGAGGATTTTCGCGATTTCCCCGCCATTATCAAAATCGAGGCAACCTTGCAAGCCACCAACCAGCTCGGAAGCTTTTATAAGCAAGTTATAACGGTCTTCAATCCGTTTTTCGTTGATGGCTTCTTTTGCCTGCTGCACAAGGCGGATAATTCCATCATACAGCAATATAATCTGGCGAACAGGAGCTACGGTCTGCGTGGCAGCGGCATATGCCTGGTATTTTTGTTTTTCAACCATTTTATTCCTTTTTTATTCCTTGTTTTATTGCTAGCTATTTATACCATTTCGCGCATCATCATTAGCCTGCAGACTAGAGAGCAGTGTATTGACGTTGGAAATAGCTTGTTCCAAACGCGCAAATTTATCAAGCAATTGTTGGCGAAAAACTTCAACCTGCGCGTTTATTCTATCAATATTTTCCTTCAAACGCGTATCGGAATCTTTGAGTGCGTTAAGCTCAACCGCAAGCGTACCAGTATTGCTCTTTAGAACAGCATCAGAAACGTTGAAAATTTTATCGGCGATACCCTGCGTAGCATTAACACTTGCAGTGCCGTCCGCAGTGCTGGCATATACCATAACCAACCCTTCAAACGCCGTGCCCACCTTCCCTTTCAAAGTGTAACCGGTTATAACTCCGGTAGATGCGTTTTTAATCGCAACAGCATCCAGATCCACGATTTCAGGTCCCGAACCATCATCATAAGTTGCTCTATATGTAGAGGTACTTGGTGTGATAGTAAGGTCAAAATCTGTCGCCTTCAATGCATTAGTGCGCGAAAAAATACGTAGAGAAGTATTATCGGTCACGAAATCAAATTCAAATATCTTGCGTACAGCATCCGGATCATTGGCTATGGCAGTGCTGAGCTTGGTATCATCAACACTCATCAAATTACGTACAGAAGGTGAATCAGTGGTTGCTTCCTGATCAATAAAAGTAATGCCAACATCGGCGAGGCGGCTTGGAGCATTTAAGCCAAGCCCGGAAACTATCGACGATAATATCCCCCCAACAGAACTCATAGTATTACGCAGTAGCGCGCTGTCACTAAGCACTGCCGTATCTTTATAAAGACCATTATCATCAAGCTCTGATTGCTTGGCAGCAAAAACTTTCAGTTCATTATACAGATTCACAAAATTGATGATGCTGTTTTTCTCTATATTCTGATCCGCCTCAATAGCAACTCCGACTTCAGTAAGAGGAGCAGCCGACATATCTTTTTTGATGGTCAGAGAAAGTCCGTCAACCAAATCGCTTATAGTATTGCCCTGCCTGGTTATTGACACACCATTGAATTTAAAAACAGCATTAGACGCTTGCTGTTTATCTGAAATAGTAACCTGCGTAAAAACACCGGTTCCATCAACCAAAGTGCCGGCAGGACTTACGTTGTTAAAATCGAAATCCGCATCAGTTCCAGTCTTGGTAGAGGCAAATGAAAGCTGGTAAACACCACTGCCGACTTTGATTATGCTCGCTGATATGCCGGTTTTGTCCGATATAGAATTGAATTTAGCAGCTACAGAATTAAGACTTTCCCCGGCTGTAAGAGTAATGCTCTCGCCTTTAAGAGTAAAAGTTCCGGCTTTAAATTGTCCTGCCGCCGGAGTGGCTGAAACCGCAGCATCATTAGCTGTGGCAATATTTATGTTACCGGTAGATTGTTTTCTTGCTTTGGCAACGCTGGTAATTTCGCTTACCGTGTAAGACTGCAAAGCTGTACCAGGTGAAGCCGTAGCCATCACATATTCCAAACCTGACACTTCAGTATTACTGCTAATAACAGCAGTTCTATATTTAAAAGCGTTATCCGCCGCATTACCCACCCCAGGAGGGTTACGCAAAATCGCCACCGAATCCTTAAGTTTACCAAGCAGGCTTTTAAATTCGCCCAGAGCCGTAGCCTTACTGGCATTTATATCAATTTTATCCTGTAATTGCGTCGCAGGAATCGCCTTGGCTTCGGTTAGTCCTTTAACCAGAGCCTCTGTATCAATGCCGGATCCGCCAACACCACTCGATACAGTTTTTCCGCCAAACTTGAAAAAATTACCGATCTGTATTTGACTCACCATAAAACTTCCTTTCGACTATCCCAGCCCAGCTTTATTAAACGCTGTCGGGAATTTAAAGTACCAAGCAATTTGCAATATTATATTATACAAAACCCAAACAAACCCTATACAAAACCCTATGCAAATTCTATGCAAAAATTATGCCTGAACCTTTATCACTCGACAACTGGCAACTTACAGTTGCATCAAACCTTCAAATTGAACGATACTTTTTCACTTTCGCCACCCATCCTGAACAAATTCGGCTCAGGAATATAAGTTACCTTACCATCACGCAAACTGGTGAATCTGGTAATGTATTGTCCGGTAGCGTCTTTAAAAATAGTGAAAGTTCTGTCACTTACCACATATGGATCAGTCATTTTCTGAGAAATGCGCTGAACCGCCTGGAACCTTTGTTGCTGTGCAACCTGCTCGTCAAAGCCGGTACTACCAGATCCTATTGACACAAAAGGCACCTCGGACTTACTAGCCACGGGCGCCGGACTTGGCATAGAAACTACAGGTTTTATTACAATGGGCGGTGATGTTATTCCTAAATTGTTCATATAACCTCCTAAGATTGGCTCGGAGTGTTAACCACCCCGAGCCTTTCCTAAATTAATAAACTACTGAATCAGTTTCAACAAGTTCTGCAACTGCTGGTTAGCCTGAGCTAGTACTGAGATACCAGCCTGTAGCTTAACCTGCGAAGTAGCAAACGCTGTTGATTCTGTCGCAACGTCAGTATCCAATAGTTCACCACGAGCAGCATCCTGATTTTGAACCGCAATCTGGATGTTAGCTGCAGCAAAGTTGAATCGTGACTGAAGCGCACCAACCGATGCACGTAGTGAAGTCACTGTTGCCAGTGCTATATCAAGCTGGTCACCAGCTGTAATAGCAGCTGACTGAGACAACACGTTCAATGCTTTACCAGCATAAAGCGATGAAGTCTGAGCGCTACCGATACTTACTTCAAGAGTATCACTTGAAGAAGAACCTACCTGGAAGGACAGCGAAGATGAACCGGCGGTTGCACCAAACGCAGTCTTGAGGGCAGCCTGTACAGCAAGGGCTTTCTCAGAAGAATCTATATCAATTGTAGTATTACCAGTGGTAAAGTTTACAAATTGATTAGGATCTTCAGAGCTTACCAGCTTGTAGGTCTGGTTAGCACCAAGCTCGCTGCCAATACCAGAAGCGGTAGAGTAATCAACACCGCTGATGGTAAGAGTAATCCTGACATCGGTGTTGCTTCCTGATGGAGCAACAACTTTTACATCTGACAGGTTTACATTTTCAAACTCCTTCAGTTGCGCAGTTACCTTACTTCCTTGAAGTGAACCAATTACAGAACCACCAGAAGTGATACTTCCAGAACCAGTATAGCTTGAAATATTACGGTTTTGTAAGAAATTCAAGCTGCTGAAAGCACCATCGAGGCGAGCCGCAACCGCATCCGCACCAGCCTGGTTAGTAAACGAGTTAACCTGGTTAGCTTTAAGTTGTATGTCAAAGAAACCACCGTTTTTACCAGCAACTGTATCAGAATATAAACGGATACGGGTATCGCTGGTTACAGTAGCATCAACATCCTGAGCAGTGTAAGTGAAATCACCAATTTTCACTGACAGGTCAATAGTATCAGTTGTGCCGGTATAAGTAGCAGTAAATCCACTTATAGAACCAGTAAAAGCAGAATTAGCTATACCAGTAACGTCCACACCATAGTTAGTAGAACCGTTATTAAGGTTGCCACCTACCAGCGCAATGTTAGTAGATGATTCTGCAATCGCAGAAGTGCCACCAGTAAGAGTTTTTACAGTACCCATAGCTTTAGCGGTAAACACCAAAGAATTTGCAGTAGCTGAAATATCAATCTGGTTAAGCTCATAAGCTGCAGTACCGATAGCATGACCATTTTCTACATAATTATGTAGTGCAGATACAGTGTTATTAATGGTTTCCTGAACAGTAGAACCAATCAGGATCTCATTAGGAGCTGCGGTCGTGTTAGAGGTAAAGTAGAATAACTGACCACCTACGGTGATAGAATCATTCGCCGTTGGGATTGCAGTAAACAATAAAGAAGCATTGGCTTTAGTTGTACCAAGACTCTGCAGGATAGAGTCACCAACCGAACCGGTAGCATTAGTATTACCTTTACCAATACCGTCATCAACACCACCTTGCATGGTAGCTGTAGTAACTCGTGACAAGCCACCATTGGTAGTAGTTAAGGTGGTAAGAGTGCTGGAAGCCAGAGAAGACCCAATACCAGCTTCTACTAGGAACTGATCAGTTGCTGGAGTAGGTGCAGTTGTATACAGCCTAATGTTGTAAGCAGCCAGACCATCGGCATCCGATAATACAGCAGCGTAAACGCCAGTGTCTGCAGTTTTAGCGTTGATGCTAGCTATAACTGTTGCCAGAGTATCAGCAGCCACAAATGTATGCAGAATTTTGCTTTCACCATTTATGGTAACACTGACATTCTCACCAACCACGAACGGAGCGGCAGCAGTAGCACCGATTACAGTTGCAGCCTGAGTAGCAGCAGTAATGGTAACTGCACCAGCAGCACCAACCAGGTCAGTGTAACCGCTGGAGATAATGCTCTTACCAGAGAACTGGGCTGCGGTAGAGTTACCAATTGTATCAAGTGTGGAAAGGTTATCACCAGTCAACAGATTGGTAGACGCGCCTGTCGCATAGTAATTTGTACCACCGTTAATTAAAATTGGGCCAGTATTGCCTTCAGCTTTAATACGGATATTGTAACGATTGTTAGAATCCATAATTAAAGAAGCAGAAAAACCAGTTGTTGGAGATCTGGCATTAATACCATCCACCAAACCTTTCAGCGTATCACTTGCTGCAAAAGTATGAAGTGTATGAGATGTACCGTTTACTGTAGCGGTAAAGGTATTACCATCCTGGAATGGCAACGCCGCAGTAGAAGTTGCAGCAGAAATTACAGTGGTAGCACTGGTAAACCCAGTAGTTGTTGCAAACAGGTTGAAATAACTTGCTTGGCTTCCACCAGTAACTGTAGCTTCGTTAAAAGTGTTAGCAGCATCAAGAATCGCAGTTGCAGCAGTAGCGTTAGCAGCAGTTGCAGTTGCAGTTGCCTGAGCAGTGAAGGTAAATGAAGCACCGGTTGCAGCGGTAATAACACCACGCAGAGCAGTATGAGCAATACCACCGATAGCAGCATCAGTACCAAGGTTGATGATAACCCGTTGTCCAACAGCATATGAGTTAGCCATAGTAACAACAACGCTCGCAGAACCGTTGGTTGTGTCAACATCACCAATTGGTATAGCGGTTATAGCAGCAGGAGGGGTGTTATCCAAACGGAAAGCATTACTTAACGCACCACCAGCACGAGCTGTAGCAGTAAGGGTTGAGCCAGCAGCAGAATAAATAGCTTCACCAAGAGTAGTGTTATAGGTAGTGCTGTCGGCAAGGGTATTCAAACGATCTGCAAGGTTTGAAACTGTTTCCGTGATGTTAGCACCAAGGTTGAACTGCGCGCCGGTTGCGCCAGAAGCAACAGCGGTAAGAGTAGTACCGTTAATGGTAACAACTTCACCAACCAGAATATTGCTAGCACCGAAGTTAAGACTTAGAGAGCCTTTAGTTGCAGCAGTTGTAACTTCCTCAACAGCAGCAGATGTAGAAAGAGAACCGTTAAGAAGTTTCACGCCGTTGAAGTTTGTAGCTCCGGTCAGACGATCTATTTCGGTTGAGAGAGCTTGGAATTCCTGATCAAGATAACCACGGTCAGTATCGGTTAATGAACCGGAACCAGCTTGTAGTGAAATAGCTTTCTGACGTTGAAGAATTTCTGTTACTTGCGAAAGCGCAC
>Ga0209824_10000548_pt1 | contig 23184 bp, 20 predicted proteins | sample VDWuncwatermetaG_FD_184124 | JGI IMG/M metagenome (GOLD analysis project Ga0209824, IMG submission 184124) | Wastewater microbial communities from Netherlands to study Microbial Dark Matter (Phase II) - VDW unchlorinated drinking water (SPAdes)... ...
ATGGAAATCTGTGTTGTTTTTGTACAGCCGGAGATGCGGGCCGCCGAGCGCTCGATTGCGTCGCTCGGCAGCGCGTAGGACGATACGTTCCCCCGCGCGATCCTGAGCCAGCAGGTCTCGAAGTGTTCGGCACTCAGGCGTCGAATATTCCGGATGTGTGTGATCGTTGTAGAAGCGCGCGCCGTTCGGCAACACCAGATCGCTCTTCATGTCATGGAACGAAAAGGGCCGATGGGCATCGCGTTGTGCGAACTCATCTTCCTCTCGATCCTGCTGCAAACCCGAGGCACGAAAGCCGCGAACGTCCTCATGGGGATCCTCACCCGCATAGTCCCAACGCCGCTCAAAGGAAGCATCCAGATGGGCCCGCACCAATTCCATCGACTCGACGACCGGATCCACCTCCGGCACGTCATCGCGCGTGATCCCGTATTCGGTTTCAATGCCAAAAAGACGCATAATCGTCAGCTGACATCCTTACAAGCACCAGGCTGACAGGCGCACATCGCCTGCATCTTGTCAGCTCGTTCCCTATCAGCCTCTCCTCAAATGATCTGATTCACGAGGCGTTCTTCGGTCTGACGCCCTCGCCGGAACGACGAAACCCCAATAACCTGTTCCGGGTGATGATCCAGCAGCTTCAGCCACTCCTCCGCCGCATCGTCCGGCGGCAACATGTCACCCTCTCGAAATTCTGCTGAGACGGAATCCAAGAAGTCTTTGGGTTGCAAGCCAGACGGCTGCCCCGACTGAACCGTACGGTCGATTGCCTGTTCCTTCGCACGCTGAACGATGGAGGCCAAGATGGCTCCGCTCACCAGATCCCCGCGGTACAGCACCTTGTTCTGCCCGTTCCTGAGCCTAATCGACAGAAGCCGATTCTCTTCCGTTCGACGGAAGATGGACTCGATGATGTCTTCTACGAGCGAGGCCACCGCTCGCACGTGCTCACCGCCTCGTTCCTGGACCAACGCATGATCCAGCGGCAGATCAGATGTTAAATAGACCCTCATAATCTCAGCCGCGGCATCCCTGTTCGGCCGGCTGACTTTGATTTTCCGATCAATGCGGCCGGGACGCAGCACCGCTGGATCGATCAAGTCGGGGCGGTTAGAAGCCAGGATGATGACAACGTCGTGCAGCGACTCGATCCCATCCATTTCGCTGCAGAACATTGGCACGAGCGTGTTCGAGATATTGAAGGAACGCATGGCACGTCGCGTTCCCAAAATCGACTCCGCTTCGTCGATGAAGATAAACGGCAACGCGCCGTCCCGTCGTCTCGCCCTTGCTTGCTCGAAGAGGTCACGAACAATCCGCTCCGATTCCCCCAGCCACATGTTGAGGATTTCAGGCCCTTTTACATGCAGAAATGCTCCGCCTGTCACCGGCGGACGCTTGTCCCCATTGGGCTGATGCTCTGGCTTGGATTCGCTGACCAGCTTGGCCAAGCTACCGGCGGCCGCTTGCCCGATAAGGGTCTTCCCGCATCCGGGCGGCCCGTAGAGAAGAAAACCTTTGGGTTGGGAAAACTTGAACCGCTCAAAGGTCTTGGCATGAAGCAGTGGATACTCAATCGCCTTCCGAATAGCAGCGATTGCCTCATTCTGTCCGCCAATCTGCTCCCAAGTAATGTTCGGGGTTTCGTCTAGGACATGTCGGCTTGCTTTGCGATCGCCCAGTTTCTCGATCGCCACACGGTGGCTAGGATCGATACGGATCTCATCACCTGCCTTGAGCTCCACGCCGACGAGATCAGTCGACCGCTGTAGAATCAACGATTGCCGGCCCATCTCCTGTTCAAACCGCAACCGTCCGTCAAGCATGGCCTCGGCTAGTTTCAAGATCGGCCCATTCTGATCGTACCCGAGCGTCTTGATCACTGCGTAGGCTTCATTCACCAGAATCTGAGTTCCGATCTTCAGATCCGTATCGGAAACGCGGGGGTCTACGTTGGCATAGTACTCAGCCCCACCGACAACGATGCGGGCGAGTCCCGTACCTGGAATATCCAGTAAGATGCCGATTCGATTGGCTGGTGCCGTCAGTTTGGCAACGACCTCGCCGACTTTCTTGAATTCCAGTTCACGTTGCTGATGGGCGGCTTGAGACAGCGTCACCGCATGGCGCAGCTTATACAGCAGCTTCTGTCGAGCATCCCCCTCAGGAAATGAGGCCAGACATTGCTCAATCAACTCAAGCGGATCGGTGTCTGTCTTCAGTGCCGGCTCATCGCTCCGATTGTTGGATTCATCCTGTTCAGGAGCTCTGCGATCACCCATGGAAGATCCTCCATAAAGATGGCACGGATGATCCTAGCATACGCATGCCTTGAATTACCGTTGCACTAATTGACAGCCTGGAGGACCACCGAAACCTTCTCACGCCGATTTCCACGCAGGATCTCCACACTCACCTGCTCACCAACTTTGTGCGCTTCCATCACATCCATCAGGTCATCAATGGTGGCGACCGGCTTTCCGGCGGCTGAGACAATGATGTCGCCGAGCTGGACCTGCCCCATCATGGTTTCACGCGCCCCCTTGAGCCCTGCACGATCGGCGGCACCGCCGCGCGTCACCTTGCCGATGATGACCCCCTTAATCCCCCATCGCTTCGCCATCGCGTCCGGCACGAGCGAGACGCCCAACCCTGGACGGATGAGCTTACCGTGCTTGATGAGCTCTGGAACGATGCGGTTCACCGTATCGACGGGAACGGCGAACCCAATCCCGGCGTAGGCCCCGCTCGGACTCACGATTTGCGTATTCACGCCGATCAATCGACCAGCTCCATCCAGAAGCGGACCGCCTGAATTGCCGGGATTGATCGCCGCATCGGTCTGGATCACACCTTCAATCGTCCGATTCGACATGGATTTGATGGTCCGTCCCAATGCACTCACAACTCCGGTCGTCAACGTATGATCGAGCCCGAACGGATTTCCGATGGCCAGTACTTTTTGCCCCACGCGCAGGTCATTGGAAGCCCCAACGGCTAACGGCTCCACATGACCGTCAGACACCTGAATTTGCAACACGGCCAGATCATGATCAGGATCGGCACCGACCAATCTCGCCTCGTATTCGCTCCGATCGGCCAATGTAACCTTGATCGAGCTGGCCCCATAGATCACATGAAAATTGGTGACGATATGGCCCTGCTTGCTCCATATAAAGCCAGACCCCGACCCCTGCGGAACCTCCATGACATCCAGAGACCAGATATCTTGCTGTATCGCCGTGTTGGCAATGAACACAACGGACTTGGTCGCCCGTTCAAACACCGTGATCGTCGCCCGTTCATCGGCACTCAGCTCCGGTGGAGGGGGCGTCAGTGGGCGTGGTTTCCCTTCAGGGCCGTCATAGACAGCACCTAGCGGCTTGCCCCACTCGGCAGCATGGATCGGCGAGCACAGCGTGGCCGTAACCAGGAGAAGTGTCAGAGATCTGACGAGACTATTCACCCAGGACCTGCACGACGAGGTCACGCATTCTGGCACGGGTATCAAAATCCACCAGCACGATTTGTTGCCAGGTGCCGAGCAGAAGCGCACCGGCCGCAAACGGAATGGTGACGGACGGCCCCTGGAGTTGCCCTCGAAGATGGCTGTGGCCGTTGTCTTCTCCTGGATTGACCCTATTGTGCTGCCACTGGGGGTCAGGAGGAACGAGACGATCCCAAAACGTTTTCGTGTCTGCACGAATTCCCGGTTCGTCCTCAATAATCATGACCGAGGCAGTGGTATGTTTGACGAATACCGTCACAATTCCAGCTGTGAGGCTGGAACCGGCCACGGCATCGGCCACGGATTTCGTGATGTTGTCGACCTGCGTACCGCCTTCCATACGGATCGTCAGCGAAACGGTGTGGACACTCATCATTTTCTCCAACCCGTGAGGCTACGAAGGTAGCGGCGGTCGCTCCGGGTCAGCGGCTCGCCTCGCGCTGCTTCCAAAATTGGATCAAACACCCCTTCTGCAGTCAACGCCCGTACCGCGCTCAAAACTTGATCGCTCAGAATGCCTTCTTGCCCTAGCTTATCGAGATACGCAAAGGCGTCCGACAAGCTTTCTTTTTTCCGAGCATAATAATCACGTCCCCGGCGCTGATTGCTGTAGGCCTCAAACTGTTCGCAGGCAACAAGGATCTCCGCCAATTGCCGCACCCATGCCGTCGCCTTCGCCAGCCGTTCCGGGTAGTAGTAATACAGCATCACCTGTTGCATCCACGGTGTCCACTCGACGCCCAGTGTCTTCAACGTCGGCTTCACCGTACGCAATCGCCTGGCCAGACGCCGCGCATAGCCCAACCGCATTTCGATCTGCTCGACAGCCCATGAGTCCATGGCCACGCCGGAGGCCATCAGATCCTGGCGATACAACGACACGAAGGCTTCTGTCTCCCGGCCATACATCGTCCTCGGGTGAAGGGCACGCCATTCACGAGGCCTCGTCGGAATGCCACGCTGCTTGGCCCAAGACCAAATAGTTCCAAAGAGTTGCCGATCAAGGCCGGCGCGGCCCAGGTCATGCAGTAGACAAGCAACGTGATAGAGCCGAACCCGATCGCGTGGATGGCCAAGGCGGTCGGCCACGATCACACACATCTTCGCTGTTCGCACGGCGTGTGGCCGATCGTAGCCGCGGATGGTGCAGCCCGGTCGATGGGGGTGCGGATAATCATAGAGTGTCATGAGGGCCTTCGCGAGAGGACGGGAAACTTCCAGAGACTTCCGTCGACGAGAATCAGATAGAGCCATAATTCGCAGCCAGAACGGAACAACGGAAGAGACCGTGGCGAGAATATCGTCGGTTGAAAGGATGTGTCAAGACGACTCCAATGGAATAGGCTCGCCCAATCGCATGGACTTTGCTATGCTCACCGACAGTACGTACGTGAGAATATTCAGATGATCAACTGGGTACGCCCCTGGTGTCTCGCCGCGGCTTCGGCCATCGCCACAGAGCCACTATACGGCTTCGCCGGATCACTCGACAACTTGACCGATCTCACCGGACGCGTACAAGCCATCGTAACATTGAAGAGTCGTGACAACTTCGTCAGCGAATATCGCTACGACGTGAGTGCTAGGAACCTCTCGCCGGACGCCATCATAGGCGACTCCCTGATCATCGTGCTCGATCGCATCACCAACCTGGCCGGCGAGGATCATGAGGGTCTGACGGGAGAATCCTTCCTGAAACGATTCGACGTGCTCGACCAAGACGGCCAGACTGACGATGGGAAGCCATACTTCCGCATTCCCATTGGGACTTCCCCCAACCTCGTTCCGCAAACCGATAGTCTGCCTGCCGTGGTCCGAATCAGGAATAGGGATTACGTGGCGGTTTTCACCCCTTCATTCAAAGTTCTAGGACAGAAGCGGCCCCCTCCGGAGGAGAAGCGTGCGGAGTCCCCAATATCTCCTGCATCTCCGGCTCTCGGACCGTCGACAGCCGCCAATCGTCATGCAGTCGACAAGCTGATTCAGCTGCTGATCAAAAAGGGTGTGTTGACTGAAGAAGAGTGGCGCAAAGCCAATCAGCCATGAGGGACGCACCCTGCATGGCCTGCCAAGGCACCTGGCCGAGACAGGACCATTTCATCGTAGACCTCGGATTGTCGAAGGTCTATCTCCACGATGACCAATTCTTCCCCGGATGGGCCGTCGTGGTCTTCCAGCGCCATGCCACTGAGTTATTCCAACTGGCACCATCCGAACGTTGTCGGCTGATCGAAGAGGTCAACCGAGTGGCGGAAATCTCGGCCACGGTCCACCAAGCGAAGAAGATGAATTACGAACTGCTCGGAAACCAACTTCCTCATATCCATTGGCATATCATTCCCCGCCTCGCAGGTGATCCGGCCCCTTTGGAACCAGTATGGCGGGTGCCGCATAGTCCCCTGCTTCTGACGGGAACGGCGCTTCATGAAGCGATCAACCGTCTGGCAAACCCTCTTCGCCTGGCCGGGTAAACCCGTTCGTCCCGCATCCCCCGCACAGATGATATAATTGGAGGCTATTATGGCGCTCTGTCGAGGCGTGAAACTTTTCTGATGCGTCCCAGATCCATACTGTTGGTTCTCACTGTCACCGCGACCGTGTGCTCCTCGTCTCTCGCCCATTCTCATTCACCAAGTGAACACAATCCCTCCGAATCAACCGAAGCGTCTGGGTCAATTCCCGGACTAGGGTTCAACGAGCCAGCCGACGCGGTGACGGAGATCGTATCATTGCGTCGAACGGTTCGCCTCTTACCGAATGATCCAGACTACCGGTTACAACTAGCCGGAGCCCTTCTTCGTGTCGGCGATCTAGATGCCGCCGTTGAGGAGTGTCGGGCAGCCATTACATTGCAACCGGATGATGGGAATGCCCATCTTCAGCTTGGCCTCATGCTCATGGCAAAACAAGAATGGCGCGCTGCCGCTTCTGCTCTGGGAGAGGCCATTCGACTGGAACCGAATCTGCCCCACGCCCACTACAGCCTAGGGAGCGTACAGTACTCACTCGGCAATGTGCCTGCCGCTGTTCAGTCGTATCGACGGACGCTCGAACTGCGCCCTCATTTCCCCGACGCACATTATCGACTCGCGCTGTTGCTGAGAGTTGCGGGACGCACGCGAGAAGCGGCCCAACATCTGGAAACAGCAGCGGCCGGCGGGGTGCCCCAGGCCCGATTATTTCTCGGCAATGCCTACCAAACCGGGCAGGGCGTCGAGAAAAACCTCGGTTTGGCGATTTTTTGGTGGATGCAGGCAGCCGACCTCGGCCAGCAAACCGCCTCCGACTCGTTGTCCAAGGTGCGGCGCCAGGCGCTCTCCTCCGAATCAACGAAGCAGCGGCGCATGGAATTGCAGAGTGCTTTGCAGATCTACCGCAACACGCTTTGGAACGACTTTCCTGATATCAGTCGCCCGAGTGAGCCACAATCGTTGGGGAAAGTCCTTCTTGAACAGAACCGTGCGGAAGACGCGGTTCCAATACTTTTAAAGGAATGCTTCGCATTGAGTGAAGAGGCCCATGCTGAACTCGCCACACTCTACGAAACCGGATGGGATCAGTATTTGAAAGCGTTCGATAAGAACATTCTGACTTGTTTTCAAACGACTTCGGCCGACGGATTCACCCCGGCGAAGAAAATCCTGACTCGTATTTATGCCAAGGGGCTCGGTCTCGATGCCAACATCCCCAAAGCGAAGGCTCTCCTCAAAGGTCTCCCGAAACAAGACACACAATCCTTGTTCGATGAGCTAGGATTCCACTAACCGTATGCTGGACTGGCAGAAATTCTGGCGCCTGCTCATCTCGTCGCTTCCTCTGCAAGCGTTGGGCATCGGCTTGTTGACCACGCTCCTATCGGCGATGCTGTGGTCCGCCGCCCCTGCTACCTTTACGGCACTGGATTACACCGTCTATGACACCTGGCTTCGTCACCGCACGACCGCCCAGGTGAGCCCCTCGCTGACCATCGTGACGCGCGACGTAGCCAGTGAAGAACGCTTCGGAAAGGGTCTTTGGGATCGCGGTATCCTCGCTCAGTTGCTTATGGCGATCCATGAGGCTGGCGCGGCAGTCATCGGCCTAGACCAGCGACTGGACTATGCAAGCCCTTCTCAACTTGGGGGAGCCGCGAGCGATGCGCTCTTCCTTGAAGCGCTTCGTACAGCATCCCCCGTGGTCCTGATTCACGATACGGATGTACTCCTTCAGTCCGACACTGCGAGCTATGGACATCTCACCGTCACGAATAGTCTCGATCACGTATCCCGTCACATTCCGCCGTCTACCAAGATCGGGACTCAAGGCGTTCCGGCTTTTGGTTCAATCCTGTCCGATATCTTTCACCGACACACCGCCACCCCCACGCAGGTTCATTTGAACCACTCGGATGCCGACGTTCTGATCAATTTCGTCGGCGACGGATCACTGGCTGCTCTTCAGCCGATCCCATTGTCATCGGTCTGGAACGCCGTCGAACGTCACGACGAGCCACTGTTGGTCTCCTGGTTCAAGGACAAAGCCGTTGTGATCCGATCAAGTCCCGGAGGCTTGGCGACATGGCTCCTACCCTCCAACTCCACGGTCGACGGCCTGACTACCCACCTCCACCTCCTGAATGCCTTACTCAACCATGAACGGATCGACTCACTCGGCTGGTTAGGCCGCCTCACCGTCACCATCGTGCTGGCTTCACTGGCTGCCTGGAGCCTCCTACAGTTTCGCGGGATGATGGGCCTCTTACTTGCCGGTGCCGTCGTTGTTCTGTATGGAGTACTGGCCATCGCGATGGTGAGCTGGGCATCTCTCGTGATGCCGATCGCCACCCCTCTTGCAGCCTCATTATCCGTCTTCATCGGCACAGCCGTGTGGGTGAATCTGACGGCAAGCCAACGTCTGATCTTGCTTGAACGTGACATGATCCGCATCCAGCAAGAGTCTGCTGCCGTCAGAGAAGCTCTGGTTCTGCATGAGGATCGAGCGGAAGCTCTTCAAGAAGATTTAGACACCGCGAACGCGGCCATAGCTTTTTCGGCTGACCAACAGGAAGAGTTGACCAGAACAACTCACTTACTGCGACTCCAAATCGCTGAAGCCCAGGGTCAGGAACAGGAGGCTCGTCGACACCTCCAGGAACTGGAGCGGCAGCTTGGCGATCTCCGGGCAGCCGGCACCGCATCAAGCGCGATCGGCAATGCGGAACTCAACCGCCTTCAAGTCGAATCCCGCCAATTCGGCATCCTCACCCAGGATCGCTCGCTGCTACGGTTGTTTCACGACGTGAAGAAGAGCGCACAGTCTTCGTTGACCGTCCTCCTTCTCGGAGAACCAGGCACCGGGAAAGAGCTCTTCGCCCATGCCATCCACCAGCTCAGTCCACGATCGGGAAAGACCTTCATCGCCGTCAACATGGCAGCCATTTCCCCTGAGCTGTTTGAGAGTGAGCTCTTCGGCCACATGAGAGGCAGCTTCACCGGGGCAACGGGTGACCGTCGTGGCTATTTCGGTCTCGCCGACCACGGCACGATCTTTCTTGACGAGATCGGCGACCTTCGAATGGATCATCAGAGCAAACTACTGCGGGTGCTTCAGGACAAATCATTCTATCGAGTTGGTGCCACCACCCCGACGACGGTGGACATTCGCATCGTGGCCGCGACGAATCGCGACTTACAGAAAGGCGTGTCGGAGGGATGGTTTCGCGAAGACCTGTACTTCCGGCTGAACGGGATGGTCTTTCATCTCCCACCGCTGCGTGAGCGTACCGGAGACATTCCGCTGCTCGCTGACATCTTCCTCAACCAGCTTGCCGAGCAAATCGGGAAACCTGTCCCTCAGCTGACGAATGAAGCGCTTCGTACATTGACCGAACATGACTGGAAAGGAAATGTGCGGGAGCTCCGCCACTGTTTGGAACAGGCCATCACGCTGAACGACGGAACCCTGTTAACCAGAGACTCTCTCAGACTTGGCGAAGAGCGTGGGCCAGCAAGGGGACGGACCGGACAGACGATTCCCGACCTAGCCGGTGATGCCGCGGTCCTGAACTGTCTGCGACGACATGGCTTCGACATGCAGTCCACGGCCAAAACGCTTGGATGGGACCGCAGCACAGTGACACAGCGTTTAAAGGGGCTCTGCTTCCAGGCACTCGTTGAAGCCAACGGCGATCAGGCCAAGGCCGCGCTGACTATCGCGGGAGACCCCAGTCACCTGCGAACCGTTGAGCTCAAACTGATGGACTACTATGATCACCTACGATCCGTCATCGAACCATTCACGACCGCCGAAGAAGCGCTGGTTGATTGCAGACGGCGTTTCAAGAACCTTCCGGAACGCCACTTCTCATCGGTCGAAACACTGGTGCGGCGACACTTTCATGAGGATCAGTCAACGCCACTAGAGTTGAGAAAATCCCCTTGAGCCCAGTATCTAGAGCAGCCGCTCAGCACTCATTTTTCACACTGGGTTCCTAGTCGCTTATATTGGCAATAAGTTCGCCGCAGAGGCGCGCCATCTTGACGCGCCTCTGCCATGCACAGAGCAGTGCTTGGCGCACAACTTCAGGACTTTCTGACCTGCCCCTGTGTGATATGCACTCGTTGCCGATCGAACGACCGGAAGGTAAACGACACTGGCCGCTCAGCATATTCCGCACTGCGTTTGCGCAGAATCTCGATGGCAATCTCTTCTCCCAACCGCAGGCTGCGCGTATTGTCTGTGCGCCAATGCACACCACCCATCGAGCGACCCATGGCTACATTACTGGCAATCTTGTTCAACTCGCCACCGACAGTGATCTTGTTCGCATCGCCCCCGGTGTACTCCTGCGGATCACAGAAACCCTCGAGGCTAACCCCTGTCTGTCTATAGCCAGGCTGTAGGAGCTTGAACGGACCACCTGGTGGATCGCTGGGGGTCACTTTTCCTGTTAATGCACTCGCATTGGCATCGTCGAAGATCTTCTGAAGTGAAACGTCTTCGTCGAACCATGCCTTCAGCACCGTAACGCACGCGCCCGCGACCGTCGCGTGCCCGGCCCCGTAGGCCGGGTGGTTTGGCGAGCCTGCAGAGAATGCCATCGGCAGGAAGAGGGTTCCCGCACCACCGTTGAGAGCAGCATTGTGAGTCTGAACCGCGTTGAGTGTATCGTTCAACTTCGCCTGGAAATCAGGCGTACCTGGCAAACTAGTCGGCAGGCGGTAATCGCGCATCGTACCACCGAAGCCATTGCGCTGCATCTGGATCAAGCCGCCCATTACTTCCGGACGACATCGCCTGTGTACCAGCCATTTTTGCCGCCAGACGACCTTGAGGGCACGGCTCGCTACTTCAGAGACCAGGGTCAACAGATCCGGCCCACCCAGCGTAGCAAACGGAAGCTCCCGGGAGTACCGGTTTCCCCGATAGGGATTGCCCTCGTCGAGCGGCGCACCAATACCAAGCAGGAACAGCGCGGCATTGAAATACGCCTGGTGCAGCGCATCGCGGTTCACAAAGCGCGCGATATCACGCATCGTCGCGATATAACGCACCGGGTTCCCCGTAGGATAGTAGCTCGCACCACGATGCAACTGGTCCGAATAGTTGTTGCAGCTGCCGTAGTCACGGCCATATTTGTCCTTGCCGGTGTTTTGCGCCAACAGCCAGTCGCCATGCGAGGTGAGAAAGTCCCGCTTTGCAATATATGGGACCTGTTTCTGATCGATGGTCTGCGTGCCAAAGCCGATGGGGCGAATGAAAAACTGGCTCACTAATGGACCGAATTGCTCATCACGCAGACCGCTCCGGAACAAGGTCTGCAAGGTGATGTTGGCGCCATCAGCACCTGACGCCACGTCCAGCGGCGCGCGCAACCTGCCAAAGTCGGTGTCCTGTCGAATCGCGATGTCAAACGTCTTATTGACAGCGTCCAGAGCATTGTTCACCCGGTTAGTGACGTTGTAACCAAGCTCCGTAGTGTGGGCAGTTAGGTTTGCACAGCCGGATCCTGGCGGAGTGCGATCTGTCTGAAACGCCAGGAGTGGCGCGTCGCGTAGGAGAGCCATCCAGTAGAGCTCAACCATCTCGGCCATAGCTGTGAGCGAGCGACAGCCAGGGGCGGGTAGCATCTCCAGCGTCTTTGGGTCTGGTCCCAGGGACTCGGTCGACGCGCCGGCCAGGGGGCTTACGAACTTCGCAACCGACTTGGTCAAGGCATGAATCTCAGGCGTCGGCGACGGGCCTAAAACGAATGGTGTCTGCGAAGCCCCAACCAGCGGTCCACTTGGCACCTCCTCGAAGTTGCGTGGGGACCCAGTTTCAATTTCAATACAGGTCCGCTCGAACTTACGATACGCGGACGGTTCGACTTCCCCGAACTCATTGTGCGGCAAGGTCTTGTGGAAGTTACCGATGAACGGAGCGTCCGTCTGATCTGCTGGAGGGTCGGTTGCATTTACAACTTTATCTGATACGAGACTTTCATCTGAATTGGGAGTTGGAAAAGGCATTGGCATCTCCTTAGATTAACTGGTGTGTGTTGCTCAATGATTACAGCTCGACCGTGGCCACGTTCCGTCGTTGATACTTGACTTGAATAGAGCAACACTGATGCCAGGTCTTCATAAATGTGTGGTTGCTCTTCTTTGACCTAGAAATTCGGTGCGGTCCACTGAGATGCCGTTGATGTCTGCGCCTGCCTTCAACGGACAAAAGACGCAACTGACAAGCGCTTCGCTGGCGCTGCGTGCCCGTAACATCGCTGTACTATCAGGGAACACGGAAATTCCACTAGCTCATCTATCAGATTGCACGCTGTGCCAGCTTTGGAAGAGTTGTGAATCTGAAATGATACAGACGGTATCTAATTGGATACGTCTTCCAGTAGATACTGTACGGCTGCGCGACTAAGAGTTGAGATGATCGCCTAACTTCGTTACGTGAAGGAGCGTGATACGCCGACGACGCTAGCGCCTGTCCCCAGCGAGTGCTTTGCCAGCAGAGAGATGATCGAGACTTTCAGAAACGAAGCTTTGTAAATCACTCCAATTCGCATTCCCACTGAGAGCGATGGTCTGTGCTAGGGAAGGGTCGAGCATTCAGAATGGTTACTTCGTGCATGAGAACAGCCTCCACGATTAGCCAGTGATGCTTTTGAATCGGCTCTACTAACTAGAGGGACATGCATGTATGTGACTTGACGCGGAGCACAGCTTCCTGATGGAAGCGTGATTTGTAGGTTGCGATAATTTCCTGAACGGCCTTGTTTGGTACTGTGACCTTCCCCCGATTTCACAGACACCTCTCTAAGTGGGAAAATGAGGAAATCGGAGGACAGCATGAGCACGAAAACACGACGGTCGTATCCGGAGGCGTTCAAGGAAGAAGCGGTACGCTTAGTCCGGGAGTCCGGGCATCCCGTCGCACAGGTGGCGCAGGATTTGGGGATTGCCGATCATCTCCTCTACCGATGGCGAGCGGAGCAGCAGCAGGCCGAGGGACGTGGGCAGACCCGGCAGTCACTACGGGTTGAGCAGGCAGAACTGGTCCAACTACGGCGGGAGAATGCCATCTTGAAACAGGAGCGGGATTTTTTACGACGTGCGGCGGCGTTCTTCGCGAAGGAGTCGCGATGAGATATCGGGCTATTCAAGAACACGACCGTCGCTATCCGATTCGTCTGATGTGCCGCGCCCTCGCGGTTTCGGCGGCTGGTTATTACGCATGGCGTAGACGGCCCGAGAGTCGGCGGGCAGTCGCCAATCGGACGCTGCTCACCACAATTCGAGTGCTCCATCAGGAGAGTCGCCAGACCTACGGCAGTCCGAGCATCTGGCGGGCCCTCCGCAAACAAGGGCACCGGGTTGGGGAGCATCGCGTGGCGCGGCTGATGCGCCACGATGGCCTCCGGGCCAAGACCGTGAAGAAATGGCGGGCCACCACCCAATCGAATCACCACTTGCCCGTGGCGGCGAACACGCTGCAACGCCAGTTCACAGTGTCGCAACCCAACCGGGTCTGGGCCGGCGATATCACCTACGGTACGCCCAACCAACGAAGCCCGCCTGTCTGGGGCTGAGTTGCTTGAGCATGTCTGGAATGCATGGCTCGATGGAGTTGCTGTGGCAGTCACGAGCATGCCCTCCTTCTGCTACGAGAAGGAGTGAGCCGAAGCGGCGGTGACTTGCCGGACACTGGCAAGGTGACGAAGTCCGCGGGAAACGGGGCTTGAGGCGAAGCGGTTACGCCAAGATGAGCCTCTAGGCTGAGCATGGGACGGTTGAGGAACACAAACCTATTGACACGCATCTGAGGGTTGAAATGTCACCCCTGCCTACACCGCTTAACAGGCAGGACGCGGATCGGAGCCAGTCCTCCGTATGGACTGGGACGGCGAATGAGGGCTGGACATGTAGGCCAGCCAGCAGGGAGTCATGGAGAGCGCGTAGCTAGACCGTGACAGCCGCGACGACTTGCGGAACGCAAGGAGAAAGACTGCGATAGGCAACCTCGCCCGTGTGTGAAGTCCAGCATGTGAACTGGGGAAGGCGTGTACCGATGACAAGGGAGTGTGTCCCCTGATGCGGCACACGTTGACGGAGCCCTCGTAGTAGTCCGAGGCCGGGAAAGCTGGCCACATGGCGAAGGGGGGCAGTTTGAGTGGTTTGCTTGGCGGATTAACTGACCACAATGAGGTGAAGACCTTTGATAATCAGTGAAATGCAAAGCAAGCTGGCGAAGTGGTCAACGGAGAACACCGAACGCAAGTTCGATCGACTCCTGAGACTGATTGCTGATAGCGCTTGGTTGGCCGAAGCCGCGCGCATCACGTTCGCATCCAGTGGTGCGAGAACGCCGGGCGTCGATGGGGTCGACAAGGCCATGATGACGGGAAACCTTCACCAGGAACTGGCGACGATGCGTGCCGAGCTGTTAGCGGGCTGCTACAAGCCGCGACCCGCACGGCGCGTGTACATACCGAAAGCGAACGGCAAGTTGAGGCCCTTAGGTATCCCCAGTCTGCGGGATCGAGTGGTCCAGAGAGCGATGCTGATGGCCATGGAGCCGATATGGGAGAGTGATTTCCATCGAGCGTCCTATGGTTTCAGGCCCGCCCGGAGTGTGCACCATGCGATACGAACGGTCAAATTGCAGCTGCAGGAAAGTGATGAGCAAAGAACGGCAGGTCGCTGGGTGATAGAGGGCGACCTGGCCAGCTACTTTGATACCGTCCATCACCGCCTACTGCTGAAAGGCGTCCGCGCCCTGCTGTGGAAGTTTATCAAAGCAGGCGGTGTTGATCGGGGTCTATTTTGCGCCGCGAGCGAAGGCGTTCCGCAAGGGGGAGTCATCTCTCCGCTGCTATCCAACATCATGTTGCATGAATTCGATGACTGGATGGAAGCGAACTACCTGAGCAAGAAGGTGCGCAAGGATCGATGGGCGTGGAACTTCGGAATTCTCAAACAGCGACCGATTGCTGCGCGAGAGAACCGGCAGTGGAAACCAGCCGTATCCTACTGCCGCTACGCGGATGATTTCGTCGTGGTCGTCAAAGGAACCCACGCGCATGCTGAGGCGATACGCGAAGCGTGCCGGACGTTTCTGGAAGGGAAGCTCACACTCATGTTGAATATGGAGAAGACCCATATCACCCACGTGAACGACGGCTTTGTCTTCCTCGGCCACCGCATCATTCGCAAGCGGGGACCACGAGGTCATCTGCGACCGGTCACGACGATTCCATGGGAGAAGTACCGGAGCTTCACGGACAAGCTGGTCAAGGAACTGTCTGGCAATTACAGCGTGCACAGAATGGACCTGATGGAAAGCCTGAACCGGACACTCTCGGGGTGGGCGAACTTCTATCAATACACCGACTATACGGCGACCGTCTTTAGCCGAGTGGACCGGACCGTCTTCTGGAAGCTCGGACATTGGCTCGCGCGCAAGTATCGGCGAGGATTCCCGAGCCTGATGCGCGAACACGTCCGGGCACCAGAACCGGGGCGCGCCACAACTTGGGTACTGAAGGGACAGAATAGTCGTGGGTGGTATGGCGAGCAGGCGCTTCGGCGTCTCGTCACCAGCCGCAAAGGTCAGTTCAGGTGGCGGAACCCGGAAGGGAACCCGTACCTTATTCGCGACGAGCATCGCACGTTCCTCGAATCGCGCTACGCTGACGTGGCTTTTGCTTTAAGCAACGCTTGAATGGAGAGCCGGATGCGCTGAGAGGTGCAAGTCCGGTTCGGGGAGGAGAGGCCGGGAGATAGTTCGACTACGCCCGGTCTCTCACTCCACTCTGGACCCTGGAGGGCTGGCTGTATCTAGCCGTGCTGCTGGACCTGTACTCACGTGCCGTCATCGGCTGGGCGATGGGCCCGCGCTTGACCGGGGATTTAACCGAGCAGGCACTTCGCATGGCGCTCGTCACGCGACAACCCCACGCCGAACTCCTGCATCACTCCGATCGCGGGAGTCAATATGCTGCCGGGCAGTACCAACAGCTGCTCACCACGCACGGCATCACGGCCAGCATGAGCCGCACAGGCAATTGCTGGGACAACGCCTGCGTGGAAAGTTTCTTCGGGACGTTGAAGCGCGAGCTCGTGTACCATCGGCAGTACGCGACGCGGAGCGAGGCGACACAGGACATCTTCGAGTATATCGAGGTGTTTTATAATCGGCAGCGGCGCCACTCGACCCTCGGCTATCACTCCCCAGCCGAGTACGAAGCGAGGGTGGCTATCGCGTAACCTGGTGTCCACCAAATCGGGGGAAGATCACTGGGTCATCAAGATGAACAAGGTTCAGGATATATGATGGCTCGCGAATCACTTTCCCTGAAACCGAACGCCATTGGCCGGACGCCTGCCACACCGAAAGCCACTCGGGAAACCGTGGCGTCACGGTCTCATTGAGAAACTGTGCCGAATTGTCTGGCGTGACATAACCCAATGGCGTTTCTGCTCCAAAGTACAGCAGCTCTTGGATCGCACGGTGCGCCCCCAGCCCCGCAAGGCGAACCCGTCGTCGTCGCGCACCCCACAAGTGAGGCAAGAACCACACTACTGAGTACGTTTCGCATCATTTTCTACTGATGACAGGTTCCCTGTCCAATACACTATCGACTGATTTATCCAGTGCCTTACTAACGGTCCGCTCACTACTTTAAGACAAGGTTGTTCGCCGCTTGTTGAGCTAAGGCCTCTCCTAATTGACCATCATCGGTAGCGGGTGATGGTTGCTCGCTCCAATTGTTCGACAAGATCCCCCGTAGTGCTTGACGATGACGTTGCCAATGATTCTGTGCCACGAACTCCATCTGTCGATCCACTATCCTAGACCAGCCCCATACCAGCACGATCAGACAGACATAGATACTGCCGATGGCATAAATAGGGTAAGGACATGCCTGAGTAACTATGTCGAGGTACTGAGGGAAGAACCAGAAAGCACTCATTGAGCCGACAACTAGTATCGATACCGCAACGAAAATAAAGTATGACAGACGCCCACTGGTGATGACTCTACTTATGCCATCGAGCAACGACCTGTCGGCCCCCTGACTCGTGATCGAACCTTGACAAGACAGAATCCGCCTTGTGATCGCTTCAAGACTTTTGGGAGTTGGCCATGGCCGAGCACCGCCGGTTCCAACCACCTGAAGTCTCTCAGGAATGTTGATTGGCGCATACCCATCCGTACTGTTGGCGATACGCTCAAAAACGCTCACGTGAATTTTGGGCAGATCAATGCTGTGGTCCTTGCAGAATCTCGCAATGTCACGTGGTTCCCATCGATAATACACACCTAACCCGGCGCGTGCATCGTAGAGCTCGTCGTGGACATCCTGATGTGTGTGTACATACTCTCGATCTCGCTCGATAAAACGTAAGCCGCAACGCTCCGCCTCGGCCATCATCCAATCCAAGGCTACCAACGACATACCGTGCTTCACATAGCCACCACCCACGTTGGAATGGACACCGGCGAACCATACTTGATCGACTTGCGTCGCACGAATGCCCTTCTCGTTCCACAATTCTGGATGGAAGGTTCGACGGTCGTCATCGATCGACAGGGCATGGCACGCCCGTGTAATCCGGCTACTGGGAGTCAGTTCGGAAAACCGCATGGGGTAGATCCAATTCAATAGCTCACGGAGTTCTTCAAACGGCATTCCGACTGCTCCGACTGTATCCCACACGCCGACAAAATCAATCGTGACTGCGCCATCCGGCATGTGGACATCGTCAATGACGGCGCAGAACCGCTCCCGCCGTTCTCGATCTTCCCGACTATAATCGGCAGCCGGCTGACCCTCACGCCGCTGACTCTCCGACACACGCTTGAACGCTTCCTGCCGAAATGCCGTCCAACAATTCCCAACACATTTCTTGAGCGATTCGTACCCAACCTGCTTAATATCGACGATCCCACAGTACTGAATGAGACCCGACAGCGCTCGGACAGTATAGGCTCCCCGACTGAAGCCGAAGAGATAGATGTGGTCGCCCGGCTCGTAGACATGGACCAGCTCGGTGTAGAGGTCCCTGACATTTTTGCTAAACCCGATACCGAACGCTCCAGTAAGCAACTTGAGCGGGGTGAGCCGTGACGTACCGACTCCAGCATCATAGAAGGCCACTTGCGGTTTCAAGGTCGGGTCGTGCTTATGCCCCTGGATGTCAACCGCCTCATAGAGTTTGAAGACGTTGGTCCCTCGCGCCTTGATGGCGGTATTACCTGTTCCATCCGAACAGAGCACGATGTTTTTTGCTGACATGCGACACCTCCTCATCTTTCCCCTGGCGAATTCGCCTCGTCCTCCAGTCACCAGCATAAACTGGCTTGCTGTTACTGTTGGTAGTAACAGCAAGCCTCATACCCGTTAGGATGCTCACAGGACTTCCTGGCTATACAGAGGCTTATGACGCGCATGCGAATAAGAGAAAGAGCGAGTCGGCAGGTCTGTATCATTATGGATAGCGAACTGTATCCAAATCGATTCAAACGGAGCAATCGGCTTGGCGTAATCCTGATCGGAATCTATGGCAACCACGCACCTTTCCCCAGACCGCGCTAGTTACGCCCAACCTTCAAGACGCCACCCACGCGACACAAACAATGGCACGAAGGTCGGAGGAATAAACAGCCGATCTTCCGCATGAGGAATACGGAAATAGTGCTGCGGTTGTAGCATGACATTGTCATTCCGACTCAAGTCGATGACCGCACGATTGGGTGCTTCGCGTCGCCCGAGGTAGCGCACCTCAAACGCCTCGAAGCGAAGGGGGTCGGATGGATTGAAGAGGCCGATTCCTTTCGCACGAGCTTGTCGAACCAACTCACGCGCGCGGCGCAACCCTGGGGTTGTCCCAGCGACCTGACTCGCAGTACCGGGAGCGATGACCGCGTCAAGAATCGACGGGGATTCGCGGAACGGATCGATATTTGGCCACACGAAGAACGGCATGGCTGCCCCCTGTTCGAGCATTCGTTCGTTGTAACTCGGGGGACGCGGTCCAGGACTGTTTCCAGTCGGCTGATTCCGGTTGATAAATGCCAAGAACCGCCCAAAGGAATCGAAGACCTCGAAGGAGAAGGACAGAAAGTACCCAAATGTACTGGGGGTCTGCCCTAGTGCGTTCATGTCGGCTTGAATCAGCCCGATCAGTACTCGTTCGGCAAAGTCGCCGTGGACGCGATGGTTGATCCCGGCACCGGCTCCAATACGGGTGCGAAGATGGTTCGCGAGATCGGTATCGAGATCAAAGGATCCGAACTGCGGCAGGAATGGATCGGTCAGATAGGCTTCCCATTCTGCCGAATCGAGACGGCGCTGTACGGAGGAACCGGCGAGTGAGAAATTCTTCTCGGGCGTATCCACTCCAAGAAAACGGACCGAACCACTCCCTTCGATATGAATCCCGGCTGTATCTCCGTCCGGGATCGAAGCCTCCAGTGACTGCGGTTGGCCGCTCGCCCCACGGCGGATGGATCCGATCGCCCGTACGTTGCCATTCATGGTGAAAAATGCATCAGCCATGATCACACTCCTCCTGACAGTTGAGGATCAGACACAGACGCAACTAGACCTCCTGCATTCACGCAAGGCCTGTACCGCAGTCGTTAAAAATATATCTTTTCTTATTTTCCAGCTACCTACGCAGTAGCAGGACGATAGACACTAGAGGATGGCAAGAGCACACTGTATCGGAAAATTCGACCGCCGTATCGAAAGAGATACGGGGTTGCTCTCGCCGTTGACTCGCGGCGCAGAATAATTCTCAAGCGTGCCTGCCTCATTCAACCCTCACGCCTCTTGAAGTCAGGGAGCCGTCTTCACAGAGAGGACTTGTTCGGCTTGCACAAGCGCATCCCGCAAGGCCTTCAGCCCTGTATCGGCTTTCCTCGATTTCGGGAGACTGTTCACAAAGCGAGACGCTGCCTTCGTCAAGGTTTGCAACGTGTCTCGCATATCGCCCACTTCGCTCAATTCCCCAGATGCTGCCGCGCGAGCCATCGCCAGCCGTCTTCGAGGGCCGATATACGGTTGAGGAGCGATTGGATTGTCTTTTTCAAGTTCTGGCCGTCTGAATATCATGATGTCTTCTCCCTGGTACGATCAGAAGAAACAGGAAACGTACATTGTCTCGTATGGTACGCCTCCGAGCCACGCAAGAATACAGCTGAGGACGGGTTCAATGATCTACTAGAATTTGCAGGCGTCCTCCTTGATCCTGGGCCAGGGATCGGATGTTGGCGAACCCGCTGCATATAGTTACGGCAGTCCATCTCGGCCCCTTCCTTCGATGCCTTGCCTTCGTGGACTACCCGTCGCCATTGGATAATCCGATCAGCAAATGGGTCGTATCGGCAATCATCCTTGCCGAAAGACTGCCCGGCCAGTTGCTAACACTTGGTTACCCATAGATCCGGGGTCAATGCACCGCTCTCCACGGATCTGGTGAGTTCATAGAGTTTATCGGCAAACGATCCGAATTCGCAGACAGCAGGATCTACCGGCGGTGGCGCTGCATGATTCCGATCGACCGTATTCAACATCTGCCGGCAACTCGTTTCACCAGCATCCTTGGAAATCAACCCCTTTTCGATCTGCTGCTTGGTTTCCGTCCGTCGTTCATCGAACTCGGATTTGGATAGAAGTGCCGGGGCTCCAACCAATATAGCCGTCGTCGTTGGGCATCCAGCCAGAACGAAGGGTAAGAGGCCAATAAGCAGTCGTCGCATTGGTCACTTCAATCTCACGATAAACAGAATAACAGCCATAACTTTTGTGTGCGATCATACAGACCGCGTCTATCCAGCACAGGATCTCACCGTCTCCCCGTCTTCAATTTGGCGTAATGAGTGCAGCCTTTTGGCTCTCTGAGATCGCATGCTTTCCCATAATACTTGAGCGCTTCGGCATCGTCCGGTTTAATACCTCGTCCGACTTGATACACCATGCCGAGATGGATACAACCCTTTGCTTCTCCAGCATCACAGGCCTTCTTGTACAGTGCGGCAGCTCGAATATCGTCCTGCTTGATCCCAGTCCCTTGGGCATACATCACACCGAGATTGGAGCAGCCCCTCAGGCTCCCCCCGTCACAAGCCTTCCGATAGAGATCGGCAGCTTGAAAATGATCCGTTTGGACCCCGCTCCCCTCCGCATACATCACACCAAGGTTGTAACAGCCCCTCGCATTCCCCCCGTCGCAGGCCTTCCGGTAGAAGCCAGCGGCTTGCACGTCGTCCTGTGGGACACCAACTCCCTCGGCATACATCACGCCAAGGTTATAGCAGCCCTTCGTACTTCCCCCGTCACAGGCTTTCCGAGAGAAAGCAGCGGCTTGCACGTCATCCTGAGAGACCCCAGCTCCCTCCGCATACATCACGCCAAGGTTATAGCAGCCCTTCGCATTCCCTCCCTCACAGGCCTGTCTGTAGAAGTCGGCCGCCTGGGCTTCATCCTGCTGACCCCCAGTTCCCTCAGCATACATCACACCGAGATTGGAGCAACCCTTCATACTCCCACCATCACACGCGATCCTTGAAAAGGCGACGGCTTGAGCCTCATCCTGTGGGACCCCGATTCCCTCGGCGTATATCACACCGAGATTGGAGCAGCCACCCACATCGCCACCATCACAGGCTTTCTTGAAAGCGGTAGCAGCTCGAACGTCATCTTGCTTCACCCCCTCACCTTTCAGATACAACAATCCGAGAGTGTTGCATGCTGTCGCCGTGCCTTTCTCACACACGGCTTTTATCTGCTGCGGCTGATCGGCTGCCTCCGAAGATCTCATCCCTGCTGAGACTACCGCCGCGAAAACAATGATTGCGTGAAGTAGGGAACGAACCATCATTGGGTCACCTCCGAAGATGCGAAAAACTTGAGCGGGGCGCAGTCTAGCGAGACAGGCGATGAGATTCAAGACGGGGCAATCGAGCCTCTCTACACATCACTGGTTGCCGGGATTCGGTGTTCACGTCGCGAACACCTACACCCTGCACACCCCGTTGCAAAGCGAATTACGAAGGCGATAGGATCCCCTTCCATTTTCCCGTATCGTTCATGAAGCGGGAAAAGCGCCGACTTCAGTTCGGTCAATTGAGGCACTTCTGCCTATGCCTCGCGAGCGGACGTCATGGGCACATGAGTGTCGCGCAATCCGTTGGTGGAGCGAGAATTCGCTCTGAATCCTGCACCGTCTCTATTGGTGAGTGAGCCATGATCATCAAGTTATCCGCCATTGCCTCTGTATCCATCGTCTTATTCTGCGGAACCGTCCCGATTGCGAGGGCCGCCGAAGATTCAGGTGGCCAGTCGTCGCAAGACGAATTGAGTTCGACGAAGGCCCAGCTTCAACAGGCCAAGCAAAAAATCGATGAGCTCGAACGGCAGCTCAAGCAACGGATCGGCGAGCTCGTGCTCCAGCTCCATGCGAAGGAAAATGAGATCGCAACCCAGATCACCAACGCCCATGCGAATTCCAAGCAGCTTCGAGAAGATCTTGCGTCACGCACCGAAGAACTCAACCAAGCCAAGCGCCGTGTTGCGGATCTCGAACAACAGATCGCCACGTCGGGGAAAGGGCAGGAGCTGGCGCAGGCAAAACGGCGCGTCGCCGAAGCCGAACAACAGGTCGCGAGGAAAGAGCAGGAACTCGCCCAAGCCAAACGCCGTGTCGCCGAAGTCGAACAACAGCTGGCAGCTGTGGCCAAAGAGCAGGACCTGGCTCAACCCAAGCGCCGCGCGGCCGAAGTCGATCAGCTGACGGCGGGAAAAGAGCAAGAACTGATGCAGGCGAAACGGCGCGCCGCCGAAGCCGAACAACAGTTGGCAGGGAAGGAGCAAGAGCTAGCCCAGGCCAAACGCCGTGTCACTGACGTTGAGCAACAACTGATAGGGAAGGAGCAGGAACTGGCCCAGGCCAAGCGTCGCGCCGGTGAAGCGGAACAGCAGTTGGCGGGAAAAGAACAGGAATTGGCCCAAGCCAAACGTCGCGTAACCGAAGCAGACCAGCAGACCGCAGGGAAGGAGCAGGAACTGGCCCAATCCAAGCGTCGCGCCGGTGAAGTGGAACAGCAGATAGCAAAGAAAGAGCAAGAACTGGCGCAGGTCAAGGAGGAGATCAAGCACGTCACGCAAAAGCTGGCCGATCTCAACCCCCAACTCCTGGCGA
>Ga0209824_10000550_pt1 | contig 23093 bp, 19 predicted proteins | sample VDWuncwatermetaG_FD_184124 | JGI IMG/M metagenome (GOLD analysis project Ga0209824, IMG submission 184124) | Wastewater microbial communities from Netherlands to study Microbial Dark Matter (Phase II) - VDW unchlorinated drinking water (SPAdes)... ...
CATGAAGCTGCGCGCATCGCCTGGCAACAAAGTAAAAATCCACTCCCCGACAGGGACATCGAGCTTGGGCAAAGGAATACTGAGGCCTTTTTGATCATTGATTTCCCAAGCCAGCGTGACTGTTTCTGAGCCTTGTGGAACACTCAGATGAACCCAGCCTTTGTCGTTTTTGAGCACCGATTGCGGAGCACCACCGCCATAACGCATATCGAGTGGAACCGCCCCTGTTGGCAGCTGCACATAAATTTGATCGCGCTCTGAGCTGGTCAAATCGAGTGAAAGCGTTTGCTTCACGCCCTCGCCTTTGCGCTCCGTGCCCAGCACAGAACGCTGAGCGACGAGTGAGCGCGCTTTTAAGGTCCCAAGCTCTTCCCAAGTGATTGCCAATTTTTCTCCGGCTTGCGGCGCCCAGCGATGGACGCCCGCGTGAGTGGCCTTCTCGGCATCGCCACTGAAGTGGCAATCATAAGCACCTTCACACGAGAGCTCCCAGGTTTCCCGCACAGAACCCGGTTGCGCAAGCAAATCGATGTTCGGCGCCAACCATTCGCCTTCAATTCTGAAGCTCGCCTCCGAACCAGGCGCCGTGAATTCCACCACGCCCGGCTTAAGACTGGCCCCTTCAGGCACGACTTTAAGCACTTTTTCGCCGCTCCCCAGTGGGATGGCAATCACTTGCCCATCTTGAGCCCCTCTGGCTTCAATCTGGTAAGAAAAAGACTTGTCACGTGAGACAGTAAAATGCCGAGTGATATCGAGTCGCAAAGCATTCTTGGGTGCCCGGTCAACGGAATCGGCTGCCAGCCTTGGCGTGATTTGAAAACTGCCGCCCACCTGCCCTGAGGCAACCGACTTAAGCAGCGTTTCTTGATCCTCAATATCCAGATCAACTTTTCCGACAGGCGCTGGCAGTGTAAAATTGGTACTGGAGGTGCGATCGATGCGAACCTCTCCGATCAAGACGAAGGGACCTGGCGGCAGGACCGTATAGTATGTGCGCTCTCTGAAAACCAAAGAGACTTCTGTATCATCGATTTTAAGGCTCGTGATTTCGGCTGGTGGATTAGATAAAAAAATCGGCACGACGCCATTTTTTTCGCCTCTCACATCACCAGCAATTTCCATTTTTAACATGCCATCAGCAATTTTTCCTGAAACCCGCAAACTCCGGATAACCGCGCAATTGCCGTCACACCAACGAATGTCGGCATGATCTTTGGCCAAGCCCCGTAAAAAACCATCAAGGTCTGCTACTGTCGTTGGTTCCAAGATCAACTGGGCAAAAGCCTGATTGGCACTCAGAATAGCCAGGAGCAGCGCTAAATTTTTTAACCAAGCTTTCATGGGTTCACCCCCGTCATAAATCCAGCATCAGGAGCAACTCGCCAAAGACGCAAACTGCGCCTGAGCAGCAAAGCCACCACCAAAAAAACAACCAACACTTCACCAATAAGCCATGCTCCACGCAAAATAGGCCCCGCCACCAACACGCGCACGGAGGCTGGTTTGTTATCGGCCACATGATAGTTGGTGAGCCTTACATCGCAGCCAACCCGCGCCGCAGCCGTCAAGGCGACCGGCTTGGCATTCCAGGCTTTGGCTTGATCGACTTGGTCTTTTTGGTCGTAATCGATATTTTGATTTTGCAGAGGCTCTAAAGCCTGCTGCTCCATTTTTGGTTTTGCCATCTTTCTCATGACATCGCCCTTGGACATGGGCGCCGAGTTTGACAGTCCACTGCCCATATTGCTGACATAGTCTTCAGATTCAGAACCATAGTAGGATTGCCGACGCCCATCGGCCAGCGAAGCTTTAGCATCGGCATAGGGATGCAGCGCTGCGTAGATACGCGAGCGGCCATAGTCCCCCAACTGCACCACGGCACAAAGAAACAACCCACTCCACACAAGTAAAACCAAACGGCGCAAAAAGCGCCTTTTCACTAAGCTTTCTATCGTTTCATCACCCAAGCGCACAAACGGCAGAGTGGCGACCATCAAGGCAAGCATAAAACTCGTTGGAAAAAGCCTTTCTAAATACAAACCCGCCATAAGCCCCGCCATCACCAAGGCAAGTGGAAATGACAGCTTCAACCCACGCATGAGGAAAAAAGCAAAGACGCCAATGAGTAAACCATAGAGATGGAACTCATCGCGCAGATCGCCCTTAACAGCCTCGCCGCCCCAAGCTAGAATTGGAACAACACCAGGACGAAATTGTGCTGTCACCGTCCGCTCATCTAAAAACAAAGCTTGCCCGGGTAATTCAAATTTGACCAAATCAGCGAGCCACACAGGAGAACGATTGACGGCCCAATCGACATCAAGTGGCCGATCTTGCAAACCATCGGGCGGCAAACGCACACTCAGTGCCCCTTTGGCGTCACGGTGTAACTCAATTCCGTCACCAGAAATTCCCGCGTAAACCGGCGGTGTCGGCGTGGGAATCACCAGGCGATCCTGACTGATCTTGGCTGTCAAACTGAGTCTTTCCGCCCACTGCCCAATCGCCCCTTCGCGTAAAACATAAGTCCCGCGGCCACTGGCTTTGCGACCTTCATCGACGGTCAACGCCACAGGCAGAAAACGCAAAATCTGGCCAGGTTTGACGAGGAAGGCTTTGGAGCGATCGGAGGCTTCGACATTGGGAAATTCGGCGGGATCGACGGGACGGGCATCCGTCTCGATGTTGACAGGGTAGCGGTTATCCGAAACCTGGAACCAGATTTCAAAGGGCTCGCCCTCTGGCATTTTGAATTGCTCCGGCTTGTTTTGATAATGCCCATTGATGGTCAATTCATTCCCCGCCGGCGAAAGATTAGTTTCAAGCACGCGGCCAGCAGGCGTTGCCTGAATGACGTAAGGTTTTTCTGGCGAGACGGATTCAACGACTTCATCGGCCAAGAGTGGCATTTGCACAGCCGTTTCACCGCGCAAACCGTGCGCTGTCACTTTGTATTCAAACGTTGGAATCACACCCCAAGTAAAAACACGCATGACGCGAATTTGCGGAGTCGCGTCTTCCTTGGGTGAGCTGCCATCCTTGTCCAAAACAAAACGCGCCTCCCCGCCGTGTGAACCCAAGTTTGGATCAAAGCGAATTGAACCGCCCGTGAGGTTTTGACGAATGCGGCCAACGTCAGCAGGCAGCGTAAGAGGAATCACGGGAGCGACACTAAAAGCGAGCTGCGCTTTCATTAAAAATTTTCCCGGCGGAATAATAATTTTCCAGGAGCCGCCAGAGGCATCAAAAAAAGGCGCCACATTGCCAGCCGCCTCGAGAGGCTCATCGGCCAAACTCGTCATGATGATTTGCGGATCTTCGAGCACAAAGGCGCTCGCTGGCCCAATCAAATCGAGCGGCAAACTTTTGCGGCCCCAATTGCGCGCCACAACATCTAACGTAATTTTTCCCGTCGAGAGATCGCCAGAGAGACCAACAGAAGTCACCGCCGCGCAAGCTGCCGCCCCACTCGGAAGCGTTGGGCAATCATCGGGGGGAAAGCGCTTGAGCGCGTACTCGAGCCAGTCGTTGAGCACAGCTGGCGGCTTGGGCGGCGTGGCTGTTTCTTCAGCCCACACTGGCAGAGCCAAAAGACTGACGAACATATTAATGATAAAAAGAGAGCGGACAGAAAAATTTTGGCTTTGCATAGAACTCCTTGCCAACGCGTCTAGGTCCCTGAAGGGGCCCGTAGTGTTTCGTGTTTTTAGTTTAAGATCAAGAAGTTATAGCTGGCTGGTCATCAAGAACCCAATTCACTTCTGCTTTGCCTTCCCCGCCGCTAACTGTTGTGACCATTTTAGAACATAGGCGGCATTATCGCGTGCTTCTACAGCATCGGCTTGAGAATAGAACTCACTTGGCGTCAGATCTTCAGAGCCATAAAATGAAAGTTCCCGATCGCGTCTGAGCGTATGGGAAATTTTGGCCATCTTTTTAAGATGTCCTTCAAATGGTTTGGGAAAGCGAGAAACATGCTCTAGCAAGACATCGCTCAAATCGTGCAAACGCGGCGGCTCAATACCCGCACTGCGCAAAATAGCCTTCAAGCATAGTTCAACCAACTCTTGGCTCTCGCGCACGACATCCGCATAGGACTCCAAACGAAACAATAATTCGAGCGCTTGATAACGGTTAGCACCTCGTGTGAGATAGTCCTGAATCAATTTCTTATTCTGCACTATCCCTCCAAACCCATGAGGGCTGCCCCTGATAGGATTTAAGCTGAACGTCATCTCTGGAAATCCAGCCTGTCACGTCTTCAAGCACACGATCGATAGATCTGCCCTGCTGCCAAAGAATTTGATTCTTCATGACCACTTCCAGCCACAAACTGCCCGGCCTAGTGCCCTCTTGTGGCACATGAACAAAATGCGGAGAAAGCTCTGGTATTTTTTGATCATCGATTTGATCATCCCAAAGACGATACAAACTCCGCTCAAGTTTGATTTTATGATTCATTACAATCAGCAAATCGATATCTGATTGGTCATTTTCCTCACCTTTAGCCACAGAACCAAACAGCACAACGCCCAGCAGACGGCTGCCGAAGACTTTTTTAACTTTTTCCAAAACGCGCTGCAAACGCTGCTGATCTGCATTCTGGTGATAGGCCTCAAAGCCTTTCTCCATAATCAATTGGCAAAAGCGATTGAAAGACAGGTGATTTTTTGCCGCAGCCGCAGAAAGCTTGCGATGCCAACTCTCAGAGGTTCGAACGATGAATTTTCCGGATGCAGTCATTTGATATCATGATATCATTATTGTGCAAATTAGGAAAAGGGAAAGTTTAATGGTTTAAAATCACGACTTACGCCTTCGCCAGATCCAATCTATCGCGCCAACGCGTGTGCAATATTAAACGCATCTGCGCATTGGTCGCAGCCGAAAGCGCAGGATCGGCATGCAGAATTTCCTCGGCGCGCTTTCTGGCGACTTGCAAGAGATGCCCATCGCGTACGAGATGCGCCAAGTGAAAATCGGGCAAACCCGATTGCTTGGTGCCCAGAAAATCTCCAGGGCCACGCAACTTGAGATCTTCTTCTGCAATAAAAAAACCATCATTGGACTCTTCCATCACGCGCAGGCGGAAACGGGATTCCTCCGACTGCGCGTATCCCGCCATGAGCACGCAGTGACTCTGCTCAGCCCCTCGGCCCACGCGTCCGCGTAATTGATGCAATTGCGAGAGTCCAAAACGCTCGGCATGCTCAATCACAATCACAGACGCATTGGGCACATCCACGCCGACTTCCACGACTGTCGTTGCCACTAACACAGACAATTCACCACTCTTGAAGCGGCCCATGACCGATTCTTTTTCGGCAGACTTCATGCGCCCATGCAAAAGCCCCACGCCGTAACCTGCAAATTCCTTGGTGAGCTCTGCATGCATGAGCGTAGCATTTTTTAAATCAAGCTTTTCGCTCTCTTCGACCAAGGGATAAATAAAATAAGCCTGCCGCCCTTTTTTGAGTTCGCCTTGTACAAAAGTATAGGCCTGCGGACGCTTCTTCTCGTAAATTACCCGCGTCGTGATGGGCTTTCGCCCCTCTGGCCGGTGAGCGATGATCGACACATACAAATCGCCATAAAAGCTCATGGAAAGTGTGCGTGGGATAGGCGTGGCTGTCATAAACAAAACATGCGGCTCACTTTTTCTATCTGAAGCTTTAGCACGAAGCTGCGCGCGCTGCACAACGCCGAAACGGTGTTGCTCATCCACCACCACATAGACCAGGTTTTTAAAAGCGACGTCCGGCGTGATAAGCGCATGTGTCCCCACCACAAGATTGATTTCGCCGCTGGCGAGTCCCTCTAAAATAGCTGTGCGCTTTTTATCCGGCGTGGCACTCGTCAGTAGCTCCATACGAAAACCGGCATCGATTTCGAAGCGCACCAAATTCTTGAAATGTTGCTCAGCCAAAATTTCAGTCGGCACCATGATAGCCGCTTGCCCGCCCGCCTCTATCGCCCAAAGAGCTGAGAGAAAGGCGACCAAGGTTTTCCCGCAACCGACATCACCCTGCAGTAGGCGGTTCATGGGCAAGCCTGAGGCAAAGTCAGCGCTAATTTCTGCGAGCGCACTCTCTTGCCCCTCAGTCAGCTTAAACGGCAATTTTTCTCTCACGCGCCCAGCCAGCTCACCCAGTGGCTTGATGACAGCCGCGCAGCCCCGCTCCATCGCCGCACGCCGCGCAATCATGGCCAGTTCAAAAAAGAAAAATTCGTCGTACACAATGCGCTGATGAAAAACAGACGTCTGATTATTAAGCGCATTTAAATCGACATCAGGCGGTGGTTCATGCACAGCCCGGAGAGCCTGCACAAGCGAAACAGCCACCTCCCCACTCTCTCTAACTGAACGCGGATCGTCTTCGATGAGAGCGAGCAGAGACTCCAAATTGGCTTTTACAATTCGGCGCGCTGCCTTTTGATGAAGGCCCTCTGTGAGTGGATAGAAGGGCAAAATCCCCGTACCAGCGCCCGCTTCATCATCCCATTCTTCAAGTTCGGGATGAGCCATTTGCTTAAAGGCGCCGTAGCGCGTGACATCGCCAAAGGCTGTCACTTGAGTCCCAGTCGGAAAGCGCTTTTTAAAAGCAGCCTCACGAAAATTAAAGAACACCGCTTTGGCGTAACCCGTGTCATCTTTGAGCAGAATTTCCAGAACCTTCTTCCGCGAGCGGCCCAGTGGCCGCACGTTCATGTCGGCCACAGTGGCTAGAAGAGTTTGTTTTTTTTCGATGGGCAAATTGGCGACGCTATAGAGAGTCCGCCGATCGACGTAACGCAGAGGGAAATAATAGAGCAAATCGCGCGCCGTCTTGACGCCACGCTTGGCCAAAAGATCAGCCACGTAAGGCCCAACGTACCTTAGATACTGCACGGGTGTATCTAAAGTGAGCGTTGCTGATTGGGACTTGGCGGGCAGAGGCATGAGGGCAAATCCTTTAAATGACCAACAATTTATAGCGAGTCACGCTGGGAATACCGCAAACTCAAGCGACCAAAAATAACATGGACATGACAGCTCATGATTTCAGTTCCTTGAGTTCACGTTTGATTTCGGCCTTTAATTCAGCAACCGTTGGCAAGTTGAGTTTGTACCGACTGGTAAAAATATTTTCCTTTTTCTTGTCGCCCAGCAGATACCTCACCATAGCATCGTTCTTGTCGGCGCAAAGAATGAGCCCGAGCGTAGGAGCATCGCCCTCGCTACGGCGTTCCATGTCGAAATAATTCACGTACAATTGCAATTGACCCAAGTCTCCATGGTTTAGTTTTCCAGTTTTGAGGTCAATCAGGACGTAGCATTTCAGAACGGTGTGATAGAAAACCAAATCCACATAAAAGTGATCGCCATCCAGCGTCAGCCGTTCCTGCCGCGCCACAAAGGCAAATCCTTTGCCCATCTCCAAAAGAAAGTTCTGAAGATTGCTGATGAGAGCCTGTTCCAGGTTAGACTCAACAAGTTTGGGAGATTCTGGCAGACCCAGAAATTCAATGACAACAGGTTCTTTAAAAACATCAGAGGGTTTCTCAATGACTTGCCCTTTGGTTGAGAGTTTCATGACGCCGCGCTTGTCTTTACTGAGCGCCAGACGTTCATACAGAAGGCTATTGATTTGGCGCTCTAGCTCACGAGCTGCCCAGCTATTGTTAATGGATTCAATTTCGTAAAATGAGCGGATATTGACTTTATCGACTCTTAACAAGGCTCGATAGTGCGACCAACATAGATTGGAATTGAATAACCCAGGCCGCGAAGATTGGCTACACACTGCGTAGCCTTTTTGAGAATCTTCCAAAAGGCTACGCGGTGTGTAGCCTTTTGGAAGGGCATCAAGAAAATGAAGATATTCCAAATAAAACTGCCGCATGAGTTTTAAATTGGCATAAGAATAACCATTACCGAATTTCTTTTGCAGTTTTGCTGAAAGTTTCCGCATCAGATTTTCGCCATATCCGGCACGCTTTTCCCCTTTTTGCTGTTCCTCAACGATTTCACGACCCACAAGCCAGTTTGCTAAAACTTGCGTCGTATCTACAGTACGAGCGACTCGCTCACGCGCCGAATTAAGAATGGCATGAACACGAGAATAAAGGCTGGATTCTGGCATTCTTTTTTTGGCGATTTTTACTTTCATAAATTCAAATTGAGCCTGCCCCTAATGGCCCTATTTATTGTAATTTACCCACTCATTCGCCTTTTAGGCCCTTTTCCCAAAGGGAGAAGGGAAACCCGCAAACAAAAGTAAGTGGAGAAAATACTATCTTCCTACAACCCCAACTTCGAAATCCGCTCCACAGCCTCACGCACTTGATCAGTTTCGCCAAAAGCGGACAGGCGGAAATAGCCCTCGCCGCAGGCACCAAAACCGGCACCTGGCGTACCGACCACATTGGCCTTGGTTAAGAGATGATCGAAGAATTCCCAGGAGGATAAATTCCCCGGCGTTTTGAGCCAAATGTAAGGCGCATTCACACCGCCGTGAATTTCGATTCCCATTTTGGCCAATCCATCGCGAATGATCTTGGCGTTGCCCATGTAATATTGCACCAAATCTTTGATTTGCGTTTTTCCAGCCTCTGAATAACAAGCTTCGGCTGCGCGCTGAATGGGATAACTCACGCCATTGAATTTGGTGGTTTGGCGACGCAACCAAAGAGGCAAAATATCAACCGGGCTGCCAACAGCATCAAACCCTCGCAGGGTTTTTGGTACAACTGTGTAAGCGCAACGCGTTCCCGTAAAACCCGCCGTCTTGGAATAGGAACGAAACTCAATGGCACACTCACGCGCACCCGGTATTTCGAAAATGGAATGTGGGATCGTTGGGTCAGAAATAAAAGCTTCGTAGGCGGCATCAAATAAAATGATGGCCCCGTTTCGTGTGGCCCACTCAACCCATGAAGTTAAGACAGCCCTCGACGCCACGCAGCCCGTCGGATTATTGGGAAAACACAAATAGACGAGATCGACACGGCGCTTGGGAAAAGCTGGCAAAAAACCTGACTCAGCCGTTGAATTCAAATACACCAAACCCGCATAGCGCCCACTCACATCGGCCTGACCTGTGCGCCCAGCCATGACATTGGTATCGACATACACGGGATAAACGGGATCAGGCACGGCAATCAAACAATCTGCACCAAAGATTTCCTGAATATTTCCCGTATCGCATTTAGAACCATCAGAAACCACAATTTCACTGGCATCGATCGCAACCCCACGCGATTTAAAATCGTGCTCAGCAATCGCCTCACGCAAGAAATCATACCCTTGCTCAGGGCCATAACCGCGAAAGGATTTGCCTTCACCGAGTTCATCAAAGGCGGCTTTGCCAGCGGTGATGCAGGCTGCCGGCAAAGGCCTTGTGACATCGCCAATGCCGAGCCGAATAATTTTGGCAGCCGGGTTCGCTGTAGAAAACTCTCTGACGCGTCTGGCGATTTCGGGAAAAAGATAGCCCGCTTTAAGTTTAAGATAATGATCGTTGATATGCGCCATAAGTATCCCTGCTATTTCCTAAAACTCGCGAACCCTAACAATGATTTAATATCGTCATCCGTAAAGGTAAACCCGGCTCCCAAAAACCAATCCAGGTCGTGGTTGGGATTCAGCACATCGTCAAAACCACCCATGAGATAGAGGCTATCCGTCACATTGGCCTGTCCCCAAAACTTGAGATGGGGCTTTTCGTTAAACTTGGTTTTGAAATCAAAAGCTGAAAAGGACACAGTGACAGGGCCTTTGCTGTAATCGGCACCAAAACCGCCTGTCGATTCAATCAAGCCACCGCGCAAGTTAAAATCATAAAGTCGTTTCACAAATTGCGCCGTCACAAGCAGCTTATTCAAATTCTGTGTTCGCGTATGCGTGGTGAAAGAACTCGTGGTGCCATTACTTTCGACCGTGGTTTCTTCCAAAATATCGATCGGGCTTGGATCGGGATCGCTCACGAGTTCAAAAAGAAAATATTTATCCGGACGTGGTCGCACGGCAAGTGTGACATAATTTTTAAAATCCCCTGTCCCGCCCAAAAACTCCGTGTGCGCACCAAAATCAATTTTGAGTTTGTTGGTTCCACCCAGGAAATCGTTAATCCCATCGAGCGATTCATTCAGTTTATCAACAGTGTCTTCATCTTTGAGCAAGCGGCCAACAGTCCCCTCTCCACGCTCAAGCCGCGTCGTCACGGTGTCCAGATTGGCGACCGTATCACCAATACCGCCCATGTTATTAGCCACTACGGCATTCATATTTTGCGAAAGCGACTTCAAATTAACGATAATTGTCCCAAGATTTTTCTCGTTAGCTTCGGTCAAGCGAGCTACCGAACCCGTAATTTTCTCCATGTTCCGAATGGAATTGTTAAAGGCCGAGTTTTGAATCCCCATGACCTTGCGCATTTCGGAAGTGATCGCCTTGACATCGTCTGTGATGTTACTCATTTGTCCAATCAGCGAATTCATATCACCGAAAGATTCGACTTCGCGAATGGTCCCGCCATCAGGCATGCGTTCTGTTGTCAGTCCCGATTGATAAAGCTCGATGAAAGCATCGCCCAACATGCCTGTTGTTTTGATACGGGCTTTTGCATCGGCCGCCAAAGCCAAATCTTTTTTGACCGATAATGAGAGCCGCGCCTTATTCGTGGGAAGCAATTCAATTTTACTGACTGTGCCCACATCGACGCCGGCAATTTGCACGGGTGTTTTTGGATCGATCCCAACGGCAGAATCAAGCTCAACATAAATGGTTTTTTCGCCACCAAAAGAAAACCCTGAATCCCCAACTTTGAGAATCATGACAGCTAGCAACACCAGCGTCGCGAGCACAAACCCTCCAACTTTTAAATTATTGCCCATTGAGTCTCCCTTGGCAGCCTGACTTCATAAAGCCGCCTTTTGCTCGGCACTGGCGTGCCCTTCGAGAAAATTGCGTATGACAGGATCTGTCGCTTTTTTAAAGTTTTCCGGTGGTCCTTCCATGAGAATTTGCCCTTCGTGCAACATGACAATGTTATCGGCAATGCCATAGGTCGAACCAATATCATGGCTAATCACAACTGACGTGATGCCCAACGAGCGTTGGGTATTCAAAATGAGGCTGCCAATCACATCGGTCATGATGGGATCCAAACCCGTGGTTGGTTCATCGTAAAGCAGAATTTGTGGTTTGAGGGCAATCGCCCGCACAAGGCCAACTCGTTTGCGCATGCCGCCCGAGATTTCACTGGGATATTTAGGCATGACCTCTGGCTTCAACCCAACCACAGTCACCAACTCTGACACCGCTTTATGCAAAGCTTCTCCGCTTAATTTTTTATGCTCCCGAAGGGGGAAAGCTATGTTTTCAAAGACCGTCATGGAATCGAACAAAGCGGAATTTTGAAACAACATGCCAAATTTTTTGCGTGTTTCGTTTAAGGCGAAGGGATCAAGCTTGGCTAATTCTTGTCCATCAACAACAACCGAACCCTTCTCCGGACGAATGAGCCCAAGCATATGCTTGAGCAAAACACTTTTCCCCTCACCGCTACGACCGAGAATCACCGTAATTTTCCCGCGCGGAATAGTGAGGTTAAGCCCCCGCAACACGGTTTGTTTGCCAAAAGATTTATAGACGTCAGCAAACTTGATCATTACCAATTCCTTGTGACTTCCAAAATAATTTGCGTGAGAAAGTAATCGACAACCAAGACAGAAACGGAACTGAACACAACGGCCCGAGTGGTCGCTATGCCCACACCTTTGGCGCCGTTCTTGGTCCGAAACCCCTCGAAACACGACAAGCTCCCCAGCAGAAAACCAAACACAGCCGATTTAAGCACCCCACCGACAACATCTTTTGGATCAACAAAGTCGTATAAATGACTAAGAAAAGGCCCTTCAGGAATATTGAGCAACAGCACAGCCACCAAATAAGCGCCGATGATGCCAATAAAATTAAAAATGACTGTCAACAGCGGCAGCATGACCGTTGTCGCCCAAACTCTGGGCACCACCAAATACTGATGAGGATAAACGGCCATGGAATCGAGGGCATCGATTTGTTCAGACACCCGCATGGTACCAAGCTCGGCAGCCATAGACGACCCCGCCCGCGCCGTGACCATGAGAGCCGCAAACACCGGAGCAATCTCGCGGGCCAAGGATAATCCAACCGTTGAACCCACTAATGTCTCGGCCCCAAACAGGCGAAAGGCGTACGTCGATTGCAAAGCAAAAACCATGCCGGTAAAAAGACTCACAAGCGCAATAATGGGAATTGAATCAAGACCAATGGCGCTTGCTTGTTCGATAAATAATTTGGCACGAAACGGCTTGCGAAATAGCCAAGCCACAGTGTCCCGGCAAAAGATCGCAAAATCACCTAGGTAATTAACAATTCCCAGGCAGGAGTGTCCTAACGATTCAATGAGTCGTTGACCCATCACAACCCTTGGTACAGCCTTGGCACCCGTGCTGTCAGACAACATAATATCTCATAGGAAATGGTTTGGGCCCACTTGGCCACATCTTCAACATGAATTGTCTCGACACCATCAGTGCCAATAAGCGTCACGGGATCATGAACGGCAACATCGGGTATTCCCGTCACGTCAACAGCCGTCAGATCCATGGAAATCCGCCCGACAATCGGCGCGCGTTTTCCACGGACTAAAACAAACCCCATATTTGATAAAAGACGAGGATAACCATCGGCATAACCAATAGGTAAAATGGCAATCTGAGCTTCCTTCTCAGTGACAAATGTTCCGCCGTAACCAATGGGCGTATGCGGGACCACGGATTTGATCGCCAAAATAGCCGTTTTGAGTTCCAGCACAGGCTTGAGTTCAGCCGCTTCACGCAGACGCACATGCGGATAAGCTCCATAAAGACACAGGCCAGGACGCACCCAATCAAAATCTTCTGTGCGCCCATCGAGCAGAGCGGCCGAATTCACAATGCTGTATCGAGCCTCCTTGAGACCACGCTCTCTTAAAATATCGCGTAGTTTACGAAAAAGCGTGTACTGTCGAATAGTCGTTTCGTTCTCTGGTTCATCGGCACGGGCTAAGTGCGTCAGCACGCACTGTACGCGCAAAAAAACAGCTTTTCTTAAAATCGTCATAAGCTCATCAACTTGAGCGGCCGCAAAACCAAGTCGGCCCATGCCCGTGTCGAATTTGAGATCGATGAGAACATCACGGTTTTCGTCGGCGGCATAAGCTGCGACCAATTTAAGTTCTTCAAAGGTGTGAATGACGGGATAAAGTCGCGCTGACTGATATTCCGAGAGATTGCCGATCAAGCCATCAAGAATATGAATCTCGGAGCGGATGCCCTGCTTGCGCAGTTCCAAACCTTCTTCAAGGGTGGCCACCCCAAAGCGTTTAAAGCCGGAGGCTTCGAGAGTGCGCGCCACCATAACCGAGCCATGGCCATAGGCATTGGCTTTGATAATGGCCATGCCCTCTTGGCCAGCACCTAGTTTGGAAAGAACTAATTTTGCATTGTGGCGTAATCGATCCAGATGGACGATGGCGACGGTTGGGCGATTCGTAAAACTCATGCCGGGTCCTTCTTGGTTTTTGACAAATTAGCGTGATTAAGCGTAAAACTCATCCTGACTTTTAAAAGAAAAACCAAGTCATTATCAACCTTTTTCCACTTTACATGACCTTCACCCTCACCTTTCATGGCCACGCAACCTTTTCCCTACAGTCCGGGGAAACCCATATCCTGACAGACCTCAACGTCAGCAAAACGGTAGGCCTCCTCAAACGTAGACAGGGAGCGGTTTTTGATCCTTTAAGTTGGAAACATCTGACCGCTGCCCTCGTGACCAATGCCCATTATCACCGGCTCGATATCCCCTCTTACAGGTATCTCCCAATTTCGACGCCCATTTTGACCCCCAAAAATCTCGACAGCTATCTCATGCGCCGCCATGGGGGAGAACCCAAACCGCTCAAACCCGGAGAACGCTTCGAAACAAAAGATGTGCTGATCACAGCCCTTAAGGCCACACATAAAGGAGCGCGCCTCACAAGCTTACGCTACCCACACAGTCTGCATTACTTAATAGAAATTGACGGTAAAACGATTTTCTATGCAGGTGACTCAGCTTATGGGCAAGATTTTGCTCTGTGGGGCCAGCAGTACACCATTGACTTGGCCATTTTACCTATCGATTTTGTTGGACTCGAATCGGTTTCGCTCAACCGCTACCTCACCGCCGAAACTGCCTGGCGCGCTTTTTTGGATTTAAAAGCCAAACAATTAGTCCCGAATGCCTTTGGTTCCTTTGTCACTTATGGACGAGATCCAGGCGCCGCTCCAAAAAGACTGTTGGAACTCGCGAGTGCTGATTCGATGACAGATAAGGTTTTGCTGCTAGCACCGGGGCAGATGCTGAGTGCTTGAGCCTGAAGACCTCATTAACCCAAATCCATAAGACACTCGAATGGCGTCTCTACATGCAGCTGATTTTGTGAATAAGCGCGTTTGAGTTTGGCAACAACTTGCGTGACACGCCTGGGCTTGAGACGCTCAGCATAATAAACAAGACTTGGTAAAATGTTTTGATCGGCAAATTTAGCTTCGATAAGTTCATCGATAGTCCCATCTTTTACAATGGCAAAATCAACTTCGCGGCCTTCCTTGTCACGAATGTAGCGGAGTTCGTAGCGATAACCATCGCGATCTTCTAAAAAATGAATTTTCTTGAGCAAATGACTGGCCACGAGATTTTCGAAGCGGGCCCCCTCATCACCAATGACATCTGCGTTGTCAAAAAAATAGACCTTGGGCGGTTTTTGCACGGCGCGCGGCAGATTTTTTGTGTAGGGTTTGACAACAAAAACCAAGTACATTCGTTCAAATATTTCTAGCCAACGAGCCAGTGTTTGCGGTGATGTTTGTAAATCCTGTGCAATATTTGCCAGCACAACAAGACCGCCGACCCGCGTGCGCAGGGCATCCAAAAACAAAGACATTGTCTGAATATCTTTAACTAGCTCTAGATCGCGTATATCGTCTCGCAACACGCGATCGAAACGTTCGCGCCGCCAACGCCTAGCTTCCGTTTCGTCGCCGTCAAGAAAAGGTTCAGGGAACCCTCCAACAGTCATCAGCCGCTTGAAGGTCTCTTGCGGAGTCAGTTTTCCGGGAATTTCAGAAAGCGTAAATGGATGCAATCGCCAATAGTGATAGCGACCCAATAACGAATCGCCCCCACGGCGATAAACATCAAGCCTCGCGCTCCCCGTCACCAAAATATGATGGTCTTCTCGCTGAGTATCAAACACACCTTTGAGCCAATTTTTCCAGGATTTGTATTTATGGATTTCGTCAAAAATAAGTAATTTATCTCGTTCAAACCACTGTTTTTTTAAAAGCATCTGGCGATGCTCGTCCAGATCCCAATTCATGTAGAGGCCCTGTGAATACTGACTCAGGACATCTTTTGCCAGCGTCGTTTTTCCACATTGGCGCGGCCCACCAATAAAAACCATCTTCTTGTTCAGATCTTTTTGGATGAAGGATCGAAGATAACGCATATGGCTATTTTAACATGTATCACATAATGGTCAAGTCTATTATATAATGCGCAATAAAACAGCCAGAAATAATTTGGGTCGCCAAGCCTCACCTTAACGCGCCGCCAATTCCCTCAGCGTCCCAATGACACGATTCTTGGCACTTGGCTCAATGGGGCCGGAAATCTTTTCGACCACAACCCCTTTTTTATCGATAATGAATGATTCTGGAATTTTGTAAGTCTGATACAGATCGGCAATCATTTGATCGCGATCCATGTAGACAGGGAAATTAACAGGCCGCTTGGCTTTGAAGCGATCGAGGGCTTGTTTACGGTCGTCATCAGTCGAAACATCATCTTCCATTAACGAGATAATCTCTACATCAGAACCCTTTAGCCCCTCATAAATGATATTGAGAATAGGAATTTCTTCCTGACAAGGTGCACACCAAGTCGCCCAGAAATTAACCAAGACAGCTTTTTGCCCGATCAATTCAGACAGATTAACTGACTGACCATCCAGCGTGGTGGCTGTGAAATCAGGCGCTTTGGCACCGATGATTTCAGGCACGTTCACTTCGAATCGATTGGTGTAAAAAAACCACAACCCCAGTGAAACAAAAAGAGCGACAATAAGAACAATGCGTTTGGTCATACTCATTGGTCTAGTAGAACGCCCTTTTCAGTCAAGGAAATCTGGCTTTTGTTCAGATTCGATTTGGTGTAACAACTTGTGCAGAAATCAACCCCTTTGCCGCCTAACAAGCCGCCAGGAAAACCCATGAAGAGACTTCAAGCCTTTCGCATTCCCTATCAAAAAGATCCCGATCTCAAAATGCTGGTCGCCAGCCATTTGGGCATTTCAACAGACGACATCCAGGAGTTGCGAATTCTCAAGCGCAGCTTGGACGCACGCAACCGCTCGCGCTTTTTCTGGGAATACACGCTCGAGGTTTATCTCAAAGGCGATACTGTCCAGGAAGCTTTTGAACCTTTCCCAAAAGTAAACTGGACAGGCCCTGCGCCACTGATTTTGGGGGCTGGGCCAGCGGGCCTTTTTGCCGCGTGGACATTTTTAGAGCACGGTATCAAACCCATTCTATTTGAGCGCGGCGAGAGAACTCACGAACGCATGCGCAAAATCAGCCGTTATTGGCGCTACGGCGAGCTCGATCCAAACAGCAATGTCTGCAACGGTGAAGGCGGCGCCGGAACCTTCAGCGATGGCAAACTCATCACCCGCATTAAAAGCCCCCTCATTGAACGCATCATGCAGGCCTTCGTCAGCTATGGGGCTCCTGCTGAAATTGCCTATGCCTACAATCCGCACGTCGGCAGCAACCTCATCCGTGACGTTATTCGCCGCATGAGTGATGATCTCATCGCTAGAGGCGCTGACTTGCAATTTTCAACGCCAGTCGACTCACTCAAACTCTCCGAGCGACATGTCGATGGCGTCATTTTAAAATCAGGTGAAGCGATCAACGGCACAGGCCTCATCATGGCCTGCGGCCACAGCGCGAGTGATTTTTTACGCACGTGCCATGATCAAGGTGTGGACATCGAAGCCAAATCTTTTGCCATTGGTTTGCGCATTGAGCACACTCAAGCCGAAATCAATCAGTGGCAATATGGCCGCAAAGATTCGCCAGAAGAATTGGGAGCTGCCCAGTACAAACTTCAAACTTATTGGGATCAGGAACAAATTGGCGTTTACACCTTTTGCATGTGCCCAGGCGGCTACGTGATTGCCAGCGCGACAGAACCCAACACAACGGTTGTTAACGGCATGAGTAATTATCACCGCAACTCAAAGTGGGCCAATGCCGCTGTCGTTTGCAGCGTGGCTAAAGAAGCCATTACCGGAAATGATCCATTCAAAATGATGGATTTCCAACATGCGATTGAACGCCAAACCTATACCCTGGCCGCTGAACAAAATCTGGCCAAGAGTGTCCCCGCGCAGCGCGTGGAGGATTTTTTTGCCCGTCGCCGTGGTCAATTGCCAAAAAAATCAAGTTGCCCATCAGGCATCGTGAGTACGGACTTGTCACAGATTTTACCCGATTGGATGTACACGCATCTGCGCGATGGCCTAAAGGCATTCGAACAAAAACGCCGCGGCTTTCTCAAACCGGATGCCATCTTACACGCCATTGAATCCAGAACATCTTCGCCTATTCGCATGATCAGAGATGACGAAACCATGGAAAGCCTCAACACGGAAGGCCTCTTCCCCTGCGGCGAAGGTCCCGGTTATGCGGGCGGCATCACGAGCGCCGCCGTCGATGGCATGAAAGCAGCGCTGGCCTGGATAAAAAAATACACGGCAAGGCTTTAGCTATTCAGCCCTTCATTTTATGTTTATGTCGATTTAAAGTATTACTTTTAAAATTGACATAAACACAACATTCACTAAAATAGTCATAATGACCCATCAAAGAATTCGATTTGTCGAACAGTCCATCATCAAAGCTTTATCTTACTCTCCTTGCGTGGGCCTTATTGGCATGCGCCAGGTAGGCAAATCAACTCTGCTAAAGAGATTCTCAAAATCATATTTCACCTTTGATGACGACGCCTTTATGCGTCGATTTGATAGCGAAAAGACAGCCATCTTGGAACAGGGTCCAGGTCCGATAGCTCTGGATGAGATTCAAAAGCACCCCCCTACCTTCGACGCACTCAAACTATCCATCGATCGCAAAAAGAGGATGGGCCGATTTATTGTCAGTGGGTCCGTGCGTTTTTCTTCCCGAAAACAAATCAGAGAATCCCTAACAGGTCGTCTTGTCGCCATGGAAGTCCTGCCGCTCGGGCTCTCTGAATGTCACGAACGAAAGACCAACCCTCTGTTAAAAGAAATCCGCACAGCCAATCTATCTCAACTTATAAAAGTGCTGAAACAAAGGCGACCGGCAACCGCAGCTGAACTGAAGCATTATCTATCCACTGGGGGCTTGCCCGGCATATGCTTTAGGCGTGACCCACAAGTGCGGGCTGAGCTTTTTGACCAGCACCTCGATACGCTGCTCAGACGCGACATCCAACTCATTTGCCAAATGCGGCTGTCATTTTCTCAACTTAAAGGTATTCTCGTTGCAGTGGCTTCTCGACAGGGTCTTCCTGTCAATTTGTCAGAAGTGGCTCGCTTGGCTGGGTGCTCTATGCCAACAGCAAAAACAGCTCTTGTGGCCATGGAAGGCTTATTTCTTGTACGCCCTTACGGCAATTCTTGGTACATAGAAGACATCGGACTTGCCAATCATCTCTCGCAGTTACCAAGTGCCTCTCCTCGTTTGGATATGGTGCGCGCCGCCTACTACGAGTTGCGACTGCAACAATCTCTTCACTTACGCCATGAGGCGGCTATGAAGCCCTACACGACTCGTGGCGGCATCGATGTGCCTTTTTTATTCGAATTTAAAGATGGCTTTTGCCTGGCTATACTTGTTGATACCGGGGAAAACCCAAGCGAAAAATCACTCAAAAGCGTCACTTGGATGAGAAAACGTTACCCAAATTTGACCGCCATTATCCTCACTAATGGTGCTCAAGCGCAGTTGCTGGATCCAAATTGTGCCAGCATGCCTATAAACTGGATTTATTAAACAGCCCCAAACGAGAATAAGGCAAACCATGACCGATCTCTCCCTCATTTCTTGGAACATCAATGGTTTTCGTTCAAGTATCCGCACAGGTTTTTGGGATTGGTTTAAAAAAACCGATGCTGACATTGTCTGTCTGCAAGAAACAAAGATCGACAAAGCGGCGTTCGATGCCGAGCTCGGTCTTTTTGCTCCCACTGAATTCCACGCTCTCAACGAAGCCCACAAAAAAGGTTATAGCGGAGTGGCCACATTTTCCAAAATGGCCCCACTCTCGACTGAATTGGGCCTGGGCCTTCCCGAATACGACACGGAAGGCCGGCTGCTTTTTACGCACTACAAAAATTTTACTCTCGTCAATTGCTACATCCCCAATGGCCAGCGCGACTTGGGCCGCGTTCCTTACAAACTCGAATTTTCTGATGCTCTAATTAAAAAATGTGAAAAGCTGCGCAAGACCCAACCCAATCTTATTTTATGCGGCGACTTCAATGTGGCGCATCAGGAAGTCGATATTAAGAATCCAAAATCCAACAAAAATAATTCTGGCTTCACACAACCTGAACGCGACTGGATGACCAAGTTTCTCGGCATGGGTTACATCGACACCTTCAGGCATTTTCATCCTGAAGCGAAGGATCGCTACACATGGTGGTCGTACCGTCCCGGCGTGAGAGAAAAAAATATTGGATGGCGCATCGATTATTTTATTGTCACCAAAGAGCTGCTGCCCAAGGTCAAATCAGCTCAGATTTTCGAAAATGAAATGGGGTCGGATCATTGTCCGATAGGGTTGGTAATAAAAAACTGATCCTGCCTCACAGCGACATCCCTGACAACCATCCATCAATCAAGTTTTCCGATAGCGACAGCCAGCCATCGCGAGTTTGCCCATCCAAAAGTATGAGTGCAGCATCGCCGCCTGGGGGTTCCGTATCAAAGTAGCCAAGCACCAAGTCTTCATCAGAAAGAGGCTGAGAACCCCACCAGGCAGCCTCGATCATCTCACAATCACGACCGGCTAAATCTTTTGCAGATTCAAACGTAGTCTCTCCGGGTTTGCTTTCCTGCAGGCAGATAGTTTGTGTCGTCTGGTTCCAGCTCATGCGCAAGCTACCCGTCACAGCCAAAGAGCCTGGGGCACCGTCAGCTCTAATGACTTCAGCCAAACACTCACTAACGACCGTATCGCATTGCGCATGCAGCTCTGTTAAAACAGAGGGATGCTCCAGCATCGCCTTTTCTTCGCGCACGACAAAAAGCGTTCGATCTGGATGACTGACATCGTAAGCGACTATGAAAGCCCGCTGGCCAACATCGGTGGTCTTTTCCAAGAGTTGGGGATTCACAAAAGCCAAAATACCTTTTTGCGCGACACCATCACGAATGGCTGAAGCCAAAAAGGTCGCGACAGTTTGTTCGTCATAGTCATAAAAAAAACGTAACCCGGCCTCTGATCCTTGCTCTTTTTTACCATGAATGAACCAGTCGCCCGCTAAGTCAAAAAGATGACTTTGAGACAAAAGCGCACTCACTGGCTCCGCCGTCTTAGGATTAAAACCAGCCTGATTCAGGGCCAGAAAAGCTTTTTTGCTAAAATCTGTCACCGTCGCCAAACGAGTCTTCGCCATCCGTAGCAACTGACTCACCACTTTAACCTGCCCTTTACTTTCCATCAGCTCTAATGATTTGTCCCAATCAAGGTCATCATCCGGCCCAAAGTCACTTGTGAAATTAGCTAACGCGACATCAGAAATAGCCTCAAAAAAACTGGGTAATTCAACAATTTCTGTGGTTGTGTTAAGCGTGCTCACCACAGTATCAAGAAGGGGTAACTCAGTTTGAACAGGCTCTCGTGTAAGTGAACCACTCCCTTGACAAGCCATTAGCCCAAGTAACAGGCAAAAAGTTACTTTTTGGGGAAGTCGAAATAAAGTCATAAAGCCCATTATAGCCTAGAGTTGTCATAAGATGTAACAAGAAATTTATGTCGCTATTCTAATAACTTGTTTTAGACAACCACACCGGCGGCTGCCAGCATTTGATCACGGGGAATGAAAACAAGTTCAGCCTCGCTTTGGACGATAGCCGAATAAGGGTACTCGCTCTCGGCGAGCAAAGGATCAAGACCAATAAGGCTCTTTAGCGGGATATTAGCCACGGTTTGTTCACGCCCCGACTCACCGCGACTCGCGACAACATCGCCGCTGAGCAAAATATAGACCCCATTGGGAACATGGCCTTGATAAAATATGACTTGGCCGGGACGAAAACTGATGTGCGTGCCGCTGCTAATCCACTCGGACCAACACAAAGCAACAGCTTCAAAATAATCCCGAACTTTTTGTTGAGCGAGCCTGTCCATCTATGCGGGAGGGGAATAGAGAATCCCCACAAACAAAACTATGACGATTGTCAGGAAAGACAATCAAATAGCGTATTGTCACCAGGTCTTAATAATCGGCACCAGAGAGCTGAAGCAACTTTTCAGAATTCATGATTTTGAGACGACGCCCCTCAAAACTGATGAGCTTTTGATCTTTAAAATCAGACAAAAGGCGAATGACAGTTTCTGTGGCCGTTCCCACCAAATTGGCCAAGTCCTCACGCGTAAGCGACACAGCCAAAACACCAGAATCGGCAGCTTCGGTGCCATACTTACGTTTGAGGATGAGAATAACCTCGGCCAAACGCTCACGCACCGGCTTTTGTGCCAAACTCTGAATAAAATTTTCGGCCTCGCCGAGTTCATGACACAGAAGCTGCATCATTCTGACAGGCATATTTTCGTCGTTTTTGAGAACTTCGTAAAAATTTTTCTTGTCCAGAAAACAAATCGTTGAGTCTTCCAAAGCTTCAGCACTCGCACTGTAGACTTCTTCGCCCAAGAGAGCCCTGTACCCCAAGACATCGCCAGGCTTGGCCAGGCGCACGATTTGTTCCTTGCCAATCTTCCCGAGCTTGAAAACCTTCACTTTGCCTTGATTGACACAATAGAGCCCAGCCGGACGATTACCTTCGTAAAAGATCACCTGGCCCTTTTTATAAACGTTGCAAGTCTTCTTGAAACTAAGCGTTTCCAAATCAATGTGACACAAACCATTAAAGACAGAATCCTTTCGGCTATCACAGTGTTCACAATCGATTTTTGGTAGACGTTTCACGTATCTGAAATTGATCTCTTAGTCTTTTTACAGACATTTTCCAGCAAGTTTTTCTAAAATGCTAATTTCCCTAAAAAACCTTCCGTGGCTAGCCTTCACTGACTTTGAGCTGCCATTGTGTAAAAAGTCGCCACCATGACCCCATATGATTTATATCATATTTATTTATTATCTGTCTCATCGCTTTTCCGATTAGACGAATTATGAGAAGACCTGACCATCAAACTTAAGGAGGAATCATGAATGTGTTTAGTTTAAAAAGAACTTATGCCCTATTTGCCGCGCTTTCTGCCCTGACGCCCTTTACCGCAATGGCTGGCGGCACAGCTGCACCTATCGAGGAAAAATCGTTTGGTGAAATTAATGACAAACTGACTTTTAGTGGCCAGGTACGAATCAGACCCGAATTTCGCCACAACCTGTCTCTCGTCGTTCCAGCCACACCATCAGCCATCGATGAAGACTTCTCGGTGCTGCTGCGTTCTCGCTTTGGCCTGAAGTTTGCCCCCATCGATGGCCTGAGCTTTTTTGTGCAAGGGCAAGATGCACGTGAGTTTGCAGAAGAAACGACTGCAGCTGCCACCACACTTGGCGATGATGAAGGCTTCGATCTCCATCAAGGCTACGTCGACTACACGCAAATAGGTGGATCACACTTCAATATCCGCCTGGGCCGTCAGGAGATCTCTTTTGGCGATTCTCGACTCGTGGGAAACGGTGAATGGACCAATTTTGGCCGCGCCTTTGACGCCGGTCTTTTCACCTTTGACAACGACAACT